>JACCDK010794195.1_pt1 | contig 16793 bp, 14 predicted proteins | sample 7445871 | NCBI WGS metagenome assembly JACCDK01 (sample SAMN15323436, study PRJNA562643) | freshwater metagenome | isolation source: river surface water | place: USA:Blue River Watershed | collected 2017-08-15
CCTTTAACTAAATGTTCTAGAGCTTCGTCAAGCATTATTCAGCTGCTGCTTCTTCTGTTGCTTCTGCTGTTGGAGCAGCTTCTTCAGCAACTACCTCTGCCACAGCTTCTGCTGCTGGTGCTTCCTCTGCAACAGTTTCTGCAACTGGAGCTTCTTCGGTTACAACTTCAGCAACTGGTGCAGGAGCAGACTTCGCAGCTAATTTATCTTGCGCCTTCTTCTTTGCAGTTGTTGCACCTTCAGCTGGTTCGTTAGCCGCAGCCTTAACTGCTGCTTCGTAATTAGCCTTCTTATCAAAACCTGGCTTCTGTGGTTCAACAACACTTGAAGTTGATCCTTCACCTGTGAACTTGCCCCAGTCGCCAGTTAGTTTAAATAACTTTGTAACTGCTGCAGATGGCTGTGCGCCAACTTTTAGCCAGTGCTGTGCGCGATCTGAGTTGACCTCTACAACAGATGGGTTTGCACCTGGAACATAACGACCGATCTCTTCGATTGATAGACCGTTGCGCGCCTTCTTAGAGTCGATTACGACGATACGATAAAAAGGTGTGCGGATTTTTCCAAGACGCATTAAGCGAATCTTTGTTGACAAAACATTGCTCCTATTAGGTAAAAAATTTTGGACCAGATGGTTTTCGCTTTGGAGTTTGCGAGAACCTTCTAGCTATTTACTTCCGACGCGGGTAGAGGGGCCGCGCTCAGGGTCGTAATTCTGCCAGCGAGCGTGGAATCGACCAAATCGGAGGTTAGCTACGCTCTTCAGCCGCTCTTTTAGCTGGATTTCCGCTCTTTGATTTCTTCTTATGAACAATTGGTGCTTTAGGGGCCGGCATATTTGGCATTGCTGGCATTCCTGGAATTGAGCCTCCGGAACGAGCCATCTTCATCGCTTTTTGAGCCTGAGTAAATCGATCAACAAGATTATTTACTTCAGAGACCTGACGACCACTTCCCTTTGCAATGCGAGCTCGACGTGAGCCATTTAGAATCTTTGGATCTCTGCGCTCTGCGGGAGTCATTGATTGAACAATTGCTGTTGATTTTGTTATTTCAGAATCATCAATTGCTTCAAGTTGTTTCTGCATTTGTTTGTTGGAAGCACCTGGAATCATCGAAAGTATTTTCGACATATTGCCCATCTTTGCAATGCCTTGCAATTGCTCTAGGAAATCTTCAAGTGTGAAATCTTCACCTTTAACAAACTTCTCTTCTAACTTTTTAGAAGTTTCGGTATCTAGTGCTTTTTTAGCTTGCTCTGCAAGAGTGGCAATATCGCCCATTCCCAAAATCCGAGAAGCCATTCTCTCCGGGTAGAAGACATCGAAATCACTTAACTTCTCTCCTGTGGAAGCAAAGAGAATTGGTTTACCTGTTTGCTTTGCTATCGAAAGTGCTGCACCACCTCTAGCGTCGCCATCTAATTTGGTAAGAACCACACCATCAAATCCAACACCTTTTCCAAAAGCATTGGCAGTGCTTACCGCATCTTGTCCAATCATGGCGTCAACAACGAATAAGATCTCATCAGGATTAATTGCGTCTCGGATTGAAATTGCTTCGTTCATCAACTCATGATCTACACCAAGACGTCCTGCAGTATCCACAATCACCATATTGTGTAATTTTTGCTTCGCAAAATCCAAACCGTCTCTTGCAACTTTTACTGGATTACCTATTCCGTTTCCAGGTTCTGGAGCAAAAACAGGTACCCCAACTTGCTCGCCTACTACCTGTAACTGAGTTACGGCGTTTGGACGTTGCAAATCTGAAGCAACTAAAAGTGGAGTATTTCCTTGCTCCTTAAGATGCTTGGCCAGTTTTCCAGCAAGCGTTGTTTTTCCTGAACCTTGTAATCCTGCCAATAAGATTACAGTTGGTGGATTCTTCGCAAATCTAATTCGTCTAGCCGACCCACCTAAAATATTTACTAATTCTGCATGGACTAAATCAAATACTGCTTGCGCTTGATTGGTGCCAGCTTGAATCTCTTTTAAGAGATCTAAAGATTTGGTTTGAGTATTTTCAACAAATTGATTTACAACATCTAGCGCAACGTCAGCATCGATTAACGCATCGCGAATTTCTGTAAATGTATCTGTGATATCCGATGATGATAATTTTCCGCGACTGCGCAGTTTAGAAAAAGCGCCGCTAAATCTTGAGGTGAGGCCTTCGAACATGATTGGTAAATCTTAATCGATTGCAATACGGATACTTGCCACTACCTCTTCAGCTTTGGTTTTTGAGAGTTTTTCGCCTGATATTTCCGTTACATAAAGGGTATCAATTGCTTCCGCGCCTAGAGTTGATGCAATTACGGAACGGATATCCACTTCCAACTGTCTAACTGCTGCACCGATGCGATACAGCAATGCAGGCCGATCATGACTTCTAATTTCAATAATTGTGGCACTGGAAGCCAAATCTTCAATAATTTCCACTTCAGGTGGTGGCACTGGCACGCCAGGCAATGGTGCATATGATTTAACTTTTGCATCGATTTTTTGTGCCAACTTCTCATTATCACTGAGCGCTTCCTGTAGCGCTTGTGTTATTTTGACATCAGTTGGAAGAGTGGCAAAAGGATCTAAATTAACTATCCAAGTCATAACTGCAGACTTACCGTGGGTTCTAGTTTTAGCTGCTCTAATATCTAGTTTCAGTAAATTCAAAGTTCCAGCAACTATCGAGAACAAACCAGTGCTATCGGGCGCAATAATTTCGATAGCAAAACTTCCTGAACTTTCAGATATTGATACCTTCAATTCGATGTTCTCAGCCTCTTGTTTTTGAAGCTCGTTTAATTCCATTTCAGGAGCAACTAATGTCCCTTTCATCGCACTCTTTACGCGATTTACTAAATCTCTAACCAAACGAGCTTTCCAATCGCTCCAAGCGGCTTTGCCGGTGGCTTCTCCATCAGCAATCGAAAGAGCATGAAGAAGTTCAAGGTGTTGTAAATCGGGTACAACATCCAGGATCGATTGAATGGTCGCCGGATCATCTAAATCTCTTCGGGTTGCTGTGCTAGACAATAGCAAGTGATGTCGAACTAAAAATTGCAAAGTTCGAATATCGGCTTCTGAAAATCCAATTCTCTTAGCAATAGGTTCAATTAGACGTTCTCCTCTTTCGGAGTGATCTTCTTCTGAGCCTTTGCCAATATCATGAAATAGAGAACCTATTAAAAGTAAATCTGGTCGGTGAACTGTTCTAGTTAATTTTGCGGCCACAATTGCCGTTTCCACCATATGTCTATCTACAGTATGTCGATGTAATGCATTTCGTTGCGGCAGAGAACGAACTGTGCTCCACTCAGGAAGCCACTCTTCAATAATTCCCGCTTGATCCAACGCTTCCCAAACGCGTTCCATGGCACTTCCACCACCGATAAAAGCAACCAAATCTTCTCTGGCTTCACGCGGCCAAGGATTTTGTAATCCTATTCCTTTAATTAATTCACAAGAATCTAAAGAGATTGGTAATCCTAATTGAGAAGCTTTCGCCGCGGCTCGCATTCCAACAGTTGGATCAATAGCTTCAATAATTATCTCGTGATTCTCTACCCCAATATTCTTTCCAACATTGGTAGCTTTTGGTTTTCTAAAAGAAAACTTACTGCGACGATTGTCGTATCTATGCCAAGCAACATTTAATTGATAGTCAATTGATCTCGCTATAGTGGCAACTTGCCCCATTAGCACATCTGCATCTGCTAAGCCTAAATCTGATGCTACTTTATCTTGCTCTTGGAAAAGAAGAAGATCTTTATCTCTACCACTTACCTTGTGCAGACTATCTCTAACGTCAAGTAATTTCTCTTCAAATTCATCTAATTGATCGATATTAATTGAAATGACTTCACTGCGCTGAATTGCTCTAAGAGCATTAATATCTCTAATCCCGCCACGAGCTTCTTTGATGTCAGGTTCCAGCAAATAGGCTAGATCACCAAATCGTTGATGTCTTTCATTTAATGACATCCGTAACTCTTCTAACCGATCTTTCCTCCAAGCTGTTTCTGATTCCTGTCTAATTAATTCAAATTGAACTCTATCTCCACATATAAATCTTGCATCAAGTAGTCCAAGAGCAACTTTTAAATCTTGCCACGCTTCCTTGGTTTCCTTTACCGTACGAACTGAGTAATCAATACTTTTTGGAAGTGAAGATGGACCTTGTTTATCCCAAATCGGATAAAGCATTGAGTTAACGAACTCTGACAAATAATCTAGAGATCCGTCATGGAGTATAAGTAAATCTAAATCTGAACCCGGAGATAACTCGCCGCGGCCGTAACCACCGACCGCGACGAGTGTTATCCCGTTTGGTTTGCCTGCTTCTAGATAAAGATGGGAAAGGTAAGAATCACTCTCGTTTGATCTCGCCTTGCGCTCTGGCAAACCCATTTCTCTAGACTATCTAATAAATTAATTAGATAGCTTCGGTTCCGCGTTCTCCCGTGCGAACGCGAACAATCTGCTCTATCGATGTGACCCAAACTTTTCCATCACCAATTGAACCGGTATTCGCAGCCTTAACAATTGCCCCAACAACTGATTCAACATCAGAATCATCTACGATAACTTCAAGTCGAACCTTTGGCACTAGATCAACGGTGTATTCCGCTCCTCTATATACCTCTGTGTGTCCACGTTGTCTTCCGAAGCCTGAAGCTTCAGAGACTGTCATTCCATTTACGCCAATTGCTTGGAGAGAAGTTTTTACATCGTCCAACTTAAATGGTTTTAGGATTGCGGTAATTAGCTTCATACTGTTGTACCTCCACGGCTTGAATTGAATAGTTCGTAAGATGTTTCACGGTGTTCTGCCAAGTCAATACCTGTTATTTCTGCTTCTTGTGAAACACGGAATCCGATTGTCTTCTGAATAATGAAACCGATTATCAAAGTAGCTACAAAGGAATATGCAAGCACTAATAGCGATCCTAAAGCTTGAGTCTTGAGTAGGTCTAAACCACCGCCATAAAGCGCTCCATCGCCACCGATGCTGTTAACCTGTTTAGTGGCAAAAATACCGACAGAGATTGAACCCCAAAGTCCACCAACTAAGTGAACTCCAACGACATCTAGAGAATCATCAAAACCAAATTTGTACTTTAGACCAACTGCTAATGCACATAAAATTCCAGCAATTAATCCAAGTACTACTGCGGCCCATGGAGCAACAAACGCACAAGCAGGTGTAATTGCAACTAAACCTGCAACTGCACCAGATGCAGCACCAAGTGATGTTGCATGTCCATCGCGAATTTTTTCAACTAATAGCCAGCCAATTAGAGCTGCTCCAGCGGCAACTTGGGTGTTGATTAATGCAAGTCCAGCAAGGCCATTTGCACCAAGAGCGCTACCTGCATTAAATCCAAACCAGCCGAACCAGAGTAAACCTGATCCAAGAAGCACTAATGGAAGAGAGTGTGGACGCATTGGATCGCGTCTCCATCCATGTCGCTTACCTAAAATAAACGCAAGAGCCAAACCTGCTGCGCCAGCATTGATATGCACTGCGGTGCCGCCGGCGAAATCTAGAACACCCTTGCCGGCTAGATAACCAACACCAATTAACTCTTCCCCGACCTTATCGCCGAAATCGAATACCCAGTGAGCTACCGGGAAATAAACAATACTTACCCAAGCTGCAACGAAAACTGCCCAAGCGGTAAATTTTGTGCGATCTGCAATTGCGCCTGAAATTAATGCAGGAGTGATAATCGCAAACATCAATTGGAAAGAACTAAAAACAAGGGTCGGAATTGGATAAGCGCCACCGTTGTTTGCAAGCGAATCTACTGCGCCACCCAAACCTGATAGTCCCCAGCCACCAATCCACGGTGAATTTGCGCTAGAGCCAAATGCCCAGTTGTAGCCATAGATAACCCACAAAACACTAACAATTCCAATTGTTATGAATGACATCATCATCATGTTCAATACGCTCTTAGTGCGAACCATGCCGCCATAGAAGAACGCAAGTCCTGGTGTCATTAATAAAACCAGCGCACTACTTGCTAGAACCCAAGCAGTGTCTCCAGAATTTAAAACTACATCCATGAATAATCCTTAATAGAAGTCAATTTAGATAAAATTGAAAACGGAATAACTCAACGCTGAGATGGATGAAGTGTTAGACATTTACGTTACAAAGAGCCACTTTATGTGTTGCCGAAAGAATAAGAATAGGTAAAGGCTATTTGATCAGAATGTTACAAGGGTGTTAACCAAGTAGCCCTGAGAGGTAGCTTTGAGCATCAAATGGGGCGAAATCATCGACACCCTCGCCCGTGCCCACCCATTTGATTGGAATATCGAATTTATGCTCGATTGCTAGTGCGATACCGCCACGTGCAGAGCCATCTAGCTTGGTGAGGATAATTCCCGTTACTTCGACTGCTTCGGTAAATACTTGTGCTTGGGCTAGACCGTTTTGACCAGTAGTTGCATCGATAACTAATAAAACTTCAGAAACTGGTGCGCTTTTTTCGATCACTCGACGCACCTTTCCAAGTTCGGCCATTAAATCTGCTTTATTATGTAATCGCCCCGCTGTATCTACTATTAAATTATCCACACCTGTCTCAATAAACTTCTTTGATGCATCAAATGCAACAGCAGATGGATCGCTATTTGCAGGACCGCTGATTACCTCAACGCCAATTCTTTGCCCCCAAGTATTTAATTGTTCAACTGCAGCGGCACGAAAAGTATCTGCTGCTGCTAAAACTGTCTTGCCTGGAAGCTTATTTGCTAACTTAGCAACCGAAGTCGTCTTGCCAGTTCCGTTTACTCCAACAACGAGAATGATTCCAGAGTTGGTTTCTCTAGATTTTTTCGAAAGAGTTTCTTCTAATTTTGATTTTATGGCCTGAAATGGTTTCTCTTTTGAACGTTTCCCTGCGGCAACAAGTTCGTTGGTTAGTTCTCTGCCTAGATCAGATTGAATTAAGTCAGTAGTCAATTCATCCCAATCTGATTCTTTTATTTCAATCTCTTTGATTGGTGCAGCATTTTCTGATTTGTTTGTGAATTTATCTACGAACTTCTTAAAAAGACTCATACTGTTTCTGATTCGCGTAAACGCTGCGAAATAACTTCGGTGACTCCATCACCACGCATAGTCACACCATAAAGCGCATCTGCAACTTCCATCGTGCGCTTTTGGTGAGTGATGATAATAAGTTGAGAACTTGTGCGAAGGTCTTCAAGAACGCCAAGAAGACGTTGTAAATTAACATCATCTAGCGCAGCTTCAACTTCGTCAAGAATGTAGAACGGACTTGGGCGCGACTTGAAAATTGCAACTAACATAGCAACAACGGTGAGTGATTTTTCACCACCCGAAAGCAGTGAAAGGCGCTTAATTCGTTTTCCAGGTGGACGAGCTTCGATATCAACACCGGTCGTTAATGGGTCTTCTGGGTTGGTAAGAATTAAACGTCCTTCTCCACCAGGGAAAAGTCGCGCGAAGATGTCTTTAAAATGCTTCGCTGTTTCATCAAATGCCTCCATAAAAATTGATTGAACTCGATCATCTACCTCTTTAACAATATCTAATAAATCTTTTTTAGTGCGCTTTAAATCTTCAAGTTGTTCAGACAAAAACTTCAAGCGCTCTTCTACCGAGTTGTACTCTTCTAACGCAAGCGGATTGATTTTGCCAAGTAAATTCAATTGCTTTTCAGTCTGCGCAAGACGTTTCTCTTGTTGGTCGCGGCGATATGGAACATGCTCACCTTCGATAATTTGTCCATCTTCTGTTTCAAAGAAAGTAGGCACATCTTTATGTGGGCCATATTCGTTCTGAAGGGTTTCGACATCTACACCAAAATCTTCAAGCGCTTTCTGTGCAAGCGCTTCGATTCGCAGTCGCTGCTCACTTCTAGCTAATTCATCGCGATGGACACTTGAAGTTAACTGTTCGAGTTCTTGAGTTAATTCGCGATTGCGAGTACGAACTGCAAGAGTTTCGCCTTCTCGATTTTGCTTAGATTCTTCTAGGCGCGAACGCTCTGCGCCTGCTTTGGCAATTGAACGTTCAATATGCACCAAAGTTTCGTACGCTGCTTCTCCGATTGCTTGTGAGATCACTGCACCTTGTGCGCGAGTTGCTCTGCGTGCGATGGCATTTTCATTTGCAACGCGTTCGGATTGAGCAGCCACTTCAAGAGCTTGAGCTCGTTCTGCAATTGAATTTACACGTTCTTCAGCTGTTCTTACTGCTAAGCGAGCTTCAACTTCGATACTACGAGCTAAGGTTAATTTCTCTCGAAGCGCCTCTGCCTGAGAGTGATCTGGTTCTGAGATTTCACCATGTTGACCCAATTGACTCTTTGCAATCTCAAGTTCTCGCTCGTCTGAACTTCGTTCATTATCTGCTTCATTAATTGCAATATTTAAACGTTCAACTTCTGCATTTGCAGATTTAATATTTTGACCAGCGACTGCTAATTGTTCCGTTAAGGCTGAAATTCGTGCATCTGAATCATTTAATCTAGATAAAGCCTGATCAAATTCGCTTTGGCGATTATTTAAAGCATGTTGCGCATTCTGGATTTCAAAATTCAAGCGTTCGCATTCATGATTTGCTGTCGTAAGCTCTTCTGTAAGTTGGCTAATTAAAGCTTGGATTTCAATTAGCGAACTAGAATTCTTTGATCCTCCTCGGACACGAGTTGATGTGAAAGCATCTCCATCTCTGGTCACTACCTTCAAATTTGGATTTGAATTTAAAATTTCAGCTGCATTGATGGCATCTGATGCAACTGCGGTATTACCAAGCAAGGCGGTAAGCAGACTTGAAATTTCACTTCCATGCACGTGATTTAGAATCGGAGTCAAACCGCTTGGAACTTGAGAGCCAAAAATATCTGCATTGTTTGAAACTAGTATCTCAGCTTGACCAAGATTTTCATTTCTTAATGCACTAATTGCAGTTACTGCCGCATTCATATCTTGAACTACAACTGAATCTGCCAAGCTACCAAGTGCCGCTGCTACTGCTGCTTCGAAGCCTTGGTCAACCGTAATCAAAGAAGCTAAAGATCCAAGAATCTTGACACCTCTTGAATCATGAAGCAATGCGCTTGCGCCATCACGATTTGCTGTTGTCAATCGAATTGCCTCTAATTTGGATTCAATTGAATTACGTCTGCGATCGGCATTTCTCTCAGAATCAGTCAGCTTTGCAACTAATTCTTTAGCCTCTGCCAGCGCACTCTTTGCTGATTCGAAAGCGGTATCTAAACCAATTTCTCCACTACCAGCACTAGCAATCTCTAGTTCATGTTGTGCATATTCGGATTGCGCATTGGTAGCGCGAGTTTGTGCATCATCACGTGCTTTTGTAAGGCGAGTAATTTCTTGCGACATCGCATCGAGGCGAGCTTGAAGCGATTTAATGTGGCCTTCTTGGCGGGCAGTTCCTTCACGCTGATCAGCAATCGCACGTAACGCTGCCGCTATTCGGTCTTCTTCGGCTTTTACATCCGCTTCTAGAGAGCGCATTAATTGAATGGCTTGATTTAATTCATCTTGTTTTGAATTCAAACCAGAACGTAATTCGTTTTCTTCTTCGCGCAGAATTAAAGCTTCCGATTCCAAAGCTTCGGGATCACGTCCTGCTGTTATTTCTAGTTCTTGGGTCAAGAAACGAGTGCGCTCTTGTGCTAGCGCTGCAACCGCGCGTAATTTTTCGCGGATTCCAGTTAGAGCGTAATAAGTCTCTTGCGCAGCAGAAAGTAGCGGACCTTCAAATGCAGCTTCCGCATCAAGCGATTCTTCGCGAGCGCGAACGCCTTCAAGATCTGCTTCTACAATTGCACGACGTTCACGGAGTGCATTTTCATCAGCAACTTCAGTTGAAAATACTTTGTTCATTGAGATGTAATCATCTGCAAGTAGTCGAAGCTTTACATCTCGGAGATCTGCTTGGATTGTTGCTGCTTTCTTTGCAACTTCTGCTTGTTTACCCAAGGGTTTTAGTTGTCTACGAAGTTCTACTGTTAAATCCTGCACTCGCGCCATATTGGCTTGCATAGAATCTAGTTTGCGAAGTGCTTTCTCTTTGCGCTTACGATGCTTTAGTACGCCAGCTGCTTCTTCAATAAATGCTCTGCGTTCTTCTGGAGTTGCCATCAAAATTGCATCGAGCTGGCCTTGTCCTACAATCACATGCATTTCGCGGCCAATGCCTGAATCGGAAAGTAGTTCTTGGATATCTAGTAAACGTGCACCTTCTCCGTTAATTTGATATTCACTCTGTCCATTGCGGAACAAAATTCGAGAGATCGTTACTTCGCTAAAATCAATTGGTAATGATCCATCTGTGTTATCAATTGTTAAAGAAACCTCTGCTCGACCAAGCGGAGCGCGACCAGATGTACCTGCGAAGATAACATCTTCCATCTTTCCACCGCGCAGAGATTTTGCACCTTGCTCACCCATTACCCAACTAATCGCATCGACAACATTTGACTTGCCAGAACCATTAGGGCCGACAACGCAGGTGATGCCTGGTTCGAGCAGTAGGGTCGTTGAAGAGGCAAAGGACTTAAAGCCCTTAATGGTCAGACTCTTCAAATACACGCGGAAAACCTATCGGGTCTGGCAGGCAGGACAGAGGCGCGACGAGCGGTTAGCGAAGGCAATTCTGATAATTTCTCCGCCGCAGGTGCGTCGTCTGCGACATGGCTCACCCTCTCGGCCATAAACGGCTAAAGATCTTTCAAAATATCCGCTCTCACCATTTACGTTGATGTAGAGCTCATCGAAACTAGTTCCGCCAGCTACCAGGGCCCTCTTCATCACTTTTTGAGCGGCGGTTAGCAAATTTAGAATTTGAGTCGGCGATAATTCTGAAGCAATTGATTCTGGATGAATTCGAGCATACCAAAGAGCTTCATCAGCATAAATATTACCAATGCCGCTAACAACTTCTTGGTCAAGAATCACTTTCTTAATTTGCCCACGTTTTGCGTTAATTTTCTTCACAACACTTTTTTTATCTAACGTTGGGTCGAATAGGTCATTTGCAATATGTGAGACAACTGAAGGAATTCCCTTTTCAAGTTGGTCAACACATAGCCAACCAAAAGTTCTTTGATCAATAAAACGCATCTCTTTGCCATTTGAAAGCTCGAAGTTTGCACGTAAATGGGCTTCATAATCGCTCTTCGCCCTTTGAATCTTAAATTGACCACTCATGCCTAAATGTGCAACCAACACCTCCGGCCGATCAAATTCCAACCACATGAATTTTCCTCGGCGCTTAACAGCTTTAATTTTGGCATTCTTAAATACAGCCAACTTATTTAGAGAGTCACTTCGAAGCGCCCGAGGGTGAAATTGCTTTACTCCAATAATTTTCTTGCCGACTACATGTTTCTCAAGGCCAGCGCGGACAGTTTCGACCTCAGGAAGTTCTGGCATTAAGAAATTAATTTCTCATAAGCAAGGCGAGCGGCTATTTGCTCAGCCTCACGTTTACTTTTACCTTCTCCGGTGGCTATTGCATCTCCACCAACAACAGCAATTGCAACAAATGTTTTATCGTGATCAGGGCCAGATTCTGTTATCTGATATTCCGGAGGAGAAATTTTTCTAGCTGCTGCTAACTCTTGAAGCGCTGTCTTCCCATCTAAACCCGCGCCTTTATCTTTTGCGTTTTCCATGGTTTGGCTTATCAATTCTCCAACTATTTTCTGACTTGCTTCAAAACCATGACTTAAATAAATTGCTCCGATTAGCGCTTCTAAAGAATCTGCAAGTAAAGAATTCTTGTCGCGACCACCGGTTACTTCTTCGCCTTTACCAATTCGCATGTATAGACCAAGTTCTAGCGAGCGCGCGATGTCTGCTAAAGCTCGCATATTTACAATGCCTGAACGAAGTGGCGAAAGTCGAGATTCGTCTAAATCTGGATATTTTTTATAAAGCTCTTCTGTGACAACTAAACCGAGAACTGAATCGCCAAGAAATTCTAAGCGCTCATTGGTTTCGGTTAATCCGTTTTCATATGCAAAAGAACGGTGAGTAAAAGCTAATTCGAGAAGCTCTTGCCTTATCTCTAAGCCAAGTCGCGCTTGTAATTGCGCGAACATAAAATCAAACCTCTACGACTTGGCGACGGTTATATGTACCGCAGGTAGGGCAAGCAGTGTGTTGAAGTTTTGGCTGCTGGCATTGAGCACAGGTAGAGATCGCTGCAGCAGTTGTTTTCCATTGGCTGCGACGTGAACGTGTCTTTGAACGCGACATCTTTCGCTTTGGTACTGGCACTTTTCTCTTCCTTTGATCAAATCCCTGATTGCAACGCTTTGGCGTGCGGGGCTAAGTATCGCTCATTACCGCCTAGGGGGGCAAATTAGTGAAATCGAGTTAATTCTCTTCCTGAATTAGCCCTTTTAGCGCTGACCAACGGCTATCAACCTGTTCGTGGGCATGCCCCTCAGGTAACTCTGCCCATTTTTGGCCGCATTCAGGACAGAGCCCCTCGCACTCTTCATCGCAAACTGGATTGATAGGTAGCGCCAAAACAATTGCATCTCTAATAGGTGACTCTAAATTCATGACCTCGCCATCCATTAATAGCTGGTCTTCCTCAAGTTCTTCAGGGTCATCGCGATTTGGTTCGTAGGCATAAAGTTCTTGAAAATTACGATTCAACACAAGCGAGATTGGATCTAAACATCGAATGCACTCTCCCTCTGCTACAACTTCAAATTCACCAGATGCGAGTATTCCCTCAGCGACAGATTCAAGGCGTAAATCTAAATTTAAAGTTCCGGCAGGAACTGCAATCACATCAATTCCAATTGGCTTATCAAAGTCAATTGCAAGCTGATATTCCTTCATTTCGCCTGCGCGGCGAGGAAGATCATGTGTATTAAGCAGAAATGCTTTAGACATCGAGAAAACTACTTATCAGATAATTGAGATAAAACATCTTTGTCTGAAGAACCAGCTAATCGCTCTCTACCACGAGTAATTGCTTCTTGTGTTTTATTGAGAATTACTTCTAAAGTTGCAAGTCGAGAATCAATGTATTCTTCTATTTCTTGCTTCTGTTCGGAAGCTTCTTGGCGAGCTTGCGCCAAAATATTCTTCGCTTCTTCACGAGCTTGTTGCATGATGGCTGTCTGCTCAATAAGTTGTGAAGCTTCTTCACGAGCCATAGCAATCATTTGCTCTGCTTGCATCCTACCTTCGTCAATGACTTTATCTCTATTTGCAACAATAGATTCAGCTTTTGCGAATGATTCAGGAAGCGCAGCTTTAGCTTCATCCAAAACGCCAAGCATCTCTCCGCGGTGAACGACACATGAAGCAGATAGCGGGACACCACGTGCCTCTTCAACCATCTTTATAGCTGAAGCTAATTTCTCAACTGCATCCATTTTCAACCTGCAACTTTCTATGACAGTTTCTTAACAAGCGCGGCTTGAACCGAAGGTGGAACCATCTTTGAGATGTCTCCATTGTATTTGGCTAATTCCTTGACTAGCGAAGATGAGAGGAAAGAGTGAGCAGGATCTGTGGCCATAAACATAGTGTCTACGCCTGCTTGTAGATTTACCTGCGCTTGCTGCAGTTCGTAATCGAAGTCTGAAACAGCTCGTAAGCCTTTAGTGATTACATCAATATTGTTTCGCTTGCAATATTCGACAGTTAAACCACTCCAAGAATCAACCTTTATATTAGGTAGCTCTTTTGTAGTCTCTTTGATCATTTCTATTCGTTCTTCAACTGTGAAAAGACTCTGCTTTGTGCTGTTTATAAAAACTGCAACTACCACTTCGTCGAAATGAGCACTGGCGCGCTTGATGATGTCCAAGTGGCCAAAAGTCACTGGATCAAAAGATCCCGGGCAAACTGCGCGTCTCATGGGTAAAGATTAACGCATCTCTCCATAGTAAAGCGTTGCTACTCCATATTCTTTCGTGCGAAGCTCCTTTAAAGGCGCTGGCCAATTTACATATGAGCCCTTAGTTGCACGCTCAATTACGATTACTCCACCTGACTTGATGAAGTTATTTTGCAAAATCAAATTTAATAACTCGTGAACTGCTTGGTCACTGAAATCATAAGGTGGGTCAATAAAAATTATGTCGTATTGATTTCCTGTATTTCCCAAAAATTTTTGAGCACTCATCGCATATAAATGAAAAGTGCCTGAAGGTTTAGATTTCTCAACTATCTCTTGATTTGCACGAACAGTCTTGATTGCCGCATCATCTTTTTCAACTGCATGCACCAGAGTAGCTCCTCGAGAAAGCGCTTCTAATCCAACTGCGGCAGATCCCGCAAAAAGATCTAAGAATTTCAAATTATCGAATTCGCCAAATTCAGAGAGCAAAGTTGAAAAAAGCGCTTCACGTGCACGATCAGATGTTGGTCGGGTGGCACCAGCAACTTCAGCTAAATTTCGCCCTTTCGCAACACCTGCAATGATTCTCACTTTTCAACCTTTATCTAAGAATTCAACTTCACGTTCAGCCAACAACTTGCTTATTTCGCGCGCTAGCGTAGGGCTAATTCCGGTATCCAAGGTAATTTCTGCTGCGCTACGAGCTTTAATAATTATCTCTTCATCGCGTAACACTCGAAGTAGTTTCAAGTGAGATCGAGTTCCGCTTTGGGAAACGCCCAAGACATCTCCTTCGCGACGTTGATCTAAATCAATTCGCGCTAATTCAAATCCATCTAAAGTATTTGCTACTGCATTCAATCTCTCAAAGGCTAGTGAATTCTCGGGAACTTTCGTTATCAAAAGACATAAACCTGGCGCTTGGCCACGGCCGATGCGTCCACGTAATTGGTGAAGTTGAGATATTCCGAAACGATCGGCATCCATAATCACCATAACCGTAGCATTAGGAACGTCAACGCCAACTTCGATAACTGTGGTAGCAACCAGCACATCGATCTCTTTTGCAGAGAAGGCCTGCATAGTTGCTTCTTTCTCGTCAGAATTTTGCTTTCCATGCAATTGCGCGACTCGCAGACCCTTTAAAACCCCAGTTGCAAGTTCAGGAGCTAACTCAGTAACCGCAGCCATCTCTTTGCTTTCATTGCCGAATAAGAAGTCCATATCAATATCTTCAGAGTTGCCCGCGCTTATTCGAGGAGCAACTACATATGCTTGATGCCCCGCTGATACCTCTTCTTTTATGCGCTGCCAGGCACGTTCGAGATAGTTGGGCTTACTTAAAGCATTTACCAAATGCGTAGTAATTGGAGTTCTCCCTAAAGGTAATTCACTCAATGTTGAAATATCTAAATCTCCGAAAACTGTTATTGCGACTGTTCTTGGAATCGGAGTAGCGGTCATTACTAGCAAATGTGGTGGAGTTTTTGCTTTGGCACGAAGTGCATCGCGTTGTTCGACTCCAAAGCGATGTTGTTCGTCAACAATAACTAAACCTAAATCTTTGAATTCGACAGCTTCAGATAGCAGCGCATGTGTACCGACTACTAAATCTACCTCTCCACTCTTGATTCGAGCTTGAGTTTCTCGTTTCTCTGATTGAGACATAGAACCAGTGAGCAGAGCAACATTAATGGCTAACTCCGGTGCTCCTAATTCCCCTTTTGTTCCAAGTTCTCCTAATTGCTTTTTAATTGTTCGATAGTGTTGCTGTGCCAAAACTTCGGTTGGAGCTAGAAATGCAACTTGGGCACTCGCATCAATAACATTTAATGCCGAACGTAATGCCACAATAGTTTTACCCGATCCAACTTCTCCTTGTAACAATCGATGCATTGGATGTTCTGCAAGCAAATCCTCAAATATTTCTTTGGAAACTGAAATTTGTCCTGGAGTAAGTTGGAAAGGCAATCTTTTATCAAATTCAGCAAGTACACCTTTTTCTTTTGGAATTCGAGCTACTGTATAAATTTTTGCTTGCTCTCTCTTTTGAGAGAGCATCGTAAGTTGTAATAAGAACGCTTCATCAAAGGTCAGGCGTGCTCTTGCCAAGTCAGCTCTTTTGATATCTGTTGGGCGATGCACCTCTTTGAAAGCATCAAATAAATTAGGAAATTCGTATTGCTCTCTTATGGTTTCGGGCAAGAAATCTTCAACTTGATCCAATGAATCAAGCACGATTTCCAAAGACTTCGCAATTTTCCAAGATGGAAATTTACCGGTAGCCGGATATATCGGTAGATACTTATCAGCAAAAGATTCAATTGCATCCTCTACATCACTATCCCCTGGAAGCCACTCAAGTTCAGGGTGTGCTAACTGTCTTGCTCCTTTGAATGTTCCAATTTTGCCTGCAAATAATCCTTGGCGACCGATGCGCATCTCTTTCTCGCGCCATGCTTGATTGAAGAAAGTTAATGACATTTTCTCTCGGTTGTTATCTTCAATAATCACTTCAACAATTACTTGTTTTCTATTTGCCATTCGGCGGCTTTTTACTGAATGTACTTTTGCAAGCACTGTCGCTTCTTCGCCTTCGCGCAGTTCGGCAATATTTGTAAGTTCACCACGTCTTACATATCTTCGAGGGTAATGGTGAAGAAAATCTCCGACTGTTTTGTAGCCTAATTCAGAGGCAACGACCTTGGCACTTCGATCGCCAATCACGTCGATTAATTTGGTCTCTAAATTTGCCACGGCCTATTTTCTAATGTTTGAGGGGAATAAGCCCTCTTAGCCTTTCTGCGGCAAGCCTTTAAGACGAAATTGACGCCTAAATTGGGCGTGCTAGGTGAACGCTAAGCGCATTATTGGACGATTTCTCTCACACGCCAGGTTCAAGTAACATC
>JACCDK010819478.1_pt1 | contig 16783 bp, 17 predicted proteins | sample 7445871 | NCBI WGS metagenome assembly JACCDK01 (sample SAMN15323436, study PRJNA562643) | freshwater metagenome | isolation source: river surface water | place: USA:Blue River Watershed | collected 2017-08-15
GTTATCTTTGTATTTTGAAGCAAATATGCACGTAGATTATTTAAAATTAAAATCATTTGTTGAGCAAATTTTTCAATCCATTGGATGTGATGAAAAAGATGCAAAGTTAGCAGCAGATGTTTTGGTGTCTGCTGATTTAAGAGGAATTGATTCTCATGGTGTTGCTCGTTTAGTGGGTTATGTTCGTTTATTCGATAATGATAGATTAAATACGAAACCTAATATTAAAATATTGCATCAGACTCCTTCAACTGCCACAATAGATGGAGATAAGGGTCTTGGTTTAGTAGTTGCACCCTATGCAATGGAAATTGCGCAAGAAAAGGCAAGAAATGCTGGCACAGGTTGGGTTGCGGTTCAAAATTCTAATCATTTTGGTATTGCTGGTTATCATGCAATGAAAGCTTTAGAGCATGAGATGATTGGATGGGCAATGACGCATGCGGCACCTTTAGTAACTCCAACATTTTCTAAAGAGAAATTATTAGGTACAAATCCAATAGCAATTGCTATTCCTGCAAAAAAGGAGCCGGCATTTGTTGCCGATTTTGCATCTACAGCAGTAGCATATGGGAAATTGGAAATCCTGCAAAGAAAAGGATTAAATACACCTGATGGATGGGTTCAAGATAAAGATGGAAATCCTTGTAACGATGCCTTTGCTATCAAAAATGGAGGAGCTTTATTGCCTTTAGGAGGTGATCGAGAACACGGATCTCACAAGGGTTATGGATTAGGTGCAATGGTGGATATCTTATCAGGAGTATTATCAGGAGCAAATTTTGGTCCTTGGGTACCACCTTTTGCTACTGCAGGTTTTATGTCGACCGTTGAATCAGTTGGAAATGGAACAGGTCACTTTTTAGGAGCAATGCGAGTTGATGCCTTTAGACCTGTAGATGCATTTTTATCCGATATGGATAAATGGATTCAACGTTTCAAAAATGCTGAAGCGGTAGAAGGACAAAAAGTTTTAATTCCTGGTGATCCTGAAAGGTTGCTTGAAGCGGACCGTAAATTAAACGGAATTCCATTGCTTGAGCCTGTAGTAAAAGATTTAGAAGGTTTAAGTAGCAGATTTTCAGTACCATTAAATTTGTAATTATGTCAAATAAAAACATAAAAATTGCCATTTTAGTTTTTGCGCTTATCAGTGCAATGTTTTCTTATTATGCATGGCAAATTATTAAAACTCCAAATTTTAATGTTGAAAAAGGTAATAAAGTAGAATTGTTGATTCCGTCGAATGCAACTTTTAGTACTTTGATGGATACATTGAATAAACATCAATTGGTTAGAGACCAATTGTCTTTTAAATTCTTAGCAAAATTAGTTGGTGTTCAAGCGAAAGTTCGGTCAGGTAGATTTGTAATTACAGAAAATACTGGTAACTGGGAATTGCTAAGAAAAATAAGAAATGGTCGACAAGATGCTATTAAAGTGGTTGTAAATACTTGGCGTCTTAAAGAAGATATAGCAGGTAAGTTAAGCACTTTTTTACCTTATGACTCTTTATATATTTTTAAAAGGTTAGATTCTATCGAATATGTATCCTCATTAGGATTTACAAAAGAAACAATTGTAAATATCTTTATTCCGAATACATATGAAGTTTTCTGGACTTCTGATTTTGATTCTTTTATGCAAAAGATGAAAAAACAACATGATAAGTTTTGGACTTCGGATAGAAAACAAAAAGCATCAAATCTTCAATTAACTATAGATCAAGTTGGTGTTTTGGCATCAATAGTTGAAGGAGAGAGTAAGAAGGCTGATGAACAATCACGTATTGCCGGTGTATATTGGAATCGTTTACAAAAACAGATGCCATTGCAAGCAGATCCTACCGTTGTATTTGCATGGAAAGATTTTACAATTAAACGAGTAACAGGGAAGTATACTGGAATTAATTCGCCTTATAATACCTATAGGAATATTGGACTTCCTCCAGGACCTATTTCTATTCCTAATCCAGCTGTAATTGATAAAGTGTTAAATTTAGAAAAGCATAATTATGTATATTTTTGTGCGAAAGAAGATTTCTCTGGTTACCATTCATTCGCCGTTGATTATGCTGAACATTTAAAAAATGCAGCAGCCTATCAAAAAGCTTTAGATCAAAATCATATTCAATAATGATCGAGTTTGAAATACCCTATCGAGTTTGTTATGCTGATACCGATAAAATGGGGTATATGTATTATGGTAATTATGCACGATTATATGAAATAGCGCGTGTAGAAATGTTGCGTAGTTTAGGGGTTTCGTATAAAGAATTAGAAGATAAAGGTATTGGTTTACCTGTGTTTGAAAATTATTCCAAATACCATCAACCAGCTAAGTATGATGATTTATTAAATATTAAGTGTCGAATACTTTCTAAACCTACTGTACGCATAACCTTTGATTATTTGATTTATAATCAAGACCAAGAATTAATTCATGAAGGAAAAACGACTTTAGTTTTCATGAATATGAACCTTCAAAAAGTAATTAGAGTACCTGATGCAATTGTGTCGGCTATTGATATTAAGTTTTAATGAAAAGAAAAAAATTACTTCATGAATTTAAATTGTTTTGGAAGGAATTGGAAGAACATTATATTTTCTTTCGAGTTGTACGAATTCTGTACAGTAAATTGTTCTTAATTGATATTGATGTTCGTGCTGCAGCAGTTGCCTATAATTTCACATTAGCTGTATTTCCTACTATTATATTTTTATTTTCCTTACTACCTTATTTACCAATTGATCATTTTGATCAAAAAGTGATTGGGTTTTTAAAGTCGACTGTTCCTCCAAATTTACGAAAAGACATGATTTCTTTAGTTTTAGAAATCATTACTCAAAAAAGGGGCGGTGTTTTGTCTTTTGGTTTTATTTTGGCACTTTATGCTAGTACAAGTGGTATTATGGCCTTAATAAAGTCATTTAATTTAACCTATCGAACAAATGAAAATAGAGGATTTATTAAAGAAAGACTAATAGCAATTGGTTTAAACTTTTTGTTAACTTTTGTTCTAATTGTTGCCATTTTAGTTTTTATTGTGGGAAACTTTATTGTAAAGTATTTGGCTAACAAACATATTATTGATTTTGATTTTACGTATTACTTATTAACATTTATCACATATTTAGTAACTTTTTCAGTCTTCTTTTTTACAATTTCTATCATCTATTATTATGCTCCTGCAATTCATAAAAGATGGAAATTTTTTAATACAGGATCCATAACAGCATCTGTTTTAACGATTCTAATTACAAATTTGTTTTCATATTATTTAGTTAATTTCGCTACCTATCATAAAGTATATGGTTCAATAGGGTCTCTAATTGCCTTAATGGCTTGGTTATATTTTGTTGCTTTAATTTTAATAGTGGGTTTTGAAATTAATGCAAGTATCGACCAAGTTAAAGAAGAGGATAAGGAAGATGATATTTTAGATGAATACTTTCAAAAAGAATCATGGAAGTCATAAAAATATATCAAAAGAATAATAAAGAGGAGGTAATTCAAAAAATAATAAAGGCCTTAGAAAATAATGCTGTAATTATTTATCCAACCGATACGATGTATGCTGTTGGTTGTTCTATTAAATCAGTCAGCGGAGTTAATCGTATTTGTGAAATAAAAAATGTAAAAGTAAATAAGAATCGTTTTGCTTTTATTTGTCCAGACCTAAGTAATATTTCACATTATGCCAAAGTGTCAAATTTTGCTTTTAAAACCTTAAAAAAATATTTACCAGGACCTTATACTTTTATTTTACCAGCAAGTTCAGTAGTTCCCAATATTTTAGTTCAAGGTAAAAAAACGGTAGGTGTTCGAATTCCTGATTATGACCCTATTCTGCAAATTGTCGAACGATTAGGGGTTCCTTTGATTACTACAACTTTACCTTTTGATCAAGTAGACATAGAATATTTTACTGATCCAGAATTAATCGAAGAAAAATATGGACGCCAAGTTGATATATTATTAGATGGTGGAATTGGAGGGATTGAACCTTCCTCTGTTGTTGAAATTTTAGAGGAATCGTTTGATGTAATTCGAGAGGCATGTGGTGATTGTTCAGAATTTTATTAATCCCATTTTAAGGTTAAATTTTCAGGTTTAGAATGTTTCCAACGTCTATGTGACCATAAATATTGGTCTGGATAGTTATTTACGGAATGATCTAATTTATTGGCAAATCGTTCAATTATTTCTCCTTTTGGTAAGTTTTCAAATGGTAAATCTGCCAAAAGTTCATATCTCATTTCATAATATCCGCGCTTTGTACGGATTAATTCAATGTAAAAAACTGGATATTGATATTCTCTTGCAAATCGCTCTACACCAGTAAAGAATGCTGTTTCCTGATTCATAAATTGAGTCCAATATGCGCTTTCAGGTTTTTGAGGAGCTTGGTCAGATAGTAAACAAACTGCCCTTGGAATATTTTTCCGATCTCTTGTTAATAGTACCGATTCTCGTTTTTCTAAAAGATTAATTCCTTTAAACTTAGTACGAACTTGGTAAGTGAAATCATTGAATGCCTTATTGCTTAGCTTTTGATAAATGATGTCATTGGTATAATTTGTTAATGCCAAACGATGTATGGCCCATTCCCAATTTCCTTGATGACCAGCAACTAAAATTACAGGTTGATTTTGATTTAATCTTTTTTGAACTTCTTCATCTCCAATAATTTTTACTCGTTTCAGAATCTCTTCTTTGCTTATGGAATACCCTTTGATGAATTCAATAAATAAATCTGTAAAATATCCATAAAATTGATTTCTCAATTTTATGATTTCTGTGGAAGATTTATCTGGAAAGCTATTTTTTAAATTATTTTCAATTACTTTTTTTCGATAATTAAAAATGTAAATAAAAATAAATTGGACAATATTAGATAAGCCATATAAAAAGGATAGAGGTAATTTGCTCAAAATTTTTATTAGGTTAATCATTTGTCGCTTTGAATTAATTTTGATTTACAAATATCCAATTTATTTTTGTGAATGCATATTGAAATTCATTATTTACCTTCAATCGAATATATTTCATTATTGCTTCAAAAAGATATAATCTATTTTGAGCAATTTGAATCTTTCTCTAAACAAACGTATCGAAATCGTTGTAAAATTTTATCTGCAAATGGTGAATTAAATTTAGTGATACCTACCATACACCAAAATGGTTCAAAAGTGTTGATGAAGGATTTACAAATTGATTACACACAATCTTGGCAACGACAACATATAGGAGCAATTCAGGCAGCTTATGGAAAATCTGCTTATTATGAATATTTTGCTCCTTTATTTTTTGATGTGTATCAAAAAAAATCAAAATATTTATTAGATTTAAATATTGAACTATTAGAAGTGATTTTTAAAATTTTAGGCAAAAAGTTATCTTTTGAATTAACAGAAGATTTTGTATCAAAGAATTCTAATTTTTATAATTTAATTTCCCCTAAAAAAAAGTTGCTAAGTAGTTCTCAATACGCATATCGTCAATGTTTTGGCACAGAATTTGTAGGCAGCTTATCTGTGTTGGATTTGTTAATGAATTGTGGAAGAGAAAGTGTTCAGGTTCTCTCAAACATTAAATTTGAACAAATTTGATGTTATAATTGTTTTGATTAAAAATTTAATTTATATGGAAGCTAAATTTTCCAACAAGGTAAAAGATGTAATATCTTACGCAAGAGAAGAGGCGTTGAGATTAGGGCATGATTATATTGGGACAGAGCATCTCATGTTAGGAATGATTCGCGATGGGGCAGGACCAGGTATTAATTTATTGTTACGTACAGGGGTCTCTTTAGAACAATTAAAACAAAATATTGAAAACTCAACAGTGTCTACTAGTAAAGGAATTGATGAGTCGAAACAATTACAAAATATTCCCTTAACTAAGCAAGCCGAAAAAGTTTTACGATTGACTTATCTAGAAGCAAAATATTTTAAAACTAATTTAGTTGAAACAGATCATTTGTTGATGGCTATTTTGCGAGATGAAGATAATGTTGCTACACAAATATTAGAGAAATATCAGGTATTTTATGATCAAATAAAAGAAATGGTTGAGTTTCAATCGGAAAGTAAACCTGAATTACCTGCTGCATCAATGGACACAGATGATAATGATGATGATAGTCGATTATATTCGGCTGGAAATTCTTCTAGTTCTTCTGGTTCAACAACTAAATCGGCAGAAAAAAGTAAAACACCTGTTTTAGATAATTTTGGAAGAGATTTAACTAAAATTGCAGAGGCGGGTAAATTAGATCCAATTGTTGGACGTGAAAAAGAAATAGAACGCGTGGCACAGATTTTGTCGCGTCGAAAAAAGAACAATCCTATTTTAATTGGAGAACCGGGTGTTGGTAAAACAGCCATAGCCGAAGGCTTGGCTTTACGTATTGTTCAAAAGAAAGTATCAAGAGTCCTTTTCGGAAAAAGAGTTGTTACGCTTGATATAGCTTCATTGGTTGCTGGTACTAAGTATCGCGGACAATTTGAAGAGCGTATGAAAGCGGTAATGAATGAATTAGAAAAATCGACTGATGTGATCTTATTTATTGATGAATTACATACGATTGTTGGTGCGGGTGGAGCGTCGGGTTCCTTAGATGCATCTAATATGTTTAAGCCAGCATTAGCCCGTGGAGATATACAAGTTATTGGTGCAACAACATTAGATGAATATCGTCAATACATAGAAAAAGATGGTGCCTTGGCACGTCGTTTTCAAACTGTAATGGTAGATGCAACGTCTGTAGAGGAAACTATAGAAATATTGCATAACATTAAAGATAAATACGAAGATCATCATCATGTAAATTATACTGATGAATCTATTCAGGCTGCAGTAAAACTTTCAGATCGCTACATTTCTGATCGCTTTTTACCAGATAAGGCAATTGATGTTTTAGATGAAGTTGGTGCACGAGTACATATCTCTAATATTCATGTTCCTGAAGATATTGTAGCATTAGAAGGTCAAATTGAATTGGTTAAAAAGGAGAAAAATCAAGTTGTTAAATCTCAGAAATATGAGGAAGCTGCTCAATTGCGTGACCGCGAAAAGAAATTAATAGATGAATTAGATCGTGCGAAACAATTGTGGGAGGAGGAATCGAAGCAGAAGAGATTTAAAGTCGATGAAGAAAATGTTGCAGAAGTAATTGCTCAAATGACAGGTATTCCTGTTAATCGAGTTGCAACTAAAGAAGGTGAAAAGTTATTGAACATGGAATCAGAAATGATTAAACATGTTATAGGTCAAAATGAAGCTATCAAAAAATTAGTAAAGGCGATTCAAAGAACGCGTGTTGGTTTAAAAGATCCTAAAAAACCTATTGGTTCATTTATCTTTTTAGGTCCAACAGGTGTTGGTAAAACGGAGTTGGCAAAAGTATTAGCGACTTATTTATTTGATAAAGAAGATGCTTTAGTTCGAATAGATATGAGTGAGTATATGGAGAAATTCTCAGTATCTCGTTTAGTTGGAGCGCCTCCGGGATATGTTGGATATGAGGAGGGTGGACAATTAACGGAAAAGGTTAGAAGAAAACCTTATGCTGTTATTTTATTGGATGAAATAGAGAAAGCTCACCCGGATGTATTTAATTTACTTCTTCAGGTTTTGGATGATGGTATATTAACAGATGGATTAGGAAGAAGAGTAGATTTTAGAAATACAATTATCATCATGACATCTAATATTGGTGCCAGAGATTTAAAAGATTTTGGAACCGGTATTGGTTTCTCTACCAGGTCGAGAGTTGATAGTCAAGATGAAATTGCTAAATCAACCATTCAAAATGCACTTAAAAAGGCATTTGCTCCAGAATTTATCAATCGTTTGGATGATATCATAGTATTCAATTCATTAGAAAGAACTGATTTACATCAAATCATTGATATTTTATTGGTTAAATTAAAAACTAGATTGTTGAATTTAGGTTTTGAAATTCAATTAACCGATAAGGCAAAGGATTTCCTAGCGGATAAAGGTTATGATCCTCAATTTGGTGCACGACCTTTAAACCGTGCGATTCAGAAATATTTGGAAGATCCTTTAGCCGAAGAAATTTTAAAAGGTACTCTAGCATCTGATGAATATATTTTTGCTGATTTTGAAGAGGGACAAGAAGTATTACTATTAAAAAGAAATAAAAAATAATTGAATGAAATTAGTTGAAAACCAGGTTGTATTGGTTACCGGAGCATCTCGTGGCATAGGTAGATCTATTGCAACAATTTTTGCACAAGCAGGTGCCAATGTGGCATTTACTTATTTGTCCTCTGTTGAAAAAGGTCAAGCCCTAGAAAAAGAATTAGAAACTTTTGGAATAAAAGCTAAAGGATATCGTTCAGATGCTTCAAAATTTGATCAAGCTGAAGATTTAATAAATCAAGTTGTTGCAGATTTTGGACAAATAGATGTCTTAATTAACAATGCAGGTATTACTCGTGATGGTTTATTGATGAGAATGAGTGAAGAGCAATGGGATGAGGTTATTGATGTGAATCTAAAGTCTGTATTTAATTTGACTAAAGCTTGTATCAAACCTATGATGAAGGCTAAATCGGGTTCAATTATCAATATGACTTCTATTGTCGGGATTAAAGGAAACGCTGGACAAGCCAATTACGCTGCCTCTAAAGCTGGTATCATTGGATTTACAAAGTCTGTTGCCTTAGAACTAGGTTCTAGAAATATTCGTTGTAATGCAATCGCTCCTGGATTTATTGAAACAGAAATGACAGAAGAGTTAGATGCAGCTACAGTTGAGGATTGGAAGAAAAATATTCCAATGAAAAGGGGAGGTAATTCTAAAGAGGTAGCTAATGTGTGTTTATTCTTAGGTTCCGAACTTTCTTCATATGTTACAGGTCAAGTTATTTCTGTTAACGGAGGATTATTAACATAGCTTATGAATATTGTTAAAATGCCCAGACTGATTTATTTGATTGGTCTGGGTTTTTTGTGGCTATTGGTCTCTTGTAAATCTACTAACACAACATCTGATTCAAAACCTCCTACCTTTTATAATGGTAAAATGGAGGCTTCAAATAGTTCGTTGCTATTGAATATTTCAATGCCATATGATTTAATTTTAAATAAATTGAATTTGAAGAGAGGTAAGGTTATTTTTGATATTAAAGAAAATACGGGAGTAGATCCAATCAATATTCAATTATTAAATTTACCTAAAATTGAAAAATTAGGAGGACAATTGATACTTTCCAATTGTCAATTAAAAATACATGCAAAACCTAGTATTGCGGGAATTAATGCAGGTTGGATAGACGGGAAAATTAATCTACGAGTTCAATTAGATATAAATTCGTCTGCAAAAAATCAACTTAATTTTTCTGCTTGTAAGTTCTCTTATTCTTGGATTGAAAAACCTCAAGTTAATATGATGGGTTTTCAAGTAAATGTTTCATCCATTTTAGATAAATATATCCAAAGTAATGAAGAAAAGCTTGTTGAAGCATTTCTATTAAAATTAAATCCGATGGTTGATGTTAATCAATGGATGCCCTTGGTAAGAAAACAATTGTTAAATACTTCATTTCAACCATATGATTTACTAAATAAGAAAGTCGATTTAGTATTACAATCTTTTCAATTTTTGAATAACAAAATTGATCTAAAAGTAAAATTAAAAGGAGTTTTGGGATTTAAATTAGCTAATAGTTCAGTAGATACATTTTTATTGAAAAAAGATGAACCAAATTTGATTCATTTTTATGCTAATAAAAAGGATATTGAAATGATGTTGAATCAATCGCTAAAAAATGTATATACATTTAAAGATAAACCATTATTTGTGAATGGGTTTTCAGAAAATGGAATTAAAATTGAAGCTTTAAAGATGTTTGGAGGAAATTCAAAAATTTTATTTGATTGTCAATTACATTCGCAGGATTCACTCTTAAAATTTTCAGCTTCTAATATTTCTGTTGAAAAATTAGCATTTCCCTACGTATTCTTTAAGAAATCTATTAAAAACAAAGTTTTACGGAATGTAAATCATATGGAAATTAATATTCAAAGGATGTTAAATGTTGATTCTTCATTTAGCATTATAGATGATTTTACATTTCAAGAAATTCGAATGAATTCAAATGGATTATTGTTAGTGGGAAAATTTAATCAAGCATTTTTACAGATTAATCCTTAAATTTGCATTGGAGAAAATAAAAGTCTTATCGCTTTTTTAAAGAGGAAAGTCCGAACAACAAAGAGCAACGTGCTTCCTAACGGGAAGGGGATCTGATCTACAGAAAGTGCCACAGAAAATAACCGCCTTCGGGTAAGGGTGAAAAGGTGGGGTAAGAGCCCACCGCAAATTTGGTGACAAATTTGGCAAGGTAAACCTCACGTGTTGCAAGATCAAATAGGTCGGTGTAGAAATACACAGGTTGCTCGCCTGATGCCGATGGGTAGATTGCTAGAGACTAATAGTGATGTTAGTCCAAGATAAATGATAAGAAAGCTTTTTTAGCTTACAGAATTCGGCTTATATTTTATTTTCTCCTTTTTTGCTGAAATCGAATAAAATCATTAATTTTGCAGACATTTTTAATAACGAGGGACGAGATCCCTCACTAAATCCATATATAATGGCAGTAAAAATAAGATTAGCGCGTCGTGGACGTAAAAAGTTAGCAATGTATGACATCGTTGTATCGGATGCACGTGCACCGAGAGATGGACGTTTTATTGAAAAAATCGGTACATACAATCCTAACACAAATCCAGCAACTGTAAATTTAAATGATGCGCAAGCATTAAAATGGTTGATGAATGGAGCTCAACCGACTGATACAGCAAATGGTATTTTATCACAAAATGGTATTTTGTTGAAGAAACATTTACAAGTAGGTGTTAACAAAGGTGCAATCACTCAAGAGCAAGCAGATGCTAAATTTGAAGCTTGGAAGAAGGAGAAGGATGCTAAAGTACAATCTAACTTAGATAATATTTCGAAAGGTAAGGCTACTGCAAAAGCTAGTCGTTTAGCTGCAGAATCGAAAGTATCTGCAACAAGAGCTGAAAGTATTGCTGCTAAGAATAAAGCTGCTGATGATGCAGTTGTAGCAAGTGTTGTAGAAGCAATTCAAGAAGCTGAAGAAGAAGCAACAGGTGTTGAAATTCCTGAAGTAGAAGCAGAGGTAGCAGCTGAACCAGCTGTTGAAGAAGCTCCTGCAGCTACTGAAGAAACGGAAGCTCCTGCAGCAGAAGCTTCTGAAGAAACAGCAGAATAATTTTTTTAATTTTCTAAAATCATACAAATTTGTTCTCAAGTTTGTATGATTTTTTTTTGTATATGGCCAAACAAGAATATTTTGAATTAGGTGCTTTAGCTAAACCACATGGAATTAAGGGCGCATTACACGCATTTTTAGATGTGGATGATCCTTATGAATATGATGAATTAACTTCAGTCTTTGTTCAAGAAAAACAAGAATTAGTTCCTTATTTTATAGATGATATTCAAATTAAACCAAATTTGAATTTAATTTTTTTTGAAGGCATTGATTCTGTAGATAAGGCAAAAGAATTAGTTGGTAAAAAATTATTTTTACCTATGAGTTTTTTACCTAAATTAAAAGATAATCAATTTTATTATCATGAAATTATAGGTTATCAGGTAGATGATCAGTCGCTTGGTCTTTTAGGTATAGTTAAAGAAGTTGTTTCTTTAGGTGCTCAGGATGTGGTTGTAATGATTTATCAAAATAGGGAAGTTTTGATACCTTTAACAGAAGAAATTATTCCTAAAGTAAATAAGAAAGAGAAGGTCATACAGACAATCTTACCTGAAGGATTGTTAGAAATATATTTAAATGATTAGGATTGATATCATTTCTGTAATTCCAGATTTAATGAAGAGTTTTTTTGAATACTCTATTTGTAAGCGTGCGCAAAAAAACAATTTAGTGGAAATTATTTTACATGATTTACATGATTACTCAACTAAAAAACATCGTCAAGTAGATGATTATCCTTTTGGCGGAGGAGCTGGAATGGTTTTATCTCCTGAACCACTATCAAAAGCTATAGAAAGCTTATCTTCCGAGCGAAAATATGACGAAATTGTCTTTTTTACTCCAGACGGTGTTACATTAAACCAGAGTATGGTTAATGGTTTATCAAATGTTCAAAACCTATTATTTATTTGTGGACATTATAAAGGTATTGATGAGCGTATAAGACAAAAATATGTAACAAAAGAAATATCTATTGGCGATTATGTATTATCGGGTGGAGAATTAGCTGCTGCAGTAACAGCAGATGCCATTGTGCGAATCATTCCAGGTGCTATTGGCGATGAAACTTCAGCATTAACTGATTCTTTTCAAGATGGTTTACTTTCAGCTCCAGTATATACTAGACCTGCTAATTTCAATGGTATGGAAGTGCCAGAAGTATTATTATCAGGCCATGATAAAAAAATATCTGATTGGCGCTTTGAACAATCAATGGAAAGAACTAAACTTCGAAGACCAGATTTATTAACTAATGAATAATAAACTTAAAATAAGTGTAATAATTTCCCTCGGCTTGTTGTATTTAGTTTGGGGAAGTACTTTTTTAAGTGTTCGTATTTTATTAGATTATTTTCCACCTTTAATCATTACATTTTCTAGAAATATATTAGCAGGAGGACTTTTAGGTATCATTTCTCTATTTGGTGGATTTTGGAATCCAATTACTAAAAGACATCTTATAATTCATTTAATAGCAGGTATATTTTTAATTCTAGGGGGAAATGGATTTATGGCTCTAGCAGGCTCTATCGTACCTTCAGGATTTTCATCCGTTTTTATGGCTTTAGGTCCCATGTTATTAGTTTCATTTTTTTGGATAGAAGGGAAGAAGCCAAGTTTGAAAAAATTGATTGGGACGGTGCTTGGATTAATTGGTATATTAGTTTTGGCTTCATCACGTAATTTAGCTATTCCTGGTAAGGAAGCTGAGTTTGCAAAAGGTATTTTGTATCTAACTATAGGGGTGCTAGCTTGGAATTTTGCTGTATATAAAATTCAAAGTACAGGTGCTAATGTTTATCATTTTACACAGACCTGTTTTATTCAAATGTGTTTTGGAGGATTTATAACTCTTTTAATCTCATATTTTCATGGTGATTTGGCACAAATTGAATTAAGTATTTTACCAGCAAAGGCCTATTATGTTTTCTTCTATTTAGCATTAATTGGTTCTATGTTTGGATTTTCATTGTTTGCCTATTTGTCAAAAGAGTGTGATGCTACCTTAGTAGCAACATATACCTATGTTAATCCAATTTTTGCTTTAATACTTGGAAATATAATTTTGGATGAAGTTTTAAGTAAAATATTAATTTTTGCAAGTATCTTTATTCTAACAGCCGTTGTATTAATTACATCAGATAAATCTAAATAAGATGAAATATTTTCAATTAATTCTGTTGCTTGTCATGGGAAATATCAGTGTAGCTCAAGATTTCAATCGCTTGTATGATGGTAAAATACCAAATTATATTGATGGGCCTGATACATCTAAAAGTGTTATTACTAATGGAATTTTACGCATTTCAAACGTTAGTATTCCTATTTATAAATTTTTTAAATCAGCCAATGCAGCTAAAAAAGCTCCTTGTGTAATTATTTGTCCCGGTGGTGGATATACAATTTTAGCAGCGTCTCACGAAGGTTCAGATGTGGCATTAAAATTAAATGAATATGGCATACATGCTGTTGTAGTGCATTATCGTTTGCCTAATTCAAAAACTCAAGTTAATAAGTCAATTGCTCCATTACAAGATGCTCAACAAGCAATTCGTATAGTTAGAGATCATGCTAATCAATGGGGTGTTGATCCCAATAAAATTGGTATTATGGGATTTTCTGCTGGAGGGCATTTAGCCTCAACAGCTGCAACGCATTTTCAAAAAGATTATACTGGATTTAATACGAATACTTCCTTAAGACCAGATTTTCAAATTTTAATGTATCCAGTGATTACGATGAAAGAGTTTGGTCATCAAGGATCTAAAAATAATTTGATAGGGGCAAAAGCTAAAGCCGATACTGTAGATTTGTTTTCTAATGAGTTACAAGTGACGAGTAATACTCCTAAGGCATTTATCGTACATGCTTCTGATGACGGTGCTGTGCCATTGAAAAATTCTTTAGTATTTGCTGAAACGTTAGCATTTCATAATGTTCCAGTGTCAATGCAAATTTATCCTGCTGGTGGTCATGGTTTTGGAATGAACAATAAAACAACCAAAGAGTATTGGATGGATCGATTGATTGCTTGGTTTAAGGATCAATCTATTTTATAGTTTTTCGGAAGACAAAATATATTGGAATACCTGATAATACAATCAATAACCCCATAATGGAAGTTGTTGGTTTTGCATAAAGAAGGTTTACTGTAATTCCGAATAATATGATTAAATAAGCTACAAAAAGATACTTTTGTAGCTTATTTAATTTATTATGATAAATATTCTTATTGAATAATATCAATACTGTTAAAAAATAGAAGATTAATATGGCAAAGACAGTATAATCTAGTAATTGACTATAAGATCCCGAAAAACATAGGATAGAAGCCCAAACACATTGAATAAGTAAGGAATATTTTGGAACCCCTACTTTATTTTGTTTTGAAGCCATTTTAAAAAATAAAGAATCATTTGACATAGCTTCAAACAATCGGCCGCCTGATAATATAATTCCATTATTACATCCAAACGTTGAAACCATAATCATAATTGCCATAATAATAGCTCCTATTGGACCAATGGCAATTTCAAGAGCTACAGATCCTATTCGATCTTGCTTGGCAAACATGATTTGTTCTGGAGTTAATATTCCCAAATAGGCAATATTTGTTAGGAAATATATTAAGCAGACTAAAACAGTTCCATACACTAATCCTTTTGCTATAGTTGATTTAGGGTTTTCAAAATCTTGACTAGCAAAGGTTAGATTATTCCAAGCTGAAGAACTAAATAAGGGACCAATCATTGCAGCACCAAACATTGAAAATGTTAAGAAAGTGCTTAAAGATTCAAATGTATTATTTTCTATATTGTACATTTTTGAATCCTCCCAAAAGTTATTTAAATGAATCCAGTTATTATGAAATCCGATATAAATACCTAAAATGAGTAAAAATAGGAGCGAAGCAATTTTTGAAAATGTAAATACATTTTGAACCAAGGCTGCCATTTGCACACCTTTTAAATTTATTAGAGTAAGTAAAATAATGCTTGCTACAGCAAGCAATTGTTGGCTTGATATTAAATTTAATATTATCCCTTGTTCATTAATTAAAGACGGAAATAGATATCCAGTATATTTTGCAAATGCAACAGCTACAGCAGCAATTGTACCTGTCTGAATTACTAAAAAGGTAGACCATCCAAATAAAAATCCTATCATAGGGGAATAGGCCTCCTTTAAATATATATATTGACCACCTGTTTTTGGAAATTCAGTAGAAAGTTTCGCATAGGCGTAAGCTCCTGTTATTGTTAAAAACGAAGTTAATAACCAAGTGCCCAACATTAGATATGTTGATCCTATCAATCGGAAAACTTCAGCACTTACTAAAAATATTCCTGAACCTATCATTGATCCCATGACAAGCATGGTGGCATCTAAAGTATTTAATTTATTTTTTAACATTATTCTGTGTATAAGACAATTTTTTAAATCTCCATTTTTTATTTAATATTTCAAAAATTCACTCTAAAAATCACTAGTTTTTTGACTTTTTGAAAAAAGTTCAAAATGTAAACGTTTACGTAAACGTTTACGGAAAAATATTATAATATTTCTTTGTTTTTTACTAAAAGACTGAATTATATTACTTGTGTTAAAATAATAAGTAAATAGTTTTTATTAAAAAATTACAATTTGTTTATGAAAAAGGTAGTAGATGAAATTCAATTATGGGATTTATTAAGACAAGGAGATCAAAAAGCTTTTGCGTCTCTTTATGATTATTTCATTCAACCATTGTATTCATATTCAATGTCGATTACGCCCGACAAAGAACTTATTAAAGATTGTTTACATGATTTATTTGTTGAGTTGTGGAAAAACCATCAAAATTTAGGCGCTACAACTTCAGTTAAATTTTATTTAATGGCTTCTATTAAAAGAAAAATAGTTAGGCATTTAGAAGGAAATTTAAAAATGACAAATAATGATTATTTGTACATGAAAAATCAAGCTGAAATGTTTCAAAGTCCAGAGATGGCTATTGTAGAACAAGAAACAGAAATTAGAAATTCAAGAATATTGGGAAATAGCCTAGAAAAGTTAAGTAAACGACAAAGAGAGGCTATATCATTAAAGTATTTCCATAATATGGATACTGACCAAATCTCTTCTGCAATGAAAATTAATCCGCAATCTGTTTACAATTTAATTTTTGGGGCTTTAAAATCTTTAAAAACTAATTTGGAAACTGAGTTAGTTTACTATTATTAGTATTATATTTATAAATTATTGAGTAAAAAGTATATTTGTGATGCTTTATAGGGTAATTCTTGTAAAGCAATGGGTATTAATAAGAGAAAATTTAATAAAAATGAAGAAAATAAAGGTTTTCTAAAAACCATTGAAGAAAAAGAATGGAGTCAATTATTATGCTGTTCTAATAATTATAACTCTTTGAATTTAATCGAACAGTTAACTGAAGGGGAAAAAACTGACCTTTGGCTTAAAATAAAACAAAGTTTATCATCTTTTAACAATTAAATTACCTA
>JACCDK010760208.1_pt1 | contig 16771 bp, 16 predicted proteins | sample 7445871 | NCBI WGS metagenome assembly JACCDK01 (sample SAMN15323436, study PRJNA562643) | freshwater metagenome | isolation source: river surface water | place: USA:Blue River Watershed | collected 2017-08-15
AACTGGATTGCCCAGCATCAAGGCTCTGGTCGAATCACGGGCTCTCGTGACGTAGATATCCGCGCTGCATTGATAGAGCACTTCAGGGATGAGGCTGACATCCTCATAGCCACCGAAGCCGCAGCAGAGGGCGTGAACATGCAGTTCTGTTCGCTGGTCGTCAACTACGACCTGCCGTGGAACCCTCAACGCGTGGAGCAACGCATTGGCCGCTGCCACCGCTACGGGCAAAAGCACGACGTTGTGGTTATCAACTTCTTCAATGAACGCAACCACGCCGACCTGCGTGTGCTGGAGCTACTGGCTGACAAGTTCAGCTTGTTCAACGGCGTGTTTGGCGCGTCAGATGAAGTGCTGGGGACTATCGAGTCGGGGGTGGATTTTGAAAAGCGAATCCTCTCCATTTACCAAACATGCCGCACACCCGAGCAGATCGACGCTGCTTTTGCCGCCTTGCGTTCCGAAATGGATGCCAGCATCCAAGCTCGTATGCAAGACACGCGCCGCCAGCTGATGGAAAACTTTGACGCAGAGGTGCATGAACGCCTGCGACTTCAGTTGCAAGACACGAACACCCACCTGGATCGCTTCAGCCGTCGGTTTTGGGATTTGTCGAAATATGTACTCAAAGATCTTGCCTGGTTTGATGCCAAGCAACTGAGTTTCGACCTTAAGCCTCCGTTGCCAGAAGGAATGCCCACAGAAGTGCCTGCAGGGCGCTATCACCTGATTTCGCGTAACCAGCCGCAGGACTCAAATTCTCTGGCCTTCAACGACCCCAGCCTCGACACGCACACCTACCGGTTATCGCACCCATTGGGTGAGTGGGTGGTGCAAAACGCTAAGTCCGCCGACACCCCTGTACAACGCCTGGTGTTTGATCCAAGCCAGAACGAAGTACGCATTACCGTGGTGGAAAACCTTAAAGGCAAATCGGGGGCGCTTACTCTGCAAAAGCTCAGCGTAGACAGCTTTGAAAAGCAGGAATACCTCCTGTTTTCTGCCATGACTGACCAAGGTCAAAGCCTAGACCAAGAGACCTGCGAAAAGCTCATGGCTACTGTGGCCACTTTGCAGTCAGACGCTGCAGCACTGCCTGCAGAAACGACCAGCCGTTTGCAAAAAGAGGCGAAGCGCCACGCGGATGCCACAGTGGCCCATTCACTCGAAACTAACAACAAGCACTTTGCCGAAGCCCGCGACAAGCTAGACCGCTGGGCTGACGACATGGTGCTTGGCGCTGAGCAAGCGCTTAAAAACACCAAAGAGCAAATCAAGGCGACGCAACGCGAAGCCCGCCAAGCTCCGACGCTTGACGAGCAACAAGCTCTACAAGAAAAAATAGCCAAGCTAGAACGACTACAACGCAAGCAGCGACAAGAAATCTTCCAAATTGAAGATGACATTCACGATAAACGTGATCAGCTCATTTCGCAGCTCACCCAGCGCATGACGCAAAAAGTTGCTTCAGAAAATCTATTCACCATTGCTTGGTCTGTGAACTAAGCGCACCAATTCAACAAGACATTTCGTAATAAAAATCATGCCGAATACAAGCAACCTAAACGACCTGGGCTACAGCCCCGACGCATTAGCCCAACGCAAGGCTGAACTATTGACCTTGCTCAGTCAAACAGCACCAGAGGTATTGAGTGACAAACAGCAAATTAACGTCAACAAGCTTAAAGAGCTTTTGGGTGAAGAGCTCATCACTGGAGACGAACACTATGAGCTTAGCTGGGCTGGTAAAGCTGCCGCACGACGTGAGATTCAAAAAACCAGCAGTCATACCTTGTTGCCTGATCCAAGTAATCCAGCAAATGCCCAGCACATTCTGATCGAAGGTGAAAACCTTGAAGTACTTCGAGTGCTGCAAAAAAGTTACTACGGCAAGGTCAAGATGATCTACATCGACCCGCCTTACAACACTGGCAATGACAACTTTGTCTACCCCGACGATTATTCGGAAACGCTTGAGGAATATCTGAAGCGTTCAGGTGAAAAAAATGAATCAGGTTATCTGAACAAGCAAAGTCTTTGGAAAAAGAACAGTAAAGAAAGCGGTCAGTACCATAGCGCTTGGTTGTCCATGATGTATCCACGTTTGTATTTGGCGCGAAATTTATTGCGTGATGACGGAGTTATTTTTATATCAATAGACGATAACGAAGTCTCTAATCTAAAAAATCTTTGTGATGAAGTATTTGGTGCTGAAAACTTTGTTGCGCAATTCATTTGGAATAAACAACACTCACAACAGCAGGGGCTATTTAAGAAGTACCACGAATACGTATTGCTATTTGCAAAGAATGCTTCAATTCACAAAAACATCTCCGGGGGAGAAGGGCAGATTGATGCAGGCGCAATGAAAAAGATTTCAAAGGCTAACCCTGCTAGTGAATTTTCTTTTCCAGCCGGTGTCAGATTCGATGCGCCTGACGGTTTTGAACTAGCAGGAACTTACGGTGACTCAGAGCAGGTGACAGTTTTGGCTGGCGTGTTGAAAGCAAAAAACGGAAAAACAGAATTCCCAGTGACCCTTAGCGCAGGGTGGACTCAAAAAGAGCAAATGATCAGTTATTTTCAAGGTGAGGATGTGCTCGATACAAAGGGTCAAAAAGTAGTCGAGTTTTACTTCAGTGGGACCGGGAAGATTAAGTGCATCAAAGATCGTTCAAAAATTACTCCACCAACTTTATTGCCAGAATATGGAATGGTTAGTGAGCAAACTGCCGCATTGACAAATCTCCTTGGACATAATGTTTTTGACAATCCCAAGCCGGTTCAAATGATTGGAGATTTTTCTAGGTGGTTTTTGAGCCCCAATGATCTGGTTCTAGACTTTTTTGCAGGTAGCGGTACTACAGCCCAAGCTGTGATGGAACTCAATCTAGAAGACTCTGGAGCTCGACAATGCATTTCCATACAAATGCCTGAAGTGCTTGACGAAAAAAGTGAGGCCTATAGAGTTGGATATCGGACTATCGCTGACATCACCCGAGCCCGCATCGACAAAGTGATCGCCAAGCTCAAGGCCGAACACCCGGATAAAACCGATGATCTGGCCTGCGCTCATTTCACCCTTGCCCCATCCAACTTTAAAATCTGGCGCGGCGATTTAAACGACGCCCAAGCTTTGCGTGATCAATTGGCCTTGTTCCAGAGTGCCGAGAAAACCGGTCAGACCCCGCGAGCGGTGGACACTCAGACCGCCATGCTGAGCGAGCTGCTGCTCAAGCACGGATTAGGTGCTTTAGGCGTGCATGCGATTAGCGAGCCTAAGCAGATGGCAGGGGTGACGGTCCACCGTGTATTGATGCAAGATGATCGTCGATTGTGGTTATGTTTTGACACGTATACGGAATCGTTGAAAGATGAGATTGTCAAAGCCAGACCTGCTCAAGTTATTTTGCTGAACTCTTGTTTTGTGGGCGATAAAGCAGATGAGTTGCTATCCAATTTGCAATTGGAGTTGAGTGGCTTAGGCATTGACTTGACTGTGATTTGACGGAGCAGTTGGTATGAGCCAAAACATGAAACTCCAGTTTTCTCACCAAGACTATCAGGCAAGAGCGGTTGAGGCCGTGGTCAAAGTGTTCGATGGGCAGCCTTTGGCAAAGAGTGACTTTGCGCTCATGGTTGATAACGGGAGCGTGACCTATGCTGCGGATGGAAGTATTGGTAATAGGCTCAAGTTGTCAGACGAACAGTTATTAGCTAATTTGCAGTCGGTGCAAGTAAAAAACTTTTCTGATGCTACAGGGCGGGTCGATCCTAAGATTCTTAGTAAAGAACTGCAGGGTGATAGCTATGAAGTCATCGAAGATGAGAAAACGATTGACAGGTTATGCCCTCACTTTTCCCTAGAAATGGAAACAGGTACGGGTAAAACCTACACCTTCATCAAAACCATGTACGAGTTGAACAAACTCTATGGCTTCAAGAAGTTTGTGGTGGTGGTTCCTAGCGTTGCGATTCGTGAAGGAACGATGAAAAATTTGGAAATCACGAGAAGTCACTTTGCCGCTGATTACGCCAATGTTCCCTGCGTTCCGATTTTGTATAACAGTGACAAGCCGACAGAACTTCGCCACTTTGCGCAGAGCGATGCGTTGAGTGTGCTGGTCATCAACATTGATAGCTTCACAAAAGATAGTAACAAGATCAAGCAAAAGGGCGAACGAGCTTTCGCACCTATCGAATACATCCAGTCCGTCAACCCAATCGTGATTGTTGATGAGCCACAAAATTTCGAAACAGATGTACGTCGACGAGCGTTGCTTGACTTGAACCCTTTGTGTACTTTGCGCTATTCAGCTACTCACAGGAATCCCTATAACTTGCTCTATTCGTTGAATCCCGTGCAGGCGTATGACTTGGGCTTGGTTAAACAGATTGAAGTAGATGGCGTGCAGGCGGACGAGGACTACAACCAAGCGTTTGTGGAGTTACTAAGTATTGATGCGAGTGCTCAAGTGATGAAGGCCAAAGTCAGAATTGATGTAGATGACAAAGCTGGTCCTACACGTAAAGAGTTCACCTTAAAGCTAGGTGATGATTTGTATAAAAAATCGGGCGGTCGCGAAGCATACAAAGACGGCTACATCTTGAATGAATTTTTGAGTGAAGAGGAAGTTGAATTTTCTGGTGGCCGTGTGCTGCGTGTAAGTGAATCGCAGGGTGGTCTTACGGAAGATGTGATGCGCTTTCAGATTGAACGCACTGTTGCTGCTCATTTTGCAAAGCTAAAAAACGTACAGCCAATTGGAGTCAAGGTGCTGAGTTTGTTCTTCATCGATAAGGTGGCTAACTACCGCGCTTTTGATGATGAAGGCAATAGGGTCGCAGGTAAATTCGAGAAATGGTTTGAAGAGGCGTTCAACAAATACGCAACCATGCCAAAGTACCGTGGCTTGATTCCGCATGCAGCCAATGCAGTTCATGATGGTTATTTTTCTGGCGATAAAAAAGGTAAGGGCGCAAAAGCGAGAACGATTTGGGTTGATACCTCTGGCATGGTGGCTAAAGATGACAGCACTTACCAGTTGATCATGAAAGACAAAGAGCGGTTGCTGAATCCAGATGTGCCGTTGCAGTTCATTTTCAGTCACTCAGCTTTGCGTGAAGGTTGGGATAACCCAAACGTATTTCAAATTTGCACGCTCAACGAAACACATAGCGCCATGAAAAAACGCCAAGAAATTGGTCGCGGCTTAAGGTTGTGCGTAAACAAGCATGGCGAACGCGTTCAGGACAAGCGAGTGAATGTGCTGACTGTGATACCCAACGAAAGCTATGAGGCTTTTGCAAAGGCTTTGCAGCAGGAGATTGAGGAAGAGGCAGGCGTGAGCTTTGATAAACGCATTAAAAATGCGAGAGCCAAGGCGCGCATTCAACGAAAAGTTCTGAATGCCGAAGAACAGGAAATTTTTAAAGCGATTTGGGACAAGATCAGCTATCAAACGCGTTATAGCGTGAAGCTTGATACGCCGAAGTTGATTATCAAATGCACTGAGGCATTAGGTGACTTGAATCAATACCCCAAAGTTGTGCCACCCAAGGTTCGGGCGAGCAAAGCCAAGATCGTTATGGCTACGGATGGTGTGCATGGCGTACATACGGGTATCGCAGAGGACTCGCTAGAGGGCTACACAGTTTCAGTACCAGACGTGTACGCATACATTCAAAACAGAGTACACCTATCGCGATCCACTATTTTTTCGATTCTTGATGGTTCAGGGCGTCTTGGTGAGTTGACGATTAATCCACAATCATTTTTAGATACAGCCATTGCTGCAATCAAAAACACCTTGCAGGAGTTATTGGTTGAGGGGATTCAGTATCACGAAATCAACGGGCGCCGCTATGAGATGAGCCTCTTCGATGAGGAGCTCGAAACGTACCTGAGTAGCGTCTATCCACCAGCACAAGACGATATGACGACTCCGGTCAGTAAAACCCTCTTGCAAGCCCAGCCGCTCGATGAGCAGAAGGCAGAGAAAGGTGAGCCGTTTTCGTGCGTGTTGTCTGACAGCGATGTCGAGAGTCAATTTGCGCACGATTGCAGTGTCGACGAACGCGTGAAGTTTTTCTTCAAACTACCAAACCAATTCAAGATACCGACCCCGTTGGGTACCTACAACCCAGATTGGGCTGTGGTGTTTGAAAACGACACACGTATTTACTTCGTTGCAGAAACCAAATCAAGTTTGGTGGAAGACGACCGCAGAAAGAGTGAAAACCTCAAAATTCGTTGTGGACGTATGCACTTTGGATTGTCAAAGGATGTGGTCTTTAAAGATGTGACAAATCTGTCGCAATTAGCTTTGCAAGAATGATGTCTGTATGAAAAATTATTACCGCGTCATGTTAGGCAGAAAATCAATTCACTCCGAAACTTGTTTTGCTGAAAGCTTTATTGGAGCAGATTTTGAAGTAAATCAAGATCTCACCAATGAGCTCACAGAGAATTGGCGCGATTTCAATGCGAAATTCCGTGATATCTTCAAATCAAATCATCCCGATAAGACCAACGTAGGTGCGGGCTTGGCATGTGGGTTTCTTTGGACTGTGTCAAAGGGCATAAAAGTTGGAGACATCGTTCTTTGCCCAGATGGATCTGGCTCCTATCACGTTGGAGAAATTTCAAGCAACTACTTTTATCATCCTGGTGGAATTCTTCCTCACAGACGACACGTCAAGTGGATGGCAAAGCATGTAGAGCGCGAAGCAATGTCGGATATGCTTAAGAAGAGCGCCGGGTCAATCGGGACGGTCAGCAACATTACGGGCCACGCTCAAGAGCTTGAGTCACTAATATCTGGTGAATATAAGTCACCAATCGTCTCCACAGATTCGACAGTTGAAGATCCTTCAGAGTTCGCACTTGAGAAACATCTTGAGGACTTCTTGGTCCAGAATTGGAAACAAACTGAACTTGGAAGAGACTTTGAAATCTTTGAAGAAGATGGAGAGCTTGTTGGCCAACAGTACCAATCGGACACTGGCCCAATGGATATTTTGGCTATTAGAAAGGACAAGTCACAGCTTTTAGTTGTTGAGTTAAAAAAGGGTAGGGCAAGCGATACGGTAGTAGGGCAGGTGCTTCGCTATATGGGCTACGTCAAGCAAGAGCTTGCTGAACCCAATCAAAGCGTGAAAGGTGTCATCATTGCTCTAGATGATGACACGAGGATTCGTCGTGCTTTATCAATGACGCCAGACATCACTTTTTACCGTTATGAGATTTCATTTAAATTAATAAAATCGTAAGCTCGCTGTTAAATTTTTACTTAATGCAAAGATAGGGTGGCGTGCAAGTGGTCTCAGATATCATGTTGGGTTTCTGGATTCGAGCAGAGTGTCTTTTCAATTTAGGATGCAAATCACAAGTCGTTTTAAGCAGCTTCATTTTGGAGTTAGACTCACCTCTAGTTGCGTGCAAAGTCCATATATCTAAATACGTAAATACTTTGTTAAGGAATCTGCATGGTTAGCCGCCCGAATGCAAAGTTGGTCAGAGAAGTAGCACATTCAAAGAATTTGGCATTAGCCGAGAAAAAAAGAAAAGCTTTAGCAAAACAAAATTTAATCAAAAAGGGGTGGTGTAAGCAGATAAACGCAATTATCAACTCCGCTGTTGACGGTAGATTTGAGTACGAGACGACTGAAATTTACAAAGGCGAATTGTTAATTGACTTAGGTTTTACTCTGCATGAAGTACATTCGTCATTTAAAGAGAAGGATCTAAGTAGGTTTTCTTCCATTGAAGCCTTGTTTGATCATGTAATAAATAAAAATATCGATCAGTTTCTTCTTGTTTCTGAGGGTTACTTTAAAAATCCTAGTGCCTATAGAAGTTACGTTTTAGAAGCTATTGATAAATTTATCAATAGGGCTCATAGGATAAAAGATACTAAAGATAAATTCGCGCTATTAAATTTTTTGAACAGTGAGTTTTATACCGCCTTTGGTGCTGATGGCGGTTTTAATGCGCATACAGATATTTTAGTCAGATTAAACAATTCGATTGATTTTGTTGTATCAGATGATCGCCCCTTATTAAAGACTAATTCTGAAATAATGAAATACATAACTAAACTTTTGCCTTTGAGTGAATTCAAAATAGAGAGGTTACGTAGTGATCTGTTGAAAATTAAGGACGATATTGGTTTTTTCCGTATATCTTGGCGTTATACGGAAGGATTAAAAAATAAAGAGGGGGAACTGAGCGCCAATATTATGTCTTGGCTTTCGGGGTCTGCAGGTCAGAGGTTAATGGATTTTATTTATAAGTGTATAGACAAGGCACATGGAAACTCGATTGTCTTGAGCTACGAAAATTCGTTATTGTCGTTCAAAAGGGGGGGCCAAGTAAAAATGCTCTCTTTTTCACTTGATAATCTCAAGGAGGTTATGACTGCAAAAGGCTTCAAAACATCGCTAAGTGATAATGAAATTATAATAAGTTGGTAATTTACCTCTGAATGAATTTATGAGATAGATACTAATTTATTGCTGTATTGTTCTAAGAACTCATTTTTAATACACATTTTTGGACTGACAGCTTTAGATTGTCAGGTTCTAAAACTTTTACATCTGGACCATATTTTAAAATATCCCCAATTAGCTCTCGTTCGTCTGAATATGGAATTTCTAAAACGTACGAACCATCAGCTTCTTCATAACTCTTTTGTTCCGGATGCCATTCCTCCCGCTTAACCCAACGCGCCCTCTCCGGCGAAAACCTCAACTTAGCCCATCCTTTCACCACCCCCCCAAAAATTCCATAACCACTCTGCATTGATGCGCGCAGTTGCTCGTTATCAAGCTCTTTTGCTTCTTGTTGTGTGTCTTCGCATTCAGTAATCGCATCAACAGAAAAGCTTCTGACTTCCTTTCGCAAGTGACACCAAGCATCGACATACCAGTTGTCACGGTAATGAACAAGCTGTTGAGGAGAGATAACTCGTTCAACAGTTTTACCCGTTTGTCGGTTGAAGTGCTGAATCTTGATTTGTTTGCGCTCAAGCGTGGCCTTAGCGACTAGTTCAAAACACTTGAGCTTCAGCCTACGTTTGCCTGCATGTACAAGTCTTACGCGCTGCGCCAATACTTGCGCGTCTAGCCCTTGGCTAGCTAACATGCCGTCCAATTTTTTCTGAAGGGGACGGAGTTTGGGGCCAAGCAAACCAGGTTCAAGCTGACCAATCATGTTTTGGATTGTGAGCAGCGCAAGAATCTCCTCTTGGCTAAACCAAAGCCCAGGCAACTCTTCGCTGCTGCCAACATTTTCAAGCTTGTAGCCCTGCAGATCACGGTCGTAGACGATGGGAATGTTAAGTCGATCGCGAAGCTTTGTGAGGTCGCGCTTGAACGTGGCTAGTGAGATTTCTAGCTTGTCCATAATTTCTTCTTTAGGAACAGCTCTTCGTCCCGTCAGAAGTGTTTTGTATGCGTATAGGCGATCTATTTCACTCATGCTTTGGCCTTGTTTCCTTTTTCATCATATCTGCAAGCGGAGGGGTCAATTCTCAAAAACTCTGTCCAAAGCGATTGCTGCCTTTTGTTTTCTGTTTGGCGTAGGGATAAGTGTTAGCGCCCCATATTCATTGGCTAACCAAAACGCTTGCTCAGGTTTTTGAACCGTCTCGAAAGCCACAGGCGAGGGTGTTTTGCTCATCACCTTGAGCCATGTGACAGTCGCGTGCAAAGACACCACCACAGAGGCGACGATCAGCGTCATGTGGCTCATTCCAACTCCCAATCACCGACTTGATCCATCTCGATCTTGTCCTTGGGGCAAATCGGGGCACCGTATGCCAAAAACCGCTTGAGCATAGGAACTTGAAAGCCGCATTTAGGGCATTTGGCTCTTGGCCTAGACCGGCTGATCGGCGACCGATGGACAACGCGCAATTTGCCATGAGGGTAGGGGCCAAGAGCCTTGGCAATGAGTTCTAGCTTGGCCTTGAGCTCTGGCCCAGCACCGGCGCTTCTCATGGGGCCGACCATTCCTAGGCTTAGGGCGATCTTTTTGAACTCCTTGCCGTGTTTGTGCTGACAGTCATCTACCGCGTGAACGAGCTCATGAACCAAGGTGTCTAGCACCTCAAAAGGCTCATGGAGAGCGGGAGAGATGAATATTTGGTTGCGCTCATGGCTTGAGCTTGCCTTAGACCAGCATTGACCAATGTGGTGGCTGCGGGTGCCAGTACTGGCAAAACCACAGGAAACCTGGCAATCCTTTGGAATTTCGTGACGCTTTTCTTCAAAAAGGGGGCGGACAGCATCGATGGCAGCTATAAGCCATTCTTCGCGGGTTTTGTAGGTTTGCATAGCTCACGGTGATGAAGTGGACAGGCTCATGAGTGTGGTGAGCCTGAGGCTAGCTAGGTGAGCTTGCCAGACTGTTACTTCATCCAGTTAATCGGGGTAAACAGGCTCATGCGATGAGCTAGCGCACAGGCAAACTAACCTGCTAAACCACTAGAAAGTTGCCAAAGCAAATGACCGACCTTGCAAAATCTCTGGCCATCATGGGCCTCGCCTGGGCATCCACCTGTGAAGCGAAATATGAGCCGCCGTACACCATCGTGAAAGATTGGGTGGCCATCAATGTGATGGCCGATGGCTCATCCACCGAAACCGTTGAATATTGCATTCGCATAGAAACGCAGTCAGGGGTGAACATCATGGGCGAGCAGCGTATCTCTTATGTCAGCACGCTTGAAGATGTCGAAATTTTGGATGCCTACACCCAGTTACCAAATGGCAGTCGCCTGAAGGTGCCGGAAGACCGTATTCGTACGGTGGACGAATCTGGTTCCTCTGGCGAGACGATTTATAGCGACGCCAAGGTGAAGGTCATCATCTTCCCGCAGGTGCAAGTTGGGAGCTTGCTTTGCTACAAAGCCAAAACAAAGCAGCACACACCCTATTTTAAAAGTCATTACTTTTGGACCAAGCATTTCAGCCCGCATGGTCGCTACGAAAGCTTCAAACTGACGCTTAGCCATGACCCGAAAATCAAGTTGTCTATTGATGCCGATCGTGTGACGGGTGGCCTCGTCAATGAGTCACCTGATGATGGCTTGGTCAAATACCAATTCAGCTATGAGCAGTCAGAAGCGCATCCAGTAGAGCCTAACCAAGCTGAGATTTATGACTACGCGCCACACTTGCTAATTACAAGCTTTTCTAGCTACCAACAGATGGCCGCTGCCTACCAAGAGGGTACAAAAGAAAAGACAAAGGTCACTGACGACATTCGGAAGTTGGCAAAGCAAGTAACCAAAGGCGTCAAGGATAGAAAAGAAAAGGTGCGCTTGCTCTACAACTGGGTGAGCACAAACATTCGCTACCTCGGTGTGTACATGGGGGATGGTGGATATGTGCCACATGATGCGCAAAGTATTTTGAACAACCGTTACGGTGACTGCAAAGACCATGTGGTGATACTCGAGGCGCTTTTAAAGGCGGTGGACATTGACTCCACCCCGGCCCTAATCAACATGGGTTTTGCCTATAAGTTGCCAAAGCTGCCCTCCCTTGTGCCGTTTAACCACGTCATCACCTATGTGCCTGAGTTTGATTTGTACTTAGACTCCACAGCCCAATTTGCGCCAATGGGTGTTTTGCCAAGGGAGGACATGGCGAAGCCTGTGATTCTGACGGCTACAGGAGAGGTGAAATACACCCCCAGTTCTAGCCATTTGAGAGACAACAGTGAGACCAAGGTAGTAATGAAATTGCTAGCAGATGGTCGAATCCAAGGCTACAGCAAGAGCAAGACACGTGGTTATATGGAAGTTGATTCACGGATGACTCGCTTTTATGAGAACGGGCGCGACCAAGAGCGACTGGCTTACAAGTATTTGTCGCGCTTTATGGAGTCGGGCAAGGGTGAGTTTGCACCGCAAGACGCCCTAGACCTAGGCTCGAAATGGAAAGACGAAGCAATGTTCGAGCTCAACCCAGTGGTGAATATTCCTGGCCCGAGTGCCATGGCCATTCCGGTTGGTTTGGCCCCAGGCTTCATCAAGTCATTGACCAAAGTGCCTACGCCCAAAAATAGGAAATTTCAGGCCTATTGTTTTTCAAGCAAGCACGATGAGGAGGTGGACTTGCAGTTTCCACCAGAGGTGAAGGTTACGCGCATTCCCGCAGATGTGTCGTTTGATAATGGGGTGTATCGGTACACATCAAACTACGTTTTGAAAGATGGTGTGTTGAATATCAAGCGCACCTATCAGTCTAAGCAGAGCAGCCCTATCTGCCCGCCAAATGAAGACCAAGTTTGGCTGGAGTTGTTCGAGGTCCTGACTCGTGACATGAGGGCTCAAGTGTTTTTTGACTAAAACTGACCATAGGCTCACCGCTTGAGCCTATGGCTTGTCAAACTTCAGCTCAGTCAATAAAGGAAAAAATATGACCGCACAGGCAGCAGAAGTATTGATGCACAAAGGTGAACAGTTGTCTTTGTGTTCGGAACCATTGGGTGTGTTTTTAAAGACTATCCATAGCCCTATAAGGTTTTACGCGCCTTCAACGGCTCTTTGGCGTGGGTACATTGGCACTTGGGCCATTGAGGGGGGACATCTCTATTTGGTGAAGCTCAAAGCCTTCGTGCAAAACGGCGAAGACGTTGAGGATGTTGGCCTTTCCTATTTGTTTCCAGACTATCCGGACGGCGTGTTTGCACATTGGTACAGCGGTGAGCTACGTTGCCCCATGGGCGAAATGCTCAACTATGTGCACGGTGGCTATGCAAGTACTTATGAGCAAGACCTATTTATTGAAGTAAAGAACGGTGTTGTGCTTGGTGAGCGCATTGTCAGCAATGGCACTGGCACCGGTCAGGGAGAAGAGGGATACAAGATTGCGGCTATGACCACATTTGGGAGGAGCTGATATGTTGATCTTCATGCTCATCACAACCCTCAAGCGTTTGGTGGTGCGTGAGGAGCGCTACGATGCCTGAAACCACGCTTGAATGGTTTCTGGCTTACTTTGCCTTTGGGTGCATATGCATTCCCACCATCAGGCTGTTTGTAACGTTGCTGGTAAAGGGTGAAAAAAAGTCTGAATGGGCCAAGGAAGCCATAGCCTTGCTCACAAAAAAGAAAGCCCTAGCTGAGCGGATATTAGATGTTTTTCGCTGGGCAGCTTTCATTTTTGTCATTGTGATGCTTTGGCCGGTTGCTATCGGAATCGCTATTTACGACTTGCTGGTAACGAAGAAGCAGAACAGTACGTACACCGACGAGCCTGAATTTATTTGCAAAAAGGAGAGCTTGCTCATCAGGGTAGAGCCAAGCGCCATAGAGGCGAGCAGCTTCGTGATTGACCCGCTGGGACGCGTAGGCCATAAGCCGTTTGGTCATTTGAATGCGGGGTGGGTAACCCTACTTGAACAAATGCAACCAAATGATCAACTCTGGTCATTCGAGACCAAGGGATGGTCCTCAGACAACCCCAGGGCTTCAAAGTATTCAAAACCAAGAGGCGTGTGTTCTGGTTATGCCGTTCTGAGAAAAAAGAAGATCGTCGCCGAGTTTGTCTGCGAGTGGGACTGAAAGGGGGAGGTCATGAAGATAGAAGTTGTAGTTGGGGATTTAGTTGGGCAGACTAGCGTAGAAGCGATTGTGAATGCCACAAACGCCAATATAAAAATAGGGCAGGGTACGCAGAGCGCCATCTTTCATGCAGCTGGCCCAAAGCTGGAGACCTACTGCAGACCATTTGCCCCTATAGAGCTTGGTGCAGCGTTGATTACTCCAGGGTTTAAGTTGGCCATTCCTTGGATCATCCACATTCGACTTCCTCACTACACCAACAACGTTGAGCCAGAGCGCTACTTGGCATTCGCACTTTTTTCAATGCTCAATACGGCTAAAGAAAACCGAATCAAGACTATTGCATTGCCGCCACTGGGGTGCGGTGCTTTCAAGTTTCCAACTCCTTTGGTTGCAATGATCATGTCAAGAGTCTTGCACGAGTTTTCTAAACACTCATCCGATATTGATCTCGTCAGAATATGCGTTGGTGAAGAGGAGGAGCGCAAACTGTTTTTGGTAGCTTTAGAGCAATCTAACGAAATGATTGCCTGCGAAGTGGCATAGCCCTCGCGAATTCAATGTGATCGGCATGACGCGCATAACGGGTACCCAAATCGTTAAAACTCCTTGTTGTGGTGCTTTTGTATCGACGGCGGCTTATGGCTCTATCAATCACATGGCGTATGAGTATTGGACTGACGGACAAAATGTCGGGTCTCTATCCCCGCAAGACGGTGGATTAAGGAGATGCACCTGCGGTCAATACTATTTATTGATCGAGTGTCAAAATGCATTCACTATTCCTGTAAGAAGGCAAAGTCAATCAACTGCGAAAAAGGAAAACAATAGCACTTGGTGGAGCCGGTTATTCCATCGGAAAACTCGTGAAGTCTCTTTGCAAGCAGAACACTCTGAACAGGAGCAACTCTCTTTTCCGACTGCATTGTTTGTGGCGGATGCAGAGTTGCCAACTGTCATTGCGAAGTCGGTAAAAAATCCAACCTTAGTGATTGCGGCGCGGAGAAGGTATTGGCGATATCTGAACGATCCTTTTAGAGAAATTTATCGTCAGCATCGCCAGTTGAATGCTCAAACATTTCCGCTTTTTGAGCCAAACGACACTCAACGCACCAATATGCTTGAACTTATTCGATTGCTTGAAGATCAGCCAGTTGATGCGCGCGTTGAAGTTGCTGAGTTGTATCGAGAGCTGGGTGAGTTTGATGCTGCCAAAAACAGTCTTGCTATGTCGGGAAGAAAAAGCGAAAAGCTTTATCAGGTGGTTACAGATTTATTAGTTGCAGGCGTCGAATGTCCTGCACGATTTCGATACTGAAAAAACGAAAGCGGTCGCTAAGGTGATGTTTATCTTTACAAACGCAGAAAGCTAGGAGGCCATCATGTCTTTTTGGAATATTTTCGGTAAAACGGCGATTTCAGATACGGGTGAGACGATACAAAAAGTGTCTGACAACCTACACGTATCCTCCTCAGGTGTGACTTACACCACGTTGGGTAGCTTCACGACAGGTTCAGATGGCTCTGTGTTCACAAAAATGGGAAGTTTCAGCAGTGATGGCAGCACCCGCATGGGTAATACAGCGACTGGTCTAGGCGCAGTTCTCATTGATGATAACTATGGAATATGAACCCTTTTGCCAAGATCTAAGAGTCGCTCTCTTGCTGTCTAGGGGTTGCTGAATGAGCCCCTCCAAGTTAACTTTTGTTAAGTCGTTTGAATTTTTTTTGATCAACGCTTGACAAGCGCAATTTAATCTGGTTTAATATGTTTAACAACTAGTGATTCATGAAAAAGTATTACTTTTTGTTTTCCTGCCCTGTAGGAATTTACAATGCTTTGGTAATGTTAGGGGATCCCTAACATTGTTAGCAGGTGCTTCGTCATACCCGTATGACGAAGTTACTTAGAGTTCCACGTATACGTGGAATTCGAGTTGTGATTCAACCTACAGCTGGATGAACTTCCCGACACTGTGTCGGAAAGTTCGCGGGGAGAAATCTCCCCGCATGTCGACAATATTCGTACCGTACGAAACTTATGGTTTCATACTGTATGAAAGGGAGAACGGTTCACCCCAATAAGAAAATCTAACATTTGTTAGTTTTTCGGTAAGTGATGATTGGGCTGATGTGAAAAGAGAAGAATCTGCGAAAGCAGTTTTTTTAAGGATTGGTAAAAGTTGATAATGTTTGACGATTGGAGTGAGAAATGAAATTAACATATGAAGCCGCACCCGCAACTGGAAACAAATCAGTTGCTCCATACCAAACCTACAACTTTGGGTTTGGGGATCAATACCAAGGCTTCAGCCTTGTCGTAAGTAATGGTCGTTTGATCGAAAAGACAAAACGCAAGACCATTTTTTTTAAGAAACACAACATCGTGAAACTTTGACGATAGGATTTTGTGATGAAAATAAATCTAAATTTAGTACCCGCTACAGCAACTAAATCAGTTGCACCGCACCAAACCTACAACTTTGGGTTTGGAGATCAATACCAAGGATTCAGCCTTGCCGTGAGCAATGGCCGAGTAATAGAGAAAACAAAGCGACAAGCAATTTTTCGTAACAAGCGCATTATCGTGAAACATTGACGATTGAGGTAATATCATGCAAACACAAAAAGTTTCAAAACACTGCAGGAATGAACGCATGCAACAAAGAGGCGTGCCAAATTTCATTATTCATTTGATAAGCGAATACGGAGAATGTCACAGAAGACCTGGACACCCAAGTTCTTGGTATTTCTCAAGAAAAAGTATTGTCAAGATGCAAAAAGACGGAATTGAGAAACGTCTAATCATTGAGGCCGAGAGTCGTCCAAATATGAGGTTTGTCGTGGATCCAGAGAGTGGTACGTTCATTACAGTGCTGCACGCGGACAAAAAAAAACAAAGAGTTCACTAATGAAAAAAACGATCGCGAAACATTACTACGAGCTATGTGAGCATGCTTACGAAGGAACGGAGCAGCGCAAGGCGTTCGACTATCCTGACTGGCTCATTGCATTGCGCAATGAGACGAAGGCTGCACAAAACTCATTCGTAGGATTACAGGCGGCGATCTTGATGGTGAGTCACTATGAGGGTGCACTACGTGACCTGTATCCCGGCTTGCAAAAAAGCGATCAAGTGAATCATTCCCAATTGTTTGCAACATGGGGTGCTTTAACCGCAATGAACGGAGAAG
>JACCDK010328598.1_pt1 | contig 16770 bp, 15 predicted proteins | sample 7445871 | NCBI WGS metagenome assembly JACCDK01 (sample SAMN15323436, study PRJNA562643) | freshwater metagenome | isolation source: river surface water | place: USA:Blue River Watershed | collected 2017-08-15
ACGTACGTATCAAAGAAGGTAACAAGGAAAGAATCCAGCAGTTCCAAGGAACTGTCATCCAACGAAAAAACCCCAACACCAACGGTGAGACGTTTACCGTGCGTAAAATTTCTAATGGAATCGGGGTAGAGCGTATCTTCCCAATCATCTCCCCAGCGATTGAGCAAATCGACCTGGTAAGAGAAGGTAAAGTGAGAAGAGCTCGTCTATTCTACTTGAGAGGACGTCAAGGTAAGGCGGCTCGTATCAAGGAAAAAATCAGAGCAAGACATTAAGTCTAGCCAAACCCAAAAAAAGCCCCGTACGCACGGGGCTTTTTTTATCCTTTGAGATTTAAAAAATCTCAAAGGATTTATTTTTTAACGCGAGTTGAATCAGGGAATTGACCTTTACTTTTTTTTCAAACAGTGACCATTTTGCAATCCATTTCAAGAATTTAACCTTCGAGGTCTGGGAGTAACCTTTGCTGTTTTTTTCAAACAGCGAAGGTTTTGACTTTAATCCCTTTCATGTAGACCTTCGAGGTCTAAAAGACCTCAAAGGTGGACCGCAAAGGTCACTGACAAATTCCTATCTTTGTGGGCTTAGAAGCCAAAACCAACATGACTAGAGAAGTTCGCGTACGATTTGCCCCTTCCCCCACCGGTGCACTCCATATTGGAGGATTGCGCACCGCCCTCTACAACTACCTTTTTGCCAAAAAAATGGGAGGGAAGTTTCTCCTCCGCATCGAAGATACCGACCAAACGCGTTTTGTACCCGGCGCCGAAGAATACATACAAGAATCCTTAGATTGGTTGGGCATCTCTCCCGACGAAAGCCCCTGGAAACCAGGATCGGTAGCCCCCTATCGACAGTCTGAGCGCAAGGCAAGCTACATGCAGTATGCCCTCGAACTTATCGAAAAAGGACATGCCTACTACGCCTTCGATACGGCAGAGGAACTTGAGGCCATGCGGGAGCGCCTTACCGCCGCACGCGTACTGCAGCCGCAGTACAACAGCATCACCCGCAGCCAAATGAAAAATTCCCTCACTCTCTCTCCAGCAGAGGTGAAGGAACGCTTGGCTTCGGGAGATCCCTACGTCATTCGCGCCAAACTTCCCCTCAAAGAGGAGGTTCGCCTCCACGACCTGATCCGAGGATGGGTCATGGTGCATTCCAGTACCTTGGACGACAAGGTCCTCATGAAGTCGGATGGCATGCCTACCTACCACCTGGCCAATATTGTCGACGATCACCTGATGGGGATCACCCACGTGATCCGAGGTGAAGAATGGCTTCCTTCTGCTCCCCTACACGTACTTTTGTACCGTTTCTTTGGTTGGGAGGAAACTATGCCTCAGTTTGCACACTTGCCCCTACTCCTCAAGCCAGATGGCAATGGCAAGCTCTCCAAGCGTGACGGCGACAAATTGGGCTTCCCTGTATTTCCACTCAATTGGGTGGATCCATTCACTGGAGAAAAGTCCAGTGGCTTTCGCGAAAATGGATACCTCCCAGAAGCCCTGCTCAACTTCCTTGCTTTCCTCGGTTGGAATCCTGGCGATGAGCGTGAAATTTTCTCTTTGGAGGAATTGGTAGAAGCGTTCTCCATCGAACGAATCGGCAAGTCAGGAACCAAATTTGACATCTCCAAAGCGAAGTGGTTCAACGAGCATTACCTCCGAGGCAGCTCCCTAGAGCAGCTCGTCAGCTACCTCCAAGAGGACGCCAAAGCTTCAGGAGTAGCGATCCCCAATGACAAAGCAGCAGCCATTGTGGCCCTGCTCCGTGAGCGAGTAACATTCCCTGGGGACTTTTGGAGAGATAGCCAGTTTCTACACCAGGCCCCTAGCGAATTTGACTCAGAAGTAGCCACCAAAAAGTGGAATGCGGATGCAGCGACCCTCTTGCAAGCTTATGCGCAGACCCTTGAGTCTGGAGTAGCGGCTCCTTTTGATGCGGCTGCCGCCAAAGCACTACTGGAAAGCACCGCTGAAGCACAAGGTATCAAATTGGGTAAGGTCATGCAGGCAGTTCGCCTAGCAGTTACTGGCTTGGGTGCTGGTCCTGACCTTATGGAAGTTTTCGCAATTTTAGGTACACAAGAGGTATCCAAAAGAATTCGATTTGCGTTAAATACGCTAGCAATTGTAGACTGAGATGACCAAAAAGAAGAAAAAAGATGAGCAACCTCGTGTACATGAGGAGTTGAAAGGCTTCAAGATGGAAATCAATTCCTTTGGGGAGATCTCCTCCAGCCTACCCATTGAAGCGATAAACGCCTTTCTAAATAAAAACGTCGAGGACAAGAAACTCAAAGACCGAGAGGACTGAGACTACGACTTTCTGCTTCCTAATTCCAAAGCCCATGCGTATTCGCCTTTTCCTGTTCCTTATTTTACTCTGGCTTCCAATTTTAGCCTTTACCCAAACCGCTACGGTTACCGGAACAGTGAAAGATGCTGAAACAGGAGAGTTACTCCCTTTTTGTTCGGTATTTATCAACAACACCACCGTTTCTACTGCCACCGACATGCAGGGAAACTATACCCTCTCTGGCTTGGAAGCCGGAACGGTGGAAATCGGATTTTCTTTTTTGGGCTACACCGCCCAAACGCGAACGGTGACGCTCAAGCCAGGAGGGACATTTACGCTTAATTTAAACCTTTCTCCCTTGGAACAGGTGCTTTCCGAACAGGAAGTCAAGTCTTCTCGAGATAAAAGTTGGGAGCGCGACCTCCGCAAATTTCAAAGTCTTTTTTTGGGAATAGACGAGGCCACCGCACAAACCAGCATACTCAATCCCTGGGTAATTGACTTTCCTACACCCACGGAAAAAGGAACTTTTCTGGCTCGTGCGGAGCAGCCTATAGAAATCGAAAACCGCTTTTTGGGGTATAAAATTACCTTTAACCTCAAGGAATTTGTGGACGCCCCAACAGCTTACCGCATTGTGGGAGCAGCGCGTTTTGAACTCCTATCTACCGATTCGGAAGCGCAACAAGCCCTTTGGGAGAAAAACCGAGCCAGCATCTACCAGCGCTCTCCGATGAACCTCTTTCGAGCGATCACCAAAGGCACCTACGAACGGGAAGGATTCTACCTGTATGGGGACAAGGCAGGAGGCTCTGCAAGCATGAATCTCCGAACGGACATTTTTGCCAATGAACTGGGAAAGTCTGTGGTGCCCTACAAGGCGGATCCGCTGGTCATTCCAGGAAGTACGTATGGGGAGTACTTGCTGCAACTCAAAGGACGCATCGAAATTCACTACCAGAAAGGATTTGCACAAGCCAACACCTACCGAGATGCCCCTTACCCCATTTCCTGGCTGGAAGTAAAAAGTGGTCAGGTACGCGTTCGGGAAAATGGCACAGTCCTCAACCCAGAGGATCTGGTTTTCTCAGGAGATATGGACCGCAAGCGAATTTCAAATTTGCTTCCCCAGGACTACGATGCGGTGAAGGCACTGTTGCTTCAGGATTTGGCCAAAACAGCTAAAAACTCCCAAGAAAAGGTGTACCTCCATACCGATAAGCCCTACTACTATGCGGGAGATTCCCTCTTCTTCAAAGGATATTTTGCCTACGGCAACCCCTACTTAAGGGATGAACTGAGCAAGGTGCTTCACGTGGAAGTGATTTCTAATGAACGAGATATTCTCCTTGCAAAGAAATTTCCGATTCGTGATGGTATTGTAGTTGGAGATCTACTCCTGCCCGACTCACTAGATGCAGAGCAATATTTTCTGAGGGCCTACACCAATTGGATGCGGAATTATGGTCCCAACCAGTATTTCATGCAAGCGCTTCCCATTTTGAATCCCTACAAGCGCATAGTGGCATCCGAGGCTTTTGACCTATGGAAAAATCAAGGAGTTCAACTGCAGTCAGACAAATCGAATTTCGGCCCCAGAGAAGAAGTAAGCCTGCGTCTGCAGCTGAGTGACGCAAAAGGCCGGTCAGCCCCAGCGACACTTTCCGTAAGTGTATGGGATGCGGAGCAGTTGGTACCCATCCGAAGGGAAGCAGACATGGGATCAGTCCTCCAGCTAAGTCAAATTCCTGAAACATTGGGAACAGAACGATTTTCATATCCCATCGAAACTCGAATTACCGTCAATGGGAAGGTCACCGACGAGAAAGGCAAGGGTCAATCTACTGAAATCACTGCTTTTGTCAATGATTTCCAGGGGATGATTAGCTTGACTTCCAATGCTTCGGGTGACTTTGCGTTAGAGAATATGGAATTTTATGGATCCCTGCGTTTGGGGCTCTTGGCTGCTGACAAGAAAGGAAGGCCTCTTCATGTGCAACTTCAAGAACAGCTTAAGGCTCCAGTGGTCTTGCCTCAGGTAGCGTATTTCCCCAAAGTTACTACGCTGGCGACTCCTGCAAAAGTTCCTGAGCCTGAAGTGGCTAACCCTGAAGCCAAAGGGGAAAAGGTGCAACCAAAAGCCATCTATGGCAATCCAGACTATATCCTAGAAGGAGAAAAATTGACCAAAACAGGTAGTACTACGGATCTGGTGAATAGCTTGGTGGGTAATATTCCAGGTGCTCGAGTAACGCTTGTGGGAGGCACAGGACAACAAACTATCCGACTTCGAGGGGGAGCAGTTTCAGCTTTGGGGTCGATGGAACCGGTTGTCATGGTAGATGGCGTAGTACTTGTAGGTGGTGGTATGGCAACAGCTGCAGATAATATTCGAACGATCAATCCCTTTGACATCGATCGGGTGGAGGTAGTCACTCGTATGGTTCCGATGCTTGGAGACCAAGGACGAAACGGTGTCATCGCCATCTATTTGAAAGATAAGTTGGACGAAGGACAGAGGAATTCGTTGGAAGGAAAGGGAATAATCACCTATACGATAGAGGGTTTCCAAGTTCCAAGTGATTTCATCCCCCGCACTTATGGTCCTGACAAAATGCTGTCTGAAAAGGACGATCGACAAACCCTGTATTGGAATCCGTATTTGGTGACCAATGAAAAAGGTGAGCTTGCTCTTTCCTTTTTCTCCAACGATCTAGGAGGCCCCGTGATTGTGGAGGTACGTGGATTAACTGTAGCTGGTGAACCCATACAGGGGACGTTTAGATTGAATAAAAAATAGAGTAAATGATTATCTGCAATCCTTTCAGTTGTTCAACATTAGGATTTACTACTGCAGATGATCGACGACAGCTGTCATACCTCGGTTTACTGACCAACTACAGTCCAGAGTAAATTTTCTTACCCATCAAATCTTAATATCTTTGATTACTGGTGTTAAGGCAGATAGACATCCTAGTAAATACAAAAAGTTGATAGCTTCAATTATGGTTAAAAAGCTGTTGGTGCTGGTTTTCCTCCTCTTGCCTGGATTGGTGTGTGCGCAGTTAAGCGTCGGCGTCCGAGGAGGGCTGAGTAGCAGTTCTTACAGCTACCAGGCCACTGCAGGCACTCGGGTTAAAAAAGTGGAGGGTGTTGCTGCTCCAACCTTTGCTTTTGTTGTTGAATATTTTGACTCCAAAAATGCAGGTGTAGAACTCAACATCCAGCAGATCACACTCGGCTTCGCCCAAGTCAATGATGCTGGGAAGGTCAATCAAACCGAGTTTAGCTACCTCAAATTTCCCATACTAGCAAGTATTTTCGCTGGGCGGTCCGGGCGATTTCAAATCAAATTTGGCCCACATTTCGGGGTGCTAAGACAGGCAGAGGATATTTCTAGGGAGTATTCGGGCGCTACTCCTAAGGAGTTGCCTACTTATGGACAGCCTGCAGACAGACCCAACAAGCGCATGTATGGCTTGACGGGAGGGGCAGGTATTTCCAAGCTTTTTGGAAAATCTACTCTGGCTGCCGAGGCACGTTTTGCCTACGACTTTACCAATCCAGAGTCGCAGGATCGAATTTTTGATATGAGTTCGACCAACCTTGAATTTACACTAGCCTACTTATTTCGTGTAAAGGAGCGCAAGTCAAAAACTCCTTGACCGAAGCTTTGGCAAGCTTGACAGGAGTCAATACCTTTACAATCAATCCTTTTCAATGTACGCATGAAAATACAGGTGATCAACGGCCCTAACCTCAACTTGCTCGGCAAGCGAGAGCCAGAAGTGTACGGAAGTGAATCCTTTGAAAGCTATTTTGTCCAGCTCCAAGCACAGTTTCCTGAAGTAGAACTTTCCTACTTCCAAAGTAACGTGGAGGGGGAGTTGATTAACAAAATCCAGGAGGTAGGTTTTTCGGTAGACGGGATCATTTTGAATGCGGGAGGCTATACCCATACCTCGGTAGCCCTTTCGGATGCAGTGGCTGCTGTGACCACGCCTACGGTGGAGGTACATATTTCCAATTTGTATAAGCGAGAAGAATTTCGCCACAAAAGCATCCTCTCCAAGTCCTGCGTTGGCATGATTGCTGGCTTAGGATTGAAAGGCTATGCACTGGCTGTACAATATTTTCTAAGCACTGCTACTAAATGATTACTTTTGCCCCCGGACCTTCCAAGGTATACGATGCGTTGCCACAATACCTGCAGGACGCTTATGCCCAAGGGATACTTAGCGCCAATCACCGCAGTTCGGTGTTTATGAATTTGTATCGGGATACCGAACAGCTTTTTCGTGAAAAGCTGAACCTTCCTGCCGACTATACCTTGCTTTTTACCTCTTCAGCCACTGAAAGCTGGGAGATCATTTCCCAGTCTCTAGTAGAGCAGTCCAGCTATCACTTGTATTCGGGGTCCTTTGGTAAGAAATGGTTTGAATATGCCCAGCATATTCTTCCAAATACCCAGGGAATGAAGCTTGCTGCCAATGAACCCATACCTGTGGATCACTTGCAGGTTGGTGCCGAGGTAGATCTTTTGGCAGTCACGCAAAACGAAACAGCAAACGCCTCCCAGGTGCCCATGTCTGTACTTGGGGAACTGGCAGCTCGCTATCCCGATAAGATGATTGCAGTGGATACGACCTCTTCCATGGGAGGCATCGCCCTGGATTTTTCTTTGGCAGATGTATGGTATGCATCTGTTCAAAAATGCTTTGGACTACCTGCAGGTTTGGGAATTCTCTTGCTTTCGGGTAAGGCCAAAGAAAAAGTAGCTCGAAAGGGGGAAAAAGGCCGTTACAATAGCCTCAGCTTTATGCTAGAAAATGCGGCAAGCTATCAGACACATTACACCCCCAATGTGTTGGGGATTTACCTTTTAAATCGGGTTTTGAAAGATATGGAGCCTATTGCTCAGGTAGATGAGCGGCTTCGGCAGCGAATGGAATCCTTAGAACAGGCTATTAGTCAATCGGCGGTATTCCAACTTTTAGTTGACAATTCTGCCACTCGTAGTACGACGGTAGCGTCGGTAGCTGGGGAGGAGCAGGCCATTGTGGCGGTTAAAAAAGCGGCTGAATTGGAAGGGATGCAGCTTGGGGGAGGCTATGGCCCACTTAAATCCACAAGTTTTCGAATCGCCAATTTTCCAGCGATCACAGATGCAGAGTTTATGCGTTTGGTAGATTTTTTGAAACAGTACTAAGCCTGTTCAATACCGCTGAGCACAAAAAAAGTCCCGTAGATTTGCGGGACTTTTTTTGTGGGATTAGAATCTTTATTCCTTTTCAGTAGGAGTATCCGTTTCGGCGCCTTCCAAAACTTCGCCTTCCTTGCTGGCGATGACCGCTGCGACCACTACGTCGCCTGTGATGTTGACTACGGTCCTAAACATGTCTAGAATTCGATCAGGCGCCATGATTAATGCAATGCCTGCTGCTGGGATGCCAATGGCTTCGAGTACGACAATGAGCATGATCAAGCCTGCACCGGGTACGCCAGCCGATCCTACTGCCGCCAAAGTGGAGGTCAATACAATCATCACTTGCTGACCGAAGGTGAGTTCCATGCCGAGCGCTTGTGCTATAAATACGGCGGCCACACTTTGGTAAAGACTGGTACCGTTCATGTTTACAGTGGCTCCTAGGGGAAGCACAAAGCTGGAGATGTTTTCAGACACACCCAGCTCCTCTTCCGTAATCTTCATGGTGACGGGCAGGGTAGCATTACTGGAGCTGGTAGAAAACGCGAGTAATTGTGCAGGGCGGATGGCACGGAAAAAATGACCCACGGGAACCTTGGTCATGAACTTGAGCAAGAGTGGGAACATAACTACCATGACAATGAAAAGACCTGCCAAGACGATTAAGCTGTATTTGAGCAAAGCCAAAAGTAGCGTAAGGGCCGAATCGGGATCGTCTCCAGCAATCTCGACAATCAAGGAAGCCATCAATGCAAATACACCATAAGGTGCGATGACCATGATGTAGTTCACGATTTGGGTAATCACCTCGTTGAACCCGTCAAAGAAGGCCATGACTGGTTCTGCTTTCGATCTAGGAATTTGCAGCAGGGCAATGCCCGCTAGGATGGCAAAGAATACCACTTGTAGCATGGCTGCATTGTCTGTAGTTGCCAAAAAGAAGTTTTGAGGCACCATGTCAATCAAGGGCTGCAGTGGGCTTTGTTCCTGAAACTGCGAGGCTGATGCTGCACGCTTACCAGCATCTCCTTCATACAAGGTCATGAGATTTTCTCTTGTAGAATCAGGTAAAGCTGCCCCAGGTTGGAATATATTTACTAATGCCAAGCCGATGGAAATGGATACCACAGTAGTGGCTAAAAACAAGAATAGCGTACGCCCACCTATTCGACTCAGCTTGGAAATGTCCCCCAAGTTGGATACGCCGATGATCAACGAAGCTAGCACCAGCGGCATGGCAATCATCTTCAATCCATTGATGAAGATGGTTCCAATGGGTTTGATGTAATCCAAGGTAATCCACTTAGGCATTCCCGTCTTGATGGAGATTAGGCCAAAAATCAGACCAAGAACCAGTCCGATGATAATTTGCGTGTGTAAGGGTATTTTTTTCAAAACGGGGTTGGGTTAAAGGGCTTCAAGTTTATTGGTTTTGGATAGGAGAAGGTAGTCGGCAAGCACAAGTGCTGCCATCGCTTCTACGATGGGTACGGCTCTGGGTACGACACAGGGATCGTGTCGGCCCTTGCCACTTACAGTCACGGCTTCTCCGGCCGTATTGACTGAAGATTGGTCTTGCATCAGGGTAGCTACTGGCTTAAAGGCCACGCGGAAGTAGATATCTTCCCCGTTGCTGATACCTCCTTGGATCCCACCGGAATGGTTCGTGAGGGTATGGATTTTGCCATCTCGCTGTTCAAAGATATCGTTGTGTTGAGAGCCTCGAAGGGTCACCCCTTCAAAGCCGCTTCCGTATTCAAAACCTTTGACGGCATTGATACTTAACATGGCTTTGCCAAGCTCAGCATGTAGGCGGTCAAATACAGGCTCTCCTAATCCTGGAGGGCAATTTTTGATCACACAAGATACAATCCCGCCGATGGTGTCACGATCCTTACGAACTTGATCGATATGGGCGATCATTGTTTCTGCCAATTCTGGATCTGGACAGCGAACGATATTGTCTTCCGCCAAGTCCAAATTCAGGGCAGTATAAGGTGTTTCAAGCCGGATTTCTCCCACTTGGGAGACATAAGCTTGGATGCGGATTCCTTTGGTGGCGAGTAGCTGCTTAGCAATAGCTCCTCCTGCTACGCGAGCGGCAGTTTCGCGGGCACTAGATCTGCCTCCCCCGCGATGGTCGCGGTGGCCATATTTTTCAAAGTAAGTATAATCAGCGTGAGAAGGGCGAAAAGCATCTGCGATGTGTGCGTAGTCCTTACTTTTCTGATCTTCATTGGGGATCAAGATGCCAATCGGGGTGCCGGTGGTTTTTCCTTCAAATACTCCAGAGAGCAATTCGATTTCGTCTTCTTCTTTGCGTTGGGTGGTAATTTTGGATTGGCCGGGCTTGCGGCGCTGCATTTCCATCCGGATTTTTTCCAGATCAAGGACCAAGCCAGCTGGACAGCCATCTAGGATCGCTCCTAGTGCTTTCCCATGCGACTCGCCAAAGGTGGTAAGTCTAAAAAGCTTGCCAAATGTATTGCCCATTACTTTTTTCGGAAGATGATTACTGCTAGAATAATTAGTGCACCTAGAAGTAATACATTGATTGCGTTCGTAAAATAGTACTTATATCGCTGGTTTAAAAATTGGTTGCTTTCAGTGGCGATTTTATCGTAGATGCCACCAAGGCGCTGACCAGACAAAGCCTCATTAATTTTGGATTCACCAGTCACCCGAATCAGTGCTTGGGGTTTGAGTGTGTCGTACACTTCACGCTCAGGGTCAAAGTAGATCCAGCTGAAATATTGATCCAATGGGTATTCTCCGGCTTCATTCAGGGTGACAAAGTAGTCAAACTCTTTGATGCCCGATATTTGTCCATAGCCGCGGTTGATTTGCTGACGCACATTGGGGTCAAATGTATTTAGATTTGTGCCAGGAAGACGCTTTGGAGCAGCCAGGGAATTGATATTTCCGATTCCAGCAATTCCAAAATTATAGTTAAAGCCTTCTCCAGTTTTTGCTTCCAGCGTAGTGATGTTTTCGCGAAGCTGAAAGATTCCTACCGGCACCTCACTTTTTAGCGGGTGAGGAGGCAAAGGCTTCACGGTGATGGTTTTGGGGCTAGAGTAAAAGGTTTTGAAGTCTTCTTGGCGATTGGCTCCAAATAGAGATGGGTTCTTGGCTACCTTGTACTTGATCATTTCCCAAGGCACGCGTGGAATTTCTATTTTTCCTTCAGAGAAAGGAAAAAATGTACTTTCAAAAACCTTGAATTTCACCCATTTTTTGCCATTCCGCTCTACGGTTTGGGGTTCAATGGTGGTGATGCTGAAGTTTTCTTCCCAGGCATTGGTAGGTTTTAGTTTCTTCAAGATGGCATCGAGCTGTTTACCTGCTTCATAGAATTGAAAAGGTGCCTGATTTTGCTCGGACATAAAAAAAGAGATGTCCATTGTAAACCCTTCGCCTGCAAACACTTCACTTTTGTCGATGTTGACCGCAAAAAAAGCATCGTCAGCAATTTCCACAAATTCAGGGATTCCTTCATTTCTGCCGAAAAAATCTGCAAAGGGGTCGAAGGCATTGCCCCCGCTTGGAGCACTTGCAGCAGCATCGGTGACTGTAATTCGTTTTCCTGGGGATGAAGCAGCTTTGCCGTTGATCAGTACCGAAAATTTGGGCAAGGTAAACTGGCCTTTTCGAGAAGGCTTGTAATACTGGATGATGCTGTTGGAGCTACTCATCTGTCCGTTGATGATATTCATCGAGGAGGACTGGGAGATGCCTTGCTTTTGAAATCCAGGGATCTCAGGAAATTGATCGTAGGACTTTATTTTTTCGTTGGAAAGGGTGACTTTGATTGTAAAAGTCTCGTTGATGCCGAGTTGATCAGGACCAAGGTCTACCTTAATATCCTGTCCAAATGCCTGAAACGATAGCAGTACGCCAAGGCAGAAGAAAGTCAATACATGTCTTGCAGCACTCATCATGGTTACGAAAATAGAGTAATTTCAGCTAGGTCCCTCAAAATAACGCAACATCTTGGGATATGCCGCCGTACAAAAACTTAAAATCAGTTAATCCTTTCAAAATTTTTAGACCATGCTGGATTACGTAAAAACTATTTTACAGAAAGTAAGCTTCAATAGGTTTCTTTTTGAACGAGAGCTGAAAAAAGGAATTGGGTACTTGCTTCCCGAAGAGTTTTTAGAATTTAAGGTTTGGTGTTATGCAAAGTTTGGCCACCTGCATCAAACCATTTTGCTGCGCCATGTAGGGCCCTTGGTCTTTCTTCCAAGTGCATAAAAAGCAAATCCCCTGAGATTTTGATTTCCCAGGGGATTTTTGTGGTGGTTTATTTTTTAATCTTTGGTTGCAAAATCGGGGTATGCCCGCATCTGGTGTTCGTTGATATCGAGTCCTTCGATTTCTTCCTTTTCATCCACGCGGATACCTACGGTTCGCTTGAGGGTGAAGAAAATCAGCCAGGAGCTACCAAAACAAAAGGCACCTACAGCTGCGATTCCTATGAGTTGGGAGCTGAGCTGGTTCAATCCTGCCAAATCCCCAAATATTCCGACTGCCAATGTGCCCCAGATACCCCCAATTAGGTGTACTGCAATGGCGCCAACAGGATCGTCGATTTTGAGTTTGTCAAAAGCAATGACCGCAAGTACCACCAAGACTCCACCGATGGCTCCGATGTACACTGCATCCATCACGCCCATTTTGTCGGCGCCTGCGGTGATGCCTACGAGACCTGCCAAAATACCATTGAGGACCATGGTGATGTCGTAGGTTTTGAATTTGATGTAGGAGGTAATGAGTGCTCCGATGGCGCCGGCAGAGGCAGCTAGCGAGGTGGTCACAAATACGCGAGAAACGGTGCCTGGGTCTGCGCTTAGGACAGAGCCGCCATTGAATCCAAACCAGCCAAACCAGAGTAGGAACACCCCCATTGTTGCCATGGGAATGTTGTGGCCTGGAATCGCTTTCATTCCTGTAGGGGTATACTTTCCGATGCGTGGACCTAGTAGAAATGCGCCTACTAGTGCTGCCCATCCTCCTACCGTGTGTACGATAGTAGATCCAGCAAAATCATAGAAAGGGGTTTCTAGGGTGTTCAAAAAACCTCCTCCCCACTTCCACATGCCTACCACTGGATAGCAAAGGCCTACATAGATTAGGGAGAAGATGATAAATGGCCCCAGCTTTACTCGTTCGGCAACTGCTCCTGATACGATGGTGGCAGCTGTAGCAGCAAACATGGCTTGAAAGATAAAGTCGGTGAAATAGGTATAGCCTGCATTGTAATTGCTACTGTCCCAGCCCTCAGGAAGGGAGAGACCAAATCCCGAGAATCCAAAGAAGGCGCCTGCAAAGTCAGCCCCAGGATACATCAGGTTGAAGCCCACAAAAGCATAGGAAAGGATTCCCAATGCAGGAATTATTGTGTTTTTGAAGAGAATATTGACGGTGTTTTTGGCTCGGGTTAGGCCTGCTTCTAGGGTGGCAAATCCGAGGTGCATGATAAAGATCAACAAGGTGGATATCATCATCCAGAGGTTGTTGACGGTGAAAAGGTCTTGAACAGGTGCTTCCATAGGTGAGAGAGCGGTGGCGGTGAGGTGAATTAGAAATGATTAAAGGGCTGCTTCGCCCGTGTCTTGGTTGCGAATGCGGTAGGCTTCGAGTACATCGTAGACAAATATTTTCCCATCGCCTACTTCGTTGGTTTTTCCTTCTTGGAGGATGCAGTTGATTACACCTTCTGCTAGATCGTCTGGAACGACGATTTCAAGTTTGGTGCGCGGGATGTAGGCGGGCTCGTAGGCTACTCCTCGGTACGTTTCCTGTCGGGCATGTTCAAATCCCATCCCTTTTACTTCGTAGAAGGAGAGAAACTTGACGCCCAATTTGGAAATGCATCGGTGGATGTAATCAAAGCGAGAGGTGCGGATGATGGCTTCGATTTTTTTCATTTTTTCAAGGAAGGAAAGGTTTTGTTGAAAACAGGTTGGAAAATAAGTTAATATTTTACAATAAATCAAAAAATAAGTTAAAAAAAGAATCAAAAAAATAAAAAAATATGTTTTGAAATTAAAAACAGGTTTAAAAATGAAGTAAAAAGCAAAAAAATGAGGCAAAAAAAATTAGGATAGGGTTAAAAATGAACTTTGATAAAATTGATCTGTATTTGCTCGGAATAGAATTCGGGGTAATTTTGCTTGCGTTTTTTAATAGATACAATGACAAGCAAACCAGCACTTCTTGTTTTGGCAGCCGGCATGGGCAGTCGCTACGGAGGAAATAAGCAAATTGACGGTTTTGGCCCCAATGGGGAGACCATCTTAGAATATTCCATTTTTGATGCCATTCGTGCTGGATTTGGGAAAGTAGTATTTATCGTCAGGCAAGAGATCTTGGAGATCGCACAGGAAAAGTTTATGCCCAAGCTTCAAGGAAAAATTGAGGTAGACTGGGTGTTACAATCCTTGGACAGCTTTGTGCCTGCACATCTGAAGCAAGCGGATCGGGTAAAGCCTTTTGGGACAGCCCATGCGGTGCTTTGTGCAAAAGATGCAGTACATGAGCCTTTCGCGGTTATCAATGCAGATGATTTTTATGGAAAAGAGGCCTTTGCTGTTCTAGGTAAGTTCTTGACCACTGCCGTACAGCCCAACCTGCATGCGATGGTGGGCTATGCCTTGAAAAATGTACTCTCTGCGCATGGAACAGTGAGTCGGGGAGTTTGCGATACGAATGCCAAAGGGCAGCTTATTGGGATGACCGAGCGAACATCCATCGCCCGAGAAGGGGATAAAATCCTCAGTCGAGGGGAGGGAGAAGCCTTGGAAATTGCACCAAATACTCCTGTAAGCATGAATTTCTGGGGATTTCATCCATCCGTGTTTCAAGAAATTGAAGGGATGTGGGACGAGTTTTTACCGGCCAACGTGGGAAATTTGAAGTCGGAATTTTATATTCCTACCGTAGCAAATAACCTGATTCAGGACCAGAAAGCTGCCTTTGAAATCCTCCCAGGCGGAAAAACCTGGTTTGGGGTCACCTATACCGAAGATCGTCCTGTAGTGATCGAGGCTTTGCAGCAGCTCCACCAGCAAGGAGAATATCCTGCATCATTGTGGTAAAAAAAATGGGGCTTCGGCCCCTTATTTTTTGTGGTTATTCCTGTGTAACCAAGTGAGGAGGAGGGTTTGAGTTAAAATTTGATAGAAAGCTCGAGTCGTCCACCAAAACCAAGTTCAATGATTTTTTGAAGTGTCGAAATTCGGGCTTCTTTTATATCGTTCTCGATTTTTGAAATGTAGGATTTTGTTGTCCCTACTTTTTCTGCTAGCTGTTCCTGAGTCATGCCCAACTCGACACGAGTGTGCTGAATCAAGGCGCCAATTTTAAAGGCTTCATAGCCGGATTCAAGTTCATCACGCGCTATTGTCCCCCGTTTGCCGTAGTTTTTTTCTTTAAACTCTTCTAGAGTTGTCAAGTTTTTAGTTCTATTCATCCTGCTTTAATTTTCGTTTTCGTGAATGCTTCTCATTTCATTTTCATAAGCTGCCTTTATTTTGAGGGCCATTTCTATTTCTTTTTTAGGCGTCTTCTGAGTTTTCTTTTGAAATCCGTTCGCTAGGACAACTAATTGTCCTTCGTCAAAAAAACAGAAAATTCTAAAAATGTCCCTTCCAAATTGAACTCGGATTTCATAAAGTCCGTCCGTGTTCTCTAGGTGTTTCAGATAGGTTTCAGGAACCCTTTGGAGGTCCTCAACCAATTCAAAAGTCCAAATAATTTTTTCTTTTACTTTTTTGGCTTGTTTGACAAAGAAGTCTTGAAAGTAGTTTTTATAAAACGTGATCTTTCGGTGTTTTTGAATTTTATCCAATGTGTAAAGTTAAAAAAGTTTCCCTAAAGTGAAACAAAAAGCTTCGTTTTTTCTGTCTAAAAACCTTCAGGTTAGATGATTTAGTTGCCAAGTAAATATCTCAATTCCCAAACTCTCGTGACGTTTATTTGAACGGTTTTCTTTAGTGTATTTTACTAAACTCAAAAAAAAGATTTGCAGAAAATACAAATTAAGTTTCCTAAGAAAGCACTTGTCCATCTTCTAGATAAAAAAAGGCCATTTCGGCATCAAGAGTACTGAGAATCTCCTTGGATCGCTCCGGCCGTGCATCCGTAATAAATAGCTGCCCAAAATTGCCCTGAGATACCAGTTGCATCAGCATACCGATTCGCTCCTCGTCCAGTTTGTCAAAAATATCATCCAGCAGCAACAAGGGTTTTTCCCCCTTGGCTTTTTCATACAAGGCAAACTGTGCCAGCTTCAAGGCGATGATAAAGGACTTCTGCTGCCCTTGGCTGCCCAATTTTCGCAGCGGATGCCCATCGATCTGAAATTCGAAATCATCCTTATGGATTCCTGAATTGCTATTTTTGGTCACGAAGTCCTTTTGACGGAGCCGAAGAAAGTAGTCCGGAAAATCCGCACGCAAAGCTTCGGTTTCGTAGTGCAAGGCTACTTTTTCTCTGCCCATTGAGAGCTTCTCATAATAGTGCTGGAGTAAAGGAGCAATTTCTTCCAAAAGGGCTGCCCTTCGCTTCGCAATGGACTGGCTCAGACAAATAACTTCCTCATCGTAAGTACTCAGCAAGGTGAGGTCACGCCTGCCTGTTTCCGCAAACTGCTTCAGCAGTGCATTGCGCTGTTTGAGAAAATGGTGGTATCGGATCAGCTCCTCCAGGTAGGGATGGTCCAACTGGGCGAGTAGACCATCAAAAAATTTGCGCCTCCCCTCACTGCCTCCTTTGATCAATTCGGTATCGTCTGGAGCGATTAAAACTAAGGGAATTTTTCCCACGTGGTCGCTGACTTTGTCGACGGCTTTTCCGTTTTGGAAAATCTGTTTCTTTTTTCCCTGCTCCAAGGTGCAGCGAACTTCAAGTGGATTGGATTCCACTTTAAATTTTCCAATCAACGTAAAGAATTCCTTTTCGTGCTGAACGCTCAGGGCATCGCTGCTTTGCAAGGCACTTTTAGTTAAAGAGAGGTAATGGATGCCGTCCAACACATTTGTTTTTCCGCTCCCATTCCTTCCCAACAAGCAATTGATCTGTGGGCTAAAGGTCAGTTTGCTGTGGAGGTGGTTTTTAAATTGAATGAGGTCTAGGGACTCCAAAATCATGTGAGCGGCGAATTATTTGCAAGTCATCCTAATTTTTAGGTCGGGATTGCTATATTTGAGGCCTAAAATAGCACATTTTGATCAGTACCCTATGGCAAAGAAAACTGC
>JACCDK010735591.1_pt1 | contig 16748 bp, 16 predicted proteins | sample 7445871 | NCBI WGS metagenome assembly JACCDK01 (sample SAMN15323436, study PRJNA562643) | freshwater metagenome | isolation source: river surface water | place: USA:Blue River Watershed | collected 2017-08-15
CTATTAGAAGGTCCTGTTTGCCATTCAGGATTTAAAAGATTAAATTAATATAGGAACAATTAAAATTAGATGATATATAACTGTTTAAAAAATAATACAATAAAGAATAATCAATTTGAAATAAGACCTATTTCTATAAATGACATTGAACCTATTCGTGTTTGGAGAAACAAGCAAATGGATGTTTTAAGACAAAAAAATGAAATTACTGAAGAAGAACAAATTAAATATTATCAAAATTTTATTGTACCTACATTTAGTCAAGAGTTTCCAAATCAAATTATTTTTTCTTTTTTAAAATCAGATGTTTTAATTGGCTACGGTGGATTAGTCCATATCTCTTGGGAAGATAAAAGAGCTGAAATGTCTTTTTTACTAGATCCGAAATATATTTCAGAAAAAGTACTTTATAAAAATTATTTCCAAGAATTTATAAACTGCATGAAAATTGTAAACTTCCAACAACTACATTTTCATAAATTATTTACAGAAACATATTCGCATAGAAAATTTCATATAAGCGTGTTAGAAGAATCTGGTTTTAAAATCGAAGGAATTTTAAAAGATCACATTATTTTAAATAATAATTATATTAATTCATTAATTCATAGCATAATCAACAATGATGTTTAGTAAAAAAAAGATTTTTATCTCAGGAGCTGCAGGAGTAATTGGAACAGAAATGGTAGACCAGCTATTAAATCAGGGCGCCATTCTTTTTGTCGGAGACTTAAAACCTTGTCCAGAAAAATGGTATAATAAACTTATATATTATCATGGAGATCTTAATTTTCTTACGTATGAGGAGCTTAATTATTTTGAACCAGAATATTTTATACATCTTGCTGCGACATTTGAAAGATCGACTGAAACTTATGAATTTTGGTATGAAAACTTCAGACATAATGTCCAATTAAGTAATCATTTAATGACTTTAATTAAGGAAATTAAAAGTATAAAAAGTGTAGTTTATGCTTCTAGTTATTTAATATATGACCCTAAATTATATACTTTTACTGAAAGCCAAGATATACCATGTAATTTGAAAGAAAGTGACCCAATTTATCCAAGAAATTTAACAGGAATGGCTAAACTAGCTCATGAAATAGAGCTTCGTTTTTTAGAAACATTCAAAAAAGATAGTTTTTCAATTGGTATTCCTAGAATTTATAGAGGTTATGGAAGAAATTCAAGAGATATTATTTCTCGTTGGGTGCGTTCAATTTTGAATAATGAAGAAATTCAAGTTTATAGACCAGAAGGAATGTTTGATTATATATATGCTAAAGATACTGCTAAAGGAATTTTAAAAATTGCTTTAGCTAGATTTAATGGCATTATTAATTTAGGCTCAGGAACTTCAAGAAAGGTTAGTGATGTCATTGCAATTTTGAAAAAAAATTTCCCCAAATTAATAGCTAATTATATTGAAAGTGATATTCCATATGAAGCATCTCAAGCCGACATAACTCTTTTACAACAAAAGATCAATTGGAAACCTGAATTTAGTTTAGAAGATGGGATTAACGAAATAATCGAATTTGAAAAATTAAGAATAAATCAGTTTAAACAAAAGTTTGGTAATATTCTTATAACAAGTGCATCAAAAAAAATCGGTTTAATTAAGTCAGTTAAAAAAGCGGCTAAAAAAATTTCCAACGAAATAAAAATTTATACTGGAGACTTAAACCCTAATGCAATATGTAAGTACTTTTCAGATGACTTTTATATTATGCCTAAGACAATTGAATCAAATAAAAAAGATATATTATATTGGTTGGAAGTTAATAATATAAATTCAATTATACCAACAAGAGATGGTGAGTTGCTTTTTTGGGCTAATTGGAAAGCTGAATTATTAACTTATGGAATTAATGTAATGGTCCCTAATTCTCAAACGGTAGACTTTTGTTTAGATAAACTATTATTCTCATCAAAATGTAATCAATTACAATTACCTGCAATTACATCAAGCCTAGAGATTAACGAATTTAATTCAGTTACTTATGTTGTTAAAGAAAGATATGGCGCAGGTTCTATTTCAATAGGAATAAATTTAAATAAAGAGTTAGCTTTGATACATGCCAAAACTTTAGAAAACCCAATATTTCAACCTTTTATCGCTGGACGTGAAATATCAGTAGATGCATATATTTCTAAATCTGGAACAATTAAGGGCTTAATTACTCGATTCAGAAATGTAGTAGAAAATGGGGAATCACTAATTACGGAAACATTTTATGATGAAAACCTTTATAAAAATTTAACTGTAATTTTAAAAAAATTAAATTTATACGGTCATATTATACTACAAATTATCATTGATTTAGATAATACAATACATATTATAGAATGTAATAGTAGATTTGGTGGAGCTTCAACAATTTCAATTGAAGCAGGACTAGATTCTTTTTATTGGTTTATTTTAGAAGCTAATGGAGATAATATTGATAATCTGCCATTTCAATTAAAGAAACAAAAAATTACACAAATACGCTTTCCTAAAGATTTAATTATTTATGATAGTAGCATTTGATTTAGACGATACACTTTACAATGAAATAGATTATGTACTTTCTGGTTTTGCCGAAGTAGCTAAATGGATTTCAGGTTTATCCCTCAAAGACCATAGAATTATTTTTGATTTTATGGTTTCAGAATTAAAAATAAATGGAAGAGGTAAAATTTTTGATAATACGTTGAATTATTTCTATAAAAAAAATAAGAAAAATATAAGAAAATGTATAACCATATATAGATTACATAACCCACAAATAAAATTAGAAGAAAGGATTATTAAAATACTACAAGAACTTTCTATACAAAATCAATTATATATTGTAACAGATGGCAATAAAATTGTTCAAAATAATAAAATTAAAGCCTTAAAACTTGAACAATATGTAAAAAAAGCTTTTATAACTTATCGTTACGGTTTGAAATCATCAAAGCCTTCATTAAATTGCTTTGAGATGATAAAAAATTTGGAAAAAACAAGTTGGAATAATATGGTATATGTAGGAGATAATCCTAATAAGGATTTTGTCAACTTAAACAAAGTTGGAGCAATTACAATTAGAATATTAAAAGGTGACTATGCAAACATAATAGTTTCTAATGAATTTGATGCAAAATATAAAATCAATAATTTAAATGAATTATCCACTATTTTAAATAAAATATCATGAAAATCGGTGATTACAATATAGAAAACAATAGTCCCTGCTTTATAATTGCAGAATTATCTGCTAATCATAATGGAAGCTTAGAGACAGCAATTGAAACAATTAAAGCTGCTAAAAGGGCTGGTGCAGATGCGATTAAATTTCAAACATACACACCGGATACGATTACGATTGATTGTGAAAAAGATGATTTTGTTATAAAAGGGACTATATGGCAAGGACAAAATTTGTATAAGCTATATCAAGAAGCGTACACTCCATGGGAATGGCATGACACTTTATTTAAAACTGCAAAAGAAGAAGGTTTGATATGCTTTTCATCTCCATTTGATAAAACTGCTGTTGACTTTTTAGAAAATTTAAATGTACCAGCTTATAAGATTGCCTCTTTTGAAATCACAGATATTCCATTAATTGAATATACCGCTTCAAAGATGAAACCTATAATTATGTCAACAGGAATTTCTACCATTGAAGATATTTCTTTAGCTATTGATGCGTGCTTGAGAGTTGGAAATAATAATATCGCCTTATTAAAATGTACTTCAAGTTATCCAGCTCCATTAGATGAAGCAAATTTGATAATGATAAAAGACTTGGCTTCAAAATATAACGTTTTGACTGGATTATCTGATCATACTATTGGAAGTTTGGCACCGATTATATCAGTTTGTTTTGGGGCAAAAATTATAGAAAAACATTTTATTATTGATAGATCAATAGGAGGTCCAGATTCTTCATTTTCAATGAATGAAATTGAATTTGCTGAAATGGTAAAAATGGTTAGACAGACAGAAAGTGCAATCGGAAAAGTAGATTATACATTATCAAAAAAACAACAAATTTCAAGAGCTCATTGTCGCTCTTTATATATAGTTGAAGATGTTAATATTGGTGATGTGTTGACTGAAAAAAATGTAAGATCAATTAGGCCAGGTTTTGGATTACACCCTAAATTTTTTCAACAAATTTTAGGTAAAAAGTTTACTAAAAATTTTAAAAAAGGCGACAGGTTAACAAAAGAAATATTAGATTAAAATGTCTGATTATATAAATGATTTAAAAGATGGATTGTATAAAAATAATTATAGTAATATTGAAGATTTACAATATTTACTAGATCAGAAGGCATACATGTATGGAAAAAATTTCATAAATAATTATGATGAAAAAAAAGAAAATTTTAAATTTCACATAAAAATTATCGTAAATTTTATAAAATTTTTGTTTAATAAAACTTCAACAAAACAAAACCTTATTTTAAATTCAGCCTACTTTAATTTAGAAAATTCATTTACTGAAAAAAATATTGTATTAATACCATCACCATGGAAAAATTTTAAATATTCATTTATTTTGTGGTATAAATTAAATTATTTTTTAAATAAACAAAAAATACTTAAATATGAAGAAATTATATCAAAGGAAAATCTAAATAATTTAAACAAAATCGAATTTCTTCTTGAATCTATATATAGAAAAAAAAATATCTTGGCTTTATTTGTTTCAAATGATCAAGATTTATTTGAAAAAATTTCAATAAAAATATTTACAAAACTAGGAAAACCTACTTTCGTATTTCTACATGGTTTACCAGGAAGATACAATTATATTGATGAAAATAGGAGTGAATATCTAGTTGTATGGGGCAATAAAATAAAAGAAAACTATATAAATAATGGATTCGATTCAAAAAAAATATTTGTGTCTGGACACCCTCTATATAGTAATATTAAAATAAACCAAATTAAATTAAAAAGTTCATTTGAATCAATTTTAGTTATAACTAAAGCAGAAGTTGGGGCACCACCTAGTATAAAAGGTCTTTCTTATGATCGTATTAATATTTTATCATATTTATGGAAAATTAAAAATGTCTTAATTAAAATGGATATTAAATCAGTTACACTGAGAGTTCATCCTAGTGAAAATAAGCAATGGTATAAAGATAATTTAGATATTAATTTTTTCAAAATTGACAACAATACATTACAAGATTCATTAAAAGTTGCTAGTTGTGTAATTGGTCCCACATCAACCTTATTCTTAGAATCCATTATTAACGGATTGAATTATTTTATTTTTGAACCAGGAAATTCCAAAAATGATATTTTAAATCAAAAATTAGTACCTCCATTTGATGGATCAGATAACCGTATAACTATTTCAAATAATTCAAAAGAACTTGAATTTAATTTGAGAAAAAATACATTAGTAGATAAAAATATATTAATAGATTATATTAATCCAAATTACGATATAAGTTTCTTAAAAAACATAATAGATGTCAATTAAAAACAACTTAAAAAAAATTTATAAACATATTGATGAGAAGTATAGGTTTAAAACTTTAATTTTTTTCAATTTTATAAATGGTTTTTTGGAAATACTAGGTATTGCAATAATAATTCCTTTTGTTAACGTACTTTCAAACCCAAATAAAATTCGAAATTCCTCAATTTATAGGTATTCAAATTTGTATTTTCCTGAATTACAATTAAATAATAATAACAATTTAGTTTATTTTATTAGCCTATTATTTTTTTTAGTTATTATCATCTCTGGAATTATAAAATTGATATTAATGAAATATAATCATACTGCGATGTATGAATTATCTTCAAAACTCTCGTTGAAAATATTTGCAAATATTTTAACAAGACCTTTTGAAAAATTTACTGATTTTCATAGTGCTAATATAATAAACACATTAACAACAAAAATTATTACTTTAACAAGTGTATTAAACTCAATTATTTTAATTATTGCAAGTAGTATTTTTACAGTTTTATTGTCACTTACTTTAATTTTATACAAACCATATATTGTAATTTCTTTTTCATTTTTTTTATTTATTTTATATTTTACAATTAATAAAATAACCAAAAAAATTCTTACAAAAAATAGTGAAAATCTAACAAGACATGAATCAAAAATAATAAACTTAATACAAGTATCTTTTGGCACAATAAAAGATGTTATTATCAGTAATAAATACAATTATTATATTAATGATTTTAAAATAAATAGTATTGAAATTAATAAACTTCAATCAAAGAACTATTTTATCGGACATAGTCCAAAAATTATAATTGAATCTTTTGCATTAATTTTTATTGGATTTTCGGCAATTTATCTTAATTCAAAAAATGGAAATTTGATTTCTGTTTTACCTATGATGACTGTATTTATTATTTCTGCTCAAAGATTATTGCCAGCTATACAAAATATTTATCAAAATATTTCAAATATAAAATCAGCTGAACATACACTAGGTGAAATTGTTTATTATTTAGAATTGCCAATCTTCGAAATTCAAGATAGAAAAGAAAATTTTCATTTCAATCAAAAAATTATTTTCCAAAATATATATTTTAAATATTCTAAGACTAATACATTTATATTAAATAATATTAATTTTGAAATTTGTAAAAATGATATGATAGCATTTGTAGGGAAAACCGGTTCAGGAAAAACCACATGTGCTGATTTATTAATGGGACTATTATATCCAACCTCCGGCAAAATTTTACTTGATAATATTGAATTAGTTGAAGAAAACATTAAATTTTGGCAAAAAAATATCTCTTTTGTACCACAGGAAATATTTCTAAAAGAAGGCTCTATCACAGAAAACATAGTATTAGGTCAAGATATTTCAAATATTAATTATTATTTTCTTAACACAATAATTGAGAAAGCTGGCCTAAAAGAGTTTATTACACAACCTGGAATAGGTTTAGATTATAATGTAGGTGAAAGAGGATCACGATTATCTGGTGGGCAGAAACAACGCATCGGAATCGCTCGAGCACTTTATCAAGGATCAAAAATTTTAATTTTTGATGAAGCTACAAGTGCACTTGATAATGATACAGAAAAAAAAATAATCGAAACTTTAAATCATTTATCAAAAGAAATTACTTTAATTATAATAGCACACAGACATTCAACAATTGTAAATTGTAATAAAATATTTGAGTTTAAAAATAATAAAATTAATTTATACAATTCATATTATGATTATAATAAAAATATAAATCTTGACAACAATTAAAAAAAAATTATTAATTTTTTCAGAATGTTCAATATATGGTGGTAGTGAAAGATTAATGAAATCTATTTATGATAATAATTTAATCTTAAGTGAATATGAAGTATATTTTGCCTATAGCTCTTACAAATTATATAGAAATTCTCTTCTAAACGAAAAATTACGTTTCAATAACAGAAAAAACTTTATTGGATTAAGACTAAATAAAATATTTTTAATCAGAAGATACATTAATGCTAATGTAACAAATAAATTTTTTAAATTTTTTTTTAAAGTACTAATTAATATAATTGATTTCACTTTAATTCCCACAATTTGGAATTACTTAATTTTTTTTAAACTTTTAAAAAATATAAATCCACATATTATACATATTAATAATGGAGGTTACCCAGCATCAAGCGCCTGCAATCAATTAGCTCATGTATTAAATTTCAAAAAAAATATTAAAGTTATTTATCAAATAAATGGCGAAGCCACTGTGAATTATAAATTTATTTATAAAATAAATGATTTTTTTGTAAATAAATCAGTTCATCATTTTTTTACACATTCTAAAAGAAATATAATGGCATTAGAAAAACGAAATTTAGATATTTCTAAGTTTAGTACATTCCCATCTTTTTTTTACGAAACCCAACCCCAAATTATTAAAAAAGAAAATTTATTCTATTTATGCATGGTTGGTTTTTTATCAAAAAGAAAAGGTCAAATCAAGTTACTTGAAGCTTTAGTCGAAATTAAAAAAAATAATATTGAAATTTATAACAAATTACATATTGATATAATTGGAGATGGTGATTTGAGAAATGAAATTGTTTCATTTATATCAAATTACAATATAAATGATAAAGTAACATTACATGGAAATAAAATTGACTATTTAAATTATATTGCTAATTGCGATATTTTTATTTTACCTTCTCAATTTGATGAAGATTTACCTTTAGTTCTTTTAAGTGCATTGAAACTTAAAAAGCCAATAATTGCATCAGATTTCGGTGGTATTTCTGAGTATTTAACAAATGAATTCGATTCAATACTTATAGATCATAATTCTAATAATTTTTCTAAAGACTTAGCTAATAAAATTATATTATTATATAATAATTATGAGTTTAAAGAACAAATTTCTCATAATACTGAGCAAACTAATATTAAATTTTTTTCTGAATATTCTTATTCAAATAATTTAATAAAATTATACGAAAATTAATTAAATGAAAAAATACATTTTAGTAGTTGGAGGCAGTTCTTTTATTTCAAAAAATATTTTATATTCTTTAAAAAATAATTTAAATTTTAATTTAAATGACTTTGTTTTCATATTAACTTACAATAAAAATAAAATAAATGGATTAAATCTTAATGAATTTGACTGTATTTTAGAATATATTGATTTAAGCAAAAATGAAACAATTTTAGATTTATTTGAAAAATATAAAATAAGTTTTATTTTTCATCTAGCATCTAATAATTCTCCTATTAGTTCAAATTACAATATAAATGATGACGTTAATTTTAACATTTCATCATTGATATTTTTATTAAACTCATCTGTAAAATACAAAATAGATTGCTTTTACTTTTTTTCAACAGGAGGTGGTTTTGAATATCCAAAAATTAATATTGAAAATTATCAAGAAAATATTTATTTAAAACATAATTCACCTTATTCAATTATTAAACAAACAATGGAAAATTATATTTTATATTTTAATAAAAAGTATAGTTTAAATTTTGTCATATTACGAATTTCTAATGTTTTTGGTTTATTTCATACAAGCACTCGTAATGGTTTAATAAATATTGCAATTAGAAATGCACTAAATAACAATCCTACAGAAATTTATGCACAATTAGATATTAAGAAAGATTATATCTTTTCGCAAGATTTAGCAACGATTTTTTGGAATATATTTAATAAAAATATTAAGAATGAAATATTTAATATAGGATCAGGAAATCTTTTTAGTATAAACGACATAGAATTAAAATTAAAAACTTTATTAAATAATATAAATTTTATAAAAACATCAAATAGTACCATAATTGAAAATCAACAAAAATTTGATTTAAAAAAAATTTTAAATTTTGAAATATTTGAAGCAACGGATTTTGATCAGTCAATTTTGGAAACTCTTGAATACGAAAAAAATTATTTAAAATGAAAACAATAATATTAGCAGGTGGTTTAGGTACAAGATTAAGTGAAGAAACTATATTAAAGCCAAAGCCAATGGTTGAAATTGGTGAATTCCCAATAATTTGGCATATTATGAAAATTTATGAAAAGTATAATGTAAATGAATTTGTTGTTGCATTAGGTTATAAAGGTGATGTTATTAAAAATTATTTTTCGAACTATTTTCATCAGAAAAATGACTTTAAAGTCAATTTATTAACTGGAAAAATAGATTATTTAAATAATGTAACACCTAATTGGGATATAAACTTAATTGATACTGGATTAAATACTTTAACTGGTTTACGATTATTTAAGTTAAGAGACATTTTAAAAGGCCAAGGTACTTTTATGTTAACCTATGGTGATGGATTATCTGATATTAATATTGGTAAACTCTTAGAATTTCATAAATCACATGGAAAAATAGCTACTGTAACTGCTGTTAGGCCACCAGTAAGATTTGGTGAACTTGTAATAAATAATACTCAAGTTACAGATTTTGCGGAAAAACCACAAATAAGTGACGGTTGGATAAATGGAGGTTTTTTTGTGTTCGAGAAAGATATTTTTAATTATCTTGATGAGAATAATGTTATGCTAGAACGCGAACCATTAGAAAAACTAGTTTCAGACAATCAATTAATGGCTTATAAACATACAGGGTTTTGGCAGTGTATGGATACGCTTAGAGATAAAGAGTATTTACAAAAAATTTGGGAATCAGATAATGTAAAATGGTTAAAATAAATTATGAAAATTATGTTTAAAAATATATATAAAAATAAAAAAGTACTAATTACAGGTAATACTGGTTTTAAAGGTTCTTGGTTAACAACTTGGTTATTAAAACTTGGAGCTGAAGTTACTGGAATTTCAATAGATATTCCAACTAAACCATCAATGTTTGAAATTTTAGATCTTGAAAATAAAATTGATCATCATTTTATAGATATAACTAATCTTGAAGATTTAAAAAAGATATTTCTTAATTACAAACCAGATTTCATTTTTCATTTAGCTGCACAAGCTATAGTTTCAAGCTCATATACAAATCCTTTAAAAACTTTAAATACAAATATAATAGGTACTGCTAATATTTTAGATGTCATAAAAGACTTCCATCATGAGTGCACAGCTATATTTATTACTAGTGATAAATGTTATGATAATGTTGAATGGGTTTGGGGATACAGGGAAAATGATAACTTAGGAGGTAAAGATATTTATAGTGGTTCAAAAGGTGCAGCAGAACTTGTAATAAAATCATATTTTCATTCTTTTATAAAAAATAAACATAATCTAAGAATAGCAGTTGGTAGAGCAGGAAATGTTATTGGTGGTGGTGATTGGGCGAATGATAGAATAATAGTTGATTGTATTAAATCTTGGATTAATAATGAAAAAGTAGAAATTAGAAGTCCAAAAGCAACTAGGCCTTGGCAACATGTTTTAGAACCATTGAGTGGATATTTAAAACTTGGTGAAGTCGTTTCAAATAATTTAAATTTAAATGGAGAAGCATTTAATTTTGGGCCTAAATCTGAACAAAATCATACAGTTATTAATTTAATTACTGAATTAGCATTTAAATGGGGATTTGAAAATCCCCAAAATTCTTACTCAATTACTGACAATATACCTTTTCACGAAGCTGGTCTTTTAAAATTAAATTGCGATAAAGCTTTATATTTTTTAGGCTGGAATCCTACATTAAATTACAATCAAACGATAAATTTTGTTAGTGATTGGTATAATGGTCATTATAATGAAAGAAAAAATATGTATGAACTAACTTTAAATCAAATTTCCAATTATGAAAATAAATTATTAAATGAATAATAAGATAATAGGAATTGAAGAATATGATTTAAAAGTATTCTCAGATAATAGAGGCTCTGTTTTAAAGATGATAAGTATAGAAAGCGACTATTTTACAAAATTTGGAGAATGTTACTTTTCAGAAATTCTACCAAATACTATAAAGGGTTGGAAAAAACATAATTTACAAAATCAATACATTACAGTTCCTGTAGGTGAAATTATTTTAGTTATATATGATGATAGAGTTGATTCTGAAACATTTGGAATATATAAACATATTAAACTAGGCAGACCAGAAAATTACAAACTAATTAAAATTTCTAATGGACTTTGGTATGCTTTTAAATGTATTAGTATAATTCCGGCATTAATTGTAAATTGTTGTGATAGACCATTTGAAATTAATGAGTCAGAAACTAAAGATTTTAATTATAGTATTTAACTTATCAATAATTGAAAGTTTTAATAACAGGAGGAAATGGATTTATCGGAAGTAACCTTTATAATTATTTATTATTAAATAACTATGAAGTTGTTGTTGCAGTAAGATTTAAAACGTTTGATCTATTATTAGATAACAATAATTATGTTGAAGTTGACTATAATAATTCTAATGACTTAATCGATATTTGTAAAAATGTTAATTACATAATACATACAGCAGGACCAAATTCTAGTTATTGTTCCGAAAATCCGATTAGTAGTATTAATCAAAGGGTTGAAATAACTCAGAATTTATTAAATGCCGCCGTTTTAAATAATGTTGAAAAATTTATATATTTGTCTAGTGTTCATGTTTATTCTGATAATCTAACGGGTTTTTTTAGTGAAACAAATCCTACAATTAATATTAATCCATATGCAATTAGTCATTTAAATACTGAAAATACTATTTTAAAATTTCATAACTTAAATAAGTTAGAATGTATTATTTTAAGATTATCAAATGTTTTCGGCACACCAAATAATATTCATTTTAGTAATTGGGATTTATTTTTTTTAGATATTTGTAAACAAATTGCAACTACTGAAAAATTATCATTGAAAAGTGACGGGTCCCAATATCGAGATTTCATATCACTTAATTCTTTCTTTTTCACTATACAAAAGCTATTAAAAAATTCTTACAATTTTGAATTGCCAATTTTAAATTTAGCAAATGGTCATTCATATTCGATTAATGAAATTGTAAACAAGGTAGAGTTTATTTATAAAGAAATTACAAATAAAAATCTACAAATAAATAGATTTAAACCAGAAGTTAATAATATTTTAAACAAAAATGAATTTTCAATTAATAAATTGAAAAATTATGGTTTATATAAAAATCAAAATACTGATATAGAAATAAAAAATATGCTAATTTATTTTTTAAATAATTTCAAAAAAACCTCTTGAATAGAATAGTCTCCATAATAATACCAACATATAATAGATCAAAAGATTTATATCGTGCAATTAATTCAGTCATTAATCAAACTTATCATACATGGGAATTGATAATTATTGATAACCATTCAGTTGATGAGACTGAACAAATAGTTAAATCATTTAATGATAATAGAATAAAATATTACAAATATCATAATAATGGAATTATAGCTAAATCAAGAAATTTTGGAATTTCAATAAGTAAAGGCGATTATATAGCTTTTTTAGATTCGGATGATTGGTGGAAAATCAATAAATTAGAAAAAGCACTTATTTTTTTAAATAAAGGATTTGATTTCATTTACCACAATTTAATTATAAAAAAAAAATCATTTATTTTCAATAAAACAGTAAAAGCAAAGTCAGTAAAATCCCCAGTATACAATTATTTATTAAACACTGGAAATTGTATTCCTTGTTCTAGTGTAATACTGAAAAAAAAATTGCTTATTGATACTAAAGGTTTTTCTGAAAACCCAGAATTGGTTTGCGTAGAAGATTATGATTTATGGCTTAGAATTTCATTAATTACTAATAAATTTTATTTTTTAAAAGAAAATCTGGGATATTATTGGGTAGGAGATAATATTAGTAATAATTTGGATCTTAAAGCAAAGAATTTAAATATTCTTGAATTAACATATTTTAAAGATTATTTTATAAATAAAAAGTACCCGTATTGGTTTTTAATTAACAAATTATATTTGACAAAAAATAACATTAATAATAAAAATAACATTCAATTTATTTTAAGACTTTATAGTCTTAAAATAAAAAAATTCTTGTACAATGCCATTAATTAAAAATAGTCTTAAAAAAGTTGCATTCAAATTATTTGAGAATGAAATAAACAAAATTCATTTATTAAAAGATATCCACCTTGGACAATCTTGTTATATTTTTGGTGATGGAATTTCTATAAAATATTTCGATCTAAATTTATTTAGAGACAAAATATCTATCCCTGTAAGTTATATTCCATATCATAAAGACTTCAAATTATTAAATACTAAATATTGTATTTTAGGTGAGCCATGGTATTTTTATCCATATTTTAAAACAACTACACCTCCAATACATTGGTGGAAAAATGATATTCAAAAAGAGTATAGAAAGTTAATTAAAAACAATCCAGATATAAAGTTCTTTCTTAATTTGAGTAATTATCCTGTAATTAGAGAAAAAAATATCTTCTTTACTTTTAAAAATTTCAATGATAAAAGATTACCATCGGATTTTATAACTACAAAATTAAATGCTTTCGATGGTTCAATTAGATCATCAATTACATTAGCTACTTATCTAGGGTTTAAAGATATATACCTTGTTGGTTTTGATTACACGCATAATCCTGGTAAAGCCTTACATTGGTATGAAAAAGGGCATGGTATTGATATTAATTTTGAGGATTATAACAAAGATTTTTTTGATAAAATGAGAGATTATGTAAATATTACTACAATAACTATAAATTCTAAAAGTAATTGTTGCAATTCAATCACATATGAAGAATTTACCGGTAAAAAACCAAATTTTCAAGAAAATAATGAATTATTAAAACCAAACTTAATGCAGTTACTAAATACATGGCCAGATTATAAAATATTTTAATTTAAGAATGAAATACTTTTATTTATTAACTTTTCTAATTTGTTTCATTTATCCACCATTAGTTTTTAATTATATTATAAATGATACATTTAGAATTATATTATTTATAATTCATTTTATTATTTTAAATTTTTTATATATATATTTCACAAATAGATTAAATTATAATAAACTAATTATTTTATTACTTTTTATTGTAACTGCAATTTGTAATTATTTCAGTAGTAATGAAAGTTATACGTTTATTAATTCACTAAATTATTTACTAATTACATCATTTGGAATATTGTTTTATGAATTATTTGAAAATAAAAAAACCAATTTCTTAGCGAAATATGCTAGATATTATATTAATATATTTTATGTTATATCAATTTTTTCTATACTAAATTTTATTTATAATTTATTTCCCTTTATTAATTTAAATTTAAATTCTTTTCCCATTGATAAATTTGAATATGATTATAATGTTTCAATATTTGGAATAAGTATTAGAAAAGAATTTTTCGGTATAAATATTTCAAGAAATCAATTTTTTTTCGTTGAACCAGTTTTTATTAGTTTATTTTATGTGTTTAATGTTTTTTTTGTCTCCAATAGTATTACAAAAAATAAGAAACGATTTATTTTTTTAAACTTAATCGGAGGACTTTTAACTTTTTCATTTTTGTTTTATATCTTAAGTACATTTTTATTTTTTAGAAGAATGAAAAAAAAAAGCATTATGTTTTTAATTTATGCACCACTTTTAATATTATTAATAATAATTTTATCAATTTCATTTGATACAAGTTCTTATTTAGATAGAATTATAAGATTTAATTATGGTTTAGAAATTATTAAAAACATGTCTGTAAAAAACCTAATAACGGGTGGATCGCAATTTGGTTTAAATTCAGATATAGAAAGTGGTGTTTCTGCTGGAATATTGTCCTTATTAATTGAAGGAGGAATATTTAATTTAATATTACATGTTTCTATTTTCAAATATATTATCAAGAATAAAGATTTATTCTTGATAATTCTCATTTCACTTTTTGTTTTTGAACCATATAAATACCCTTTTTTTTGGATATCTTTATTAATTTCAATTTTTTCAATTAAACCGAGTATTGCTAAAAATCTACAATAATAATTATAAACAATGAATAACAACAATTTTATAATTGGAATAGATGCAACGAGAAATAAGTCTGGGGGAGCAATTGAACACCTACTTGGTATTGTAAATAATTTTGATATACAAGAATTCCCAAATATTATAATACATGTTTGGTCATATGATAAACTATTAAATTCTATTAAACAAAAGTCTTATATTCATAAGCACACTTCCAGATTTTTAAAAAAAAATATTTTATTTCAAATTATATTTCAATATTTTATACTTCCATATAAAGCCAAAAAAAAAGGTTGTAACATATTATTTTATACTGACGCAGGTGCATTTGTAAATTTCAAATCTTATGTTGTTTTAAGCCAAGATATGTTATCATATGAGAAAGGAGAAATGAAAAGATACCCTTTTTCTAAATCTAAAATAAGACTATGGATACTAAAGTATATTCAAATTAAATCACTAAAAAATGCGGATGGTGCAATATTTTTAACAAATTATGCGTCAAGTGTAATACAATCATTTACGGGAAAACTTAAAAATTATATAATTATTCCTCATGGAGTTAGTGATATTTTTAGAAGAGATATAACTGATATTCATTTAAATTTTGAAAAATCACCTATCAATTGTATTTACGTATCAAATGCAGCTTTATATAAGCACCAATGGCATGTAATTGAAGCAATTTCAAACATGAGAGAAAAAGGATTAAATATAAAAATTTTACTTGTGGGAGGTGGTAAAGGTATTGCAAAAACTAAATTAGATAATAAAATAAAGTTACTTGACCCTAATTTATTATTCGTAAAACAGTTAGATTTTGTAAAACATAATGAAATACCAAATCTTATATTCAATTCCGATATTTTCATTTTTGCATCAAGTTGTGAAAATTTACCAATTACTTTAATAGAAGGTATGTCAACTGGAATTCCAATTGTATGTTCTAATAGAGGACCTATGCCAGAAGTATTAAAAGACGCTGGATATTATTTTGATCCAGAAAAACCAAAATCAATTGAAAATGCAATAAATAATCTTTTATCTAATAAAGATGAAACATATAATAAAACCAAACTTTCTTTGACATATTCTAAATATTATTCTTGGAAAAATTGTTCTACTGATACAATAAATTTTATTTTAAAAACTTATATAAATAAATATGAAATATAAAATTTGTAAAAATTGTGTCATGGATAGCTCTGATACGAAAATTACTTTTGATGAATATGGTGTTTGTGACCATTGTACAACTTTTAAGAATTCTATACAACCATTTTGGCACACAGATGAAAGAGGGAAAACTAAATTAGAAGAATTAGTAAAGAAAATAAA
>JACCDK010025049.1_pt1 | contig 16735 bp, 2 predicted proteins | sample 7445871 | NCBI WGS metagenome assembly JACCDK01 (sample SAMN15323436, study PRJNA562643) | freshwater metagenome | isolation source: river surface water | place: USA:Blue River Watershed | collected 2017-08-15
AACAAACTGGAGCCGACCAAACATGGGTAAACCGAACTCCCCGTGCTGCCATCGCAGCAATATTGGGAGCATTGGCCGTATCGGTATTCGTGCTGAAGCAACCAAAATAATCGGGGCTAACATCATCTGCAATGATTAAAATGGTATTTTGCTGTCCCCAAACCGAGGTCAATACCAGCAAAAAGAACAAAGAAAATAATCCTCTCATGCCATACTAATTTATTGATGGGTTAATAAAATGCCATTAAAACGGGTGAACAAACCAAGAACTTGGAATTCTCTTGGATTTCACTTTTCTTCCTTTCACCAAAACATCGGCCATTTCTCCGAAGATTAGGCGCATCAGCCAAGATGGAACTTTGGGAAACCAAACCGGCCGATTAAGTTTTCGTCCTAATTGCTTCGCGAATCCTTCGGCCGTATAATTAAGTGGCTGAACTACATTGAAAACACCGGAATACTCGGGGTGCTGAATCAGTTGAATCACCACATTTACAACCGATTCGAGAGAAACCGGATTCATCCACTGATTCCCGGGCGCGATGGCAGAACCCAAACCCAAGCGATAAAGGGGAAACATTTTTTTTAAGGCTCCCCCACCGGCATCGGTTACCACTCCAAATCGTGTGATGCACCACCGAACGTTTGGATTTGATAGGGACGATAAAGGTGCTTCCCACTTGATACAAACTTCCGATAAAAAATCATCTCCTGCGGATGTTTCCTCATCGGCCGGTGGAAGATGGATTTCACTTCCGTAATACCCTACGGCCGACGCCTGAATGAATGTTACTGGATGTTGAACGGATTGAAGCAAATCAACCCATTTTTGGGTGGTCTGCACCCGAGATTGAATGATTTCCGATTTACGTTCGGCAGACCACCGACGATCGGCAATTCCGGCTCCTGCCAAATTGATCACGACATCCGCATCTAAAATAAAATTGGGATCCAGCCCTTCGGCTGAATCCCAATTTCCATGGGTTTTTCGAGAAATAATTTCAACCTGATGTTGTTGCGCAAAAAGCTCCTTTACCAAGGCTTGGCCTACAAATCCGGAACCTCCTGCAATCACAATTTTCATCGTACAACCGAAAGAGTTCCTTGGAATCGGTACGGTTTACCGTTAAAATCATACACAATCAATTGGTACACGTAAACTCCGGTTTGAACCAATTCGCCTTTGTGTTTTCCATCCCACCGTTCATTCTTCGATTTTCCTTCGAAAACCATTTCTCCCCAACGGTTGAAAATGGTCAATTCAAATTGATCGTAGAAGGCCGCAACGGGTCCGAAATTATCATTCAGCCCAGCAGAAGTTCCCGGAGAGAACGCTGTTGGAATATGAACCACCGGCTCAGGAACCACGCATGCGGTGTTGGAATAGGATTTTTCATTGAAATTACCTGCGGCTTCAACAGCCATTACCCGGTAACAAAGTTGGCCGGCATCGGCTGGCAAATCTTCATCGATGAACTTATTCACGTTAGGGGCTACATTCGCAACCTGAATCCAATTTGTTCCATCGGTGGTTCGCTCCACCTCATAGTGATCAACACCGGTCCACCATTGGCTGTAAGGCGTCCACGTAATGGTAGACTTCAAATTGGAGTAGGTGGCTTTGGCCAACATGGTACAGCCCAAATTACTTTCTGGACTTTGGTTTCCACAATAGTCGAAAGCAACAATGCTATAACAATAAAATTCGGCATCGGCTTTCACGTTCAACGAATCTACAATGGTTGTAAATCCAATCACGGGGCTATTGGTTTGGTAAACCACAACTGGAGCACCAGCCCCGTTGGTTCTTCTCCAAATTTGGTAGGTGCGCACATCAAAAGATGTACTTGCACGGAAAGTAATTTTGTTTGCAGCATCGCCACGCTCAACGGTAGCAACCTGCAAATAGGTGTTCAGAGGAGCGGTGGTATCGAAGGGCGAATTGTTCTCCACGTTCGAAAGAGAGGTCGTTAATTGATCTAGGCCATACGTTCGGATGAAATACTGATACGTTTGGGTACAAATCAATTGGGTATCAATCATGCTGGTGTCGTTTCCACCTAAGAAAGAAGCAATCACGATTCCATCGCGAACCACATCGTATTTACCAACCGGGAAACCAACGTAACGCGACCAATTCAACTGCATCGATTCATTTAAAGGAGTTGTTTCCAGATGCACGAAGGCGTGTTCCGTCGAATACGGAGAAACGTTTCCGCAGGTATCGATGGCATAAACTCGGTACACGTAAATGCTGTCGGACGTATTTCCAAAATCGTTAAAGACGGTAGATCCTCCTGCCGGAATTCGAGCTCGAACCGACCAATTGGAGGAATTGGCGGTACGTCGTTCCAGGATATGGTAACGAACATCGGTGGATGTACTAGCGGCAAAATTTACTTGAACGGTTCCACCGAACGGATTGGTATTGGTTACCGAAACAACACCGAGAACCGGAGTTGCAGGAACAGTTAAATCAATTCCAATTACGGTGGCGGTATCACTTAAGGAAATCACCGTTGGATTTTGAATGTCGTACACTTTCACCCGATAGGTATATTGGGTATCACATTTTACAGATGAATCGGTGTAGGAGGTTCCTGTAAGATCGTAATAGAACTGGAAATTCCCTCCATTGATGCTCCGCTCGAGGCGATAGATCAATGAATCAAATCCTTGATAAGCTGTCCAAGAAATATTGTTGGCTTGGCTTACGGCAGTAACCGAAATGTTGGAAGGGCTATGAACTTCTCCAAATTGAGATTCGTTTCCGCAACTATCCAAACTTGTAATTCGGTATTGATAGGTGCTATCCAAGGTATTTACTCCAAAATCGGTGGTATTGATCAAACCGAATGCCGTGGTATTGAATGTTCTCAACAATGACCACGCTCCATTTCCAGATTTACGGTAAATGTTGTAACCGCTTCGATTCTGTTGGGTTGGGCTATAGAAAGAAAGTTCAATTTGCCCATTTCGATTCGGAACAAGAACACTTGCCATTTCAACGATTGAAACATCGGGTGGAATGGTATCTCGGGCAATTCCCGAAACACTATCAGAGAAGGTGGTAAAGTTCGGTTTCAACGAATACAAGCCCTTTACGCGGTAGCTATACCGAGTACCGCAAGAAACTGCACTGTCGATGAACTGAGTGGTGGATGGCGTTAAAATGGTGATCGGCACCAAGGGCAATCCATTGGAAGAGCGTTCAATTTCATAACCATTGACAGTATCGTTCAATACCGGCAACCAATCCAACACCATAGCCCCATTGCCAATGGTTAAATTTAAGTTGATGGTGCGGAAAGGAGCGGCAGAATCCGATTGTGCCCCGCACGTATCAATGACTTTTACCGTGTAATAATGGGTTGAATCTTGCGTATTGATGTTATTATGGAAGAAAACCGTGTCATTGGGTCGGGAAATCGTTGCGATGGGCGCGTAAGGCCAAACTCCCGAAGTGCTATGATAAATCACATACCCTCGAGCCAAAGAATCTGTAACTGGGAATCGGTTCCAAGTAATTTTGGTTTGGCCATTGGCAACCCCCGTGGTGGTGGTCGTTATTCCAAACATGGTGGTAGGATTCGGATTGGGGAATAATCTTGGCACCTGACAAGAAGTATCGGAAGTAGCGAGATACGATTGGCCGTTCGAAACGGCTTCAACTTGATAGCAATAGGAGAAACGAGGATTAACCGTGTAATCGATGAAATCGGTATCTGATGCAGCCACGGAATCCACCAAAGTCCACGGACCACCTGCACTTCTCCAAACTCGATAGCGCAATAATCCATTGGTAAAGGAAGGGTAAGATGTCCATTTCAAGGTAACAGCTGGTTGACAAGCACCGCTACTTACCGAGAGATCGAAGGTGGTATGCGCGTTTGATTCCGTAGAACGGTTATTCATGTTACATGAATCGATGGCTACAACGTTATAGGTATATCGTTGTGATCCAACATTGGTTACGGTAGCATCGTTAAAAGTATCTACATCCGTAGCAGTTCCAACCAACACGAAGGCCGTGGAGCCCATGGGTGCGCGATACACATCGTGGAATCGAACATCTGGGCTGGCAGAAGGGTTCCAGCGCACGGTAATGGATCCATTTTCTTGAACCGAAGCGCTGGTTAACAAGGTTGATACCGGTTTGATGGTATCGAAAGGAACTAGAACAAGAGTATCTGAGAACGATGTATCGGCCACCGGATACACCGCCATGATTCGGTAATGAATGGCCGTTAAACAAGGAACATTTCGATGGATAAAGGAGGTTGAGGAAGTACTATCGATGGTTGTCCAACTTCCAGCATTTCGGGTTTGAATGTAATATTTAGCAATGCCCGAGAAGGTGGAATAGGCTGACCAAGATAGTGTTGTTTGCAAGTTTTGTTCGAAGCCTTGTAATTGTATTGCGCATTCGTCAATCGAGAATGGTGAGCGATTGTTGGAACAGGTATCCAAGGCCACCAATCGGAAGCAGTACGAACTATCGGTTGTATTTAAACCTGTTACAATTCCCGATGTAACGGCACCTACGGTTTGGGCCAAAGTGAAGTTAGCTTGGTTGGCAGATTTTACCCAAATTTCATAGTTTCCGATATCGGCATTTCCGAGAGCCCAAGTAATTTGAACCGACGAATTGGAAAGTACCGATGCCCTTAAAATGGTGGGCTGAGCGGGAGGAATCGTATCAAAGGGGGTTAAGGTAATGGAATCTGAATAAGAAAGATAGCCATTGGGGAATTCCATCTTCAAACGATAGGTAACCGGTACTCGGCACGGCAAACTATCGTGCACATAATTGGATGCCAAACCCGGAAGCGAATCCAAATCATTCCATCCTCCTTGGAAAATTTGAACTTTTGTTTTTGCAGGAATTGAACCCGAATAAACATTCCAATTGAGTGTATTTTGTAGATTTTGGGCTACCCCTTGAAGTTGTGAAACACAATGAACGATGCTTGGTAAAGAACGATTGGAAGCACAGGTGTCCAAAGCAATGAGGTAGAAACAATATGCAGAATCGAGGGTATTCAATCCTGTGACTTGGAAAGAAGAAATAGCTCCAACGACTCCGAGCGTAGTGAAATTAGGAGATCCGGAAGATTTCATCCAAATTTCATAGGAGCGAACTTCACCACCAACGGGTAACCAATCCAATTGAATGCTTCCATTGGCCACAACGGAAGCCCCTAAAATGGTTGGAGCCACCGGTGGAACCGTATCGAACGGTGTTAATTGCAGGGTATCGGAGAAAGTGAATAAAGTTGGATTATTGCTGATTCCTTTGATTTGATAATGACGGGTTTGGTTACAATTGAGGGGCGAATGAACGAAGTCGGTATCGGTTCCCGCTTGGGTGGCCAAGGTGATCCATGCAGATCCATTCCATTCGGCCACCTCATACGTTTGAATAGAGTAACCGGCAAAAGGCCTCCATCGAAGCGTATTTTGAAGGTTTTCGGCGAGGCCTTCCAACTGAATCACACAAAAATCATCGCTCTTCGATACGTTCAAGCAGCTATCTTGGGTAAGAATTGAATAACAGATTCGATTAGAAAGGGTATTGATCGTATCAAAAATGGTAACGGTTGTCCCAACCGTACCTTGAGGCACAAATTGGATGCTCGTAGCTGCATTGCCATTTAAAGATTGTTGAATGGAGTATCCATAAATATCAGAAGCTCCAGCCATGGTAAACGTGAGTTGAACAACCGAATCATTTAAAACCGTTGCTTGGGAAATAAATGCCGTATCAGGAACAATATTATCAATCACACGAACGGTAACCGTATCGGAATAACTTACCAAGCCATTGCTTAAATTAGCGCCCAAACGATAGGTAATTTGATTGTTACATGGGGCTGGAAAACGTGTGTAAGCATTCTGATTCCCGTTAACTACATCAAAAACACTCCAAGTTGTTCCATTCAATATTTCAATCTGATACGAAGTAACCGGAACGCCTTCGTAATGATTCCAATTCATTTGATTCACCAATTGGGCATTACTCACCGAAAAATCGATGTCGCGGTGCGGTGCGTTAGATTCAGAAACAAACCCGCATGAATCTTCCAAATAGGCATGGAAATAATACGACTGAGTTTCAGTATTAATACCATTCCAAACAAAGAAACTGTCCGTTCGGGCAAATCTGCCCAATAGTGTTTGAGGTCCATTGATGGATGTAGAACTATAAATAAGTACGTTTTTCGACTGCGGAATAGGTTGAATGGGCGTCCATTTAACCTCAATGGCACCGTTAGCAAGATCTGTTTTTACCACCGATGTAACCAAAACATTGGGTTTTGCCAATGGAATGATACTGTCGTTGGAAATGAACGAAAGGGAATAATTACGATAATTTAGGTCATTTACCTTGATTTGGTAATAATACCTCATTCCAAACTGAACCGTAGTATCAATAAATTGGGTTGTTCCTGGGGATACATTCAGAAGTGGCGATAGGTTATTGGCCGAAGTACCTCTATTAATGGTGATACTATCGTTTCCATTTGGAAATTCAAACCTGCCCAATGACCAATCCAATTCAATGGCTTTGTCACAACCTAATTGAGAAATCTGTGGATGAAACGTAACCACTGAATCATCAAAACTAGATAATTTTTCGTTGCAGTAATTTTTTGCAAGTACGTAAATTACCCAAGGGGAAGAGGTATTATTCGCTAAAAAGGAATAATTTAAAACCGTATCGGGAACGGAATCTAAAAATGCCACGGGTGTACCATAAGGTGCACCATAAATGTGGTAATTCTTTACATTCAATGAGCGACTTGCACTCCAAGATAAAGAGATGGAATCAATTCCGTTGGTGCTTAAAAAATCAACAACCGGTTGAAGTGGAGTAATCGTATCAAAGGGAACAAGCTGAATGGAATCAGAGTAAGCAAATGAATTACCCAGCGAGTCCATTATATGCAATCGATACGTGAATGGTTGGTTACAAGGTAAATTGTTAATGACCAACGTATCGGTCAATCCAGTAAATGATGAAACACCAATCCATCCATTAACCGTAGAATACTCTTCCAAACCCATAGAAAAATTACGGGTAGAGCGGTAATTGCTTAAATAGAGAGTCAATTGTAGATTTTGGGCAATGCCTTGAATGTTGGCAACGGTATGAACTAACGATGTATCGCTTCGGTTGTTGCCACAACTATCAATGGCTACCAAACGGAACGACCAAATGGTATCAACCGTACTTCCAAAAACTTGCGTTGAATCGTTGTAGAAAACGACTTGATCCAAAACCCAATTGTTGGTTCCTAGGGGAGATTTCCATATCTCATAACGATTTACGTCGGGCGATGTGCTTGGAGTCCACTCCAATTGAATGGTGTTCTGATCTAGTACAGTAGCAAAAGTTATTTCTGGAACATCGGGGCGAGTAACATCAAAGGGGATCAGGGAAATGGTATCTGAATGAGAAAACACTTGGCTAATGGTATCGAAATACGTTATTCGATATACTCGCGCAGTACCACAAGGCAAATTGGTATGCACATACTGGAAGGTTGTTGAAGGAAGGGTATCGAGAACCACCCACGTACCTGAAGAAAATTCTTGAACTAAATGGATTTTATTGGCGGCATTGATCCCCGTGTAGGGTGTCCAATTTAACTGATTGGATAGGTTTTGAGGACTTCCTGTTAACTGCATTAGGCAATGTTCATCCGAAGAAACCGATCGGTTGTTGGCACAAGAATCAAGTCCAACCATTCGAATACATAAGATTGAATCTTGTGTTGGTCCCAAATTAACGGTAATTATGGATTGAGCCTTGTAAAAGCCTAAAGAAACCCACATCCTGAATTTCGTTTTTCCAAAAACTTCGAAACTATCAATGTCTTGAAAATTCGTGTTGGGATAAATTTCAATCTGATTAAACCCTCGTACAGAGGCACTTAAGATAGAAGGCTTACTGGGCGCAATAGTATCTGTTCCAACAAGGGTGATGGTGTTGGTATATCCCGAACCTCCATCTCCATTAATTTCATCGATAAAAATGGTGTAGTTGATCGGATTATTGCACGCCATTGTCGTGTCGGTGTAAAACGTATCCAAAACATTGGCAATGACCGAGGAAACGCCATTTCCAGGATCCATTCGAATGATTTTATATCGAAACCCAGCAACATAACCTCGGTAAGGGCGCCAATTTAGTACGGCTGTTTTTCTTCCGGGAAGCGAAGTTCCAGTTAAAAAAGAATGCGTATGGGTTTCAAAATTTCTAGACCACTTGCCAGAACAAGAATCATAGGCAGAAATGCGAACCGAAATTTGAGAATTGGCCATGTTATATCGACCATATCGTTTGAAATAAACGAAAGGTAAATTATTCAAAATCGTATCTACAGAAACAAAGGGTCCACCATTTTGAGAAATAAACACCACGTATTTGGTAACCGTTGGACGAATATGTTTCTTCCATTGAACCTCTATGGAATCGTTTCCTTTGGTCGACAAATAAATGATATTGACATTGTTGGGATAAAATGTGTCGCCAGGATAAACCTCCAATTCATTGGAATATACTGTAACTGGGGTGCGCACATTCACTACATAGGAAACGCGATACAAAATTGCTTGGCCACAAAAGATATCAATGGTGTCTAAATAGTTACTCGGATTTACGATGTATTCTGGAACCGTATCGATCAGGGAATTAAATCCAGAGCCTGATGGAGAAAGTGGTCGAATAGCTTGCCAACCTAATAAAGGATGAACAAAACGTTCGAGGACAACTTGAGAATATGGAATGGTATTTCGAGAGGGAATAATGGGGGAATTAAACGATAAATTTGCCGTGTAAAGTCCACCAATTCCTCGCAGATGAATGGGGAAATAGGTTGGGCTTGGTTCCGATTCTAAACCAGAACAACTATCAAAACTTGTTACGTAAAATTCAAAGGTGTCAACATCCGAGCTCAAGGTTGGCAAAATAATTCGAACATTGGAAGAATTATTGGTTTTGAAGAATTTCCTCAATAAGGATGGCGGCCCTCCATTGGTTTTGAAATAAACATTAATACCAGCAACGTCAAATTGCGTTGGAATAAATACCGTCATGGTGTCGTTTAGGTACGACATACTATTGATCCAGGGTGTTGTTGGACGGGTGGTATCAAACACCGTTCCACTGCGAACCGTTGAAATGGCAACAAATGGAGAAGAAAATGATTTAATGCGATAAGTATAAGATGTATTGCAAATTAAACCGGTATCATTAAATGAAATTGCAGAACCTGGAAGAGTTGACCACGTTTTCCAACCGGTATCCAAACGTTCTACTACAACACTATCTGCATTGAGAAAAGGATATTTTGGCCAGGATAAAATATTTTGACGGCTTCCTGGTGTAACCAAAAGTTGGGTAACACAATGGGTATCTAAAGGAATGGAAGCATTGTTAGAGCAAGAATCGAAGGCTAAAACACGATAACAATAGCTAGAAGTTGAATTGTTTAACCCCGTATGCCAAAAGCGGAGGGTGTCTGTTAAAGGTGATGTGAAGGCCGTTAAGTTGTTAAACACCCCACCATTCACACTTACCTGCAAACGCTGTAATTTAACCCTTGGATCGTTGGAACGAATGAATGTAATTTGGTTGGAATCATTCGCTACTGCAGACACAACCATCAACCGTGGGGAAATGGGTTTGATGGTATCTACAGGAATAACAATTACTGCGTTACTGAAAGAACTATCTGTTGGGCCATACGTCCCAAAAACCCGATAGGTATTGGAAACCCCACAGGCCCTTGGCGTATCTACAAAGCCAAGTTGTGTGGTGGGAAAAGTGCCAATGGTTAGCCAGTTGGAACCATTCAATCGCTGCAATACATAACCCGTAAGTAACGGACTAGCAAAAGGTGTCCAAGAAAGAATCGATGAGAAGTGCCCAGGAATTCCAGTTAACTTAATACCACAATTCTCGGCCGATTGAAAACTTAAATTTCCACACGAATCTCGCGCAGCAACTTTGTAACAATATTTAATCGAAGCTGGGTTCGACGTTGCATCTCGGTACACAAAGGTGCCAATACCCCCCGGTTGACTTACCGAATCAATTAAACTATATGTACCGCCATTGGAACTGCGATAAATCAAATATCGAATGGCATCAAGACTATCAGATTTTTGAATGGTGATGGTTGATTTTCCTGTTCCATCCACCGAAAACAAAGTAATGACCGGAGTGCTAGGACGAACCGTATCTTTCAAATTGTACCAACGCGATAACCCGGTTGAGATGCATGTCGTTTGGCTATCCGACGTTTCGATTTTATACTTTATCCTGAAATTACATCCCGAACTGGTGTACGACCGTGCTGTACTTGTTTGCACTAAAACAAAACCCGAACCTCGATCTTCGTACAAACGGTAAATTTTACCGTACCGCTTTCCAATAGCCGTGGTTAATTCATTCCATGTTACTCGAAACTGGGTTGTACTTACCTTTTGTACCACAGGCAAAAGAGAATAAAGCGTATCTGTAGTAAGTCCAGGCTCCCCACAACTATTCACAGATAGCATAAAATATCCGTAAATTCGACTGGTATCAGCTTGGGAAACTCTTAGATCTAAATAGGATTGGGTATTTCTAGATGAAACAGAATCCAACAAAGAAAATGCTCCTCCATTTTCATTTCGGTAGATGTAATATTTCCCAAAATCAACCGATGCCGATGTTGTACGAAGCCACGATAAAGATATGGAATCATCACCCAGTACCGAAACGCATCGCAAGTTGGGAGGTACGATGATATCCTTGGGGAGAACTCGAATAAAGACTGTTTTTTGAGTGACTGCACAAATACTATCTTTGGCAGTAATGATAAGAAAATAAGGTGCTGTTCGTGCAAAGGAGCAATTCGGAATCCATCGAATATTCATTACCGCCTGACTTGGACCTGGCGTGATGGTAACACTGGCTTTTCCGGAGCCTGCTCCAACAATATCCCCAGAAATACTCATAATAACGGTATCTCGAGTAGGATCGAAATCTACCCCAACCGCATTGAAATCTAGAGTATCACCCACTTGCAATGTAAAACTATCGGTCACGAAAACTTGAGGAGCATTGTTAAGGGTACAACTCGCATCAAAAAAGAACTGCAAATCGCGTCGGGTTGAACCCAAATAAGTAACCGTATTATTTACACGATCTACTCGGTATTCGGAACATTCGATCGCCACCACATATCCACCTTGGTTCGTTGGAGTGAAACTGATCTCTCCCGTATTCCCCATCATTTTCAAGGTATCTGGAGCAATGGCAGGAACCTGATTGGAAGGGAAGCTGAAGGCACCCTGATACGCTACCGGGGTGTAATATCCCGAAACGCCAGTATTGTTACCGGGAAGAGATGGACGTGTAGGAAAATATACACGCTGGGCCAAAGGAAGGGTGGTAAGATTGAAATCGGGCAAACCTCCCTCTCCAACATTTCCACCAGCTCGATAAGTCCCACCTTGTCCATAAGGCCAAACAATATTGAAAACTAAGGAATCCCCATCAGGGTCAAAACCATCGTGGTTAAAAACATATTTTTTACCCACACAGGCATAAGGAACAGGAAGAGCACGGAACCGCGGACTATTATTTACGAAGGAGTTGCGAGGCGGAACATAAGTACTTAAAACAATGGAAAATGGACCATTTTGATTCAAATTCTGAATTTGCTGTCCATTTCGGGCATAATTAGAAGTAGAAAAGAAATATCCACGGGTACGAAGTAAATCAACCGTATCAATGAATTCTACCCGCTCATATCCAATGGGATTTCGATAAAAACACCCCGGGGAATACTGATTTAAAAACTGACGAGAATACTGTGGGACCGTTCGAAGAACTTCAACCACACCCGAAACGGAGGTTGGAGATGCATCGTACATGCCCACCGTAATAGAAGTGGCATTGAATTGAGCTCCTTGAATATCTCGATAAAAAATGTAGTGAATAGCATAACGAGCACGAGTATTATCTCCTGGAGTTGCACTTACGTAATCGTAATAGCAATCTCCCCCAGCAAAGTGAGTTGCTTGGGCAACATGACCCAGTAAAAAATATCCGATTAACAACCAAAAAAATCTTCTCATTTGCTCTTCCTAAATTTTACAACAAAGGGACCTGAGCAAACTCAGGTCCCATCATTGATGAAAATAAATCCTCTTATTCCTTTACTAAACGCCCAATGGACGTTCCTTGTTTTGTTTGAATTTCAACTAAATAGCTACCAGCATGCAGAGATTGAATTTCAACAACCATCTGATTAACTGGTGTTTTGATTTGAACGGGCAGTACCATTCGGCCTTGCAAATCCAAAATTCGAACATGGTGAATCAAATTATCTCCAGCATCCAAAGTTACAAATCCTCGGGATGGATTGGGATACATTTGAATTATGGGTTTAACTAAATTCTGAGCATTTACACCACTAAGGAATGATTCGCAAGTTGTATCATTCGCCATGTTCTGATCTGTTGCAATGGAAACAATGGCACATAGGGTATTGTTGACCTGTGTTCCTGGAATCCAAGGCGCACGGAAAGTATGAATATACGTGCTATCTGGCCAGATACTTACCGGCAAATTAACGGTATCGATGGAGACCAACGTGCCATTTGCTGAGAGCGCAACAATGAAATTTTTCGCGGGTTTACCTAAGTTTTTGAAATTAGCTTGGATTGAAATCGGTCCACGAATAGGCGAAGTATTTGAAGTTGCGAAAGCAAGAGCTTGCATATCATTAAATGTGCGGGTAGGAATTACATTCACTTGAACAGTATCGATGGCAGAACACGATCCGTAGTTCAATGAAACGGTGTAAACAGAAGTATCTCCTGGTTTTACTTGCAACGAATCTCCCATGCCAACGTAGTTTCCATTGTTGAACCAAAGGAACACAGGGATTGGTGCAACAACTCCAGGGTTCAGTGCGCCAATGGAGGTTCTACGATTTGGAATAACGGTATCAGTTACCACCCAGTCGGTCGCGCGATTGTTGTCGTTTCCTGGCAAACGGAACACCCCAGCGCGAGCATTTGAACTTGGAATCGCCCCAGACCAATCTGAAGCAGTTACACCAGTTGCAGCTGGGAAATTATATCCGTTCAGCGCAACCGCATCTTTGATGCTACCGCCACGAACAACAATACCAGCCTGTGCCCCAGAAGTAAGTGGGTTAGCACCCCCAGTCTGAATGAAATACAAACCAATTCCTGGGTTGTTGGTCCCTGTATCGGAAACCACTGTAATGCTGCTTCCTGGCTCCAACAAAACATTCGGTAGTGCGTAAATGATTGGTGCCAAACCTCCGGGTCCTCCACCAACTCGGTAAATCACCAAAGAGTCGCCTTGTAAATTCACGTTACCCATACCCATGTTGGTAATTTCAAACATATCTCTGGTGAAAGCCCAAGGATAACCCGTTGGAACGGTTGTAAGATCTTGACTACCTAATCCTGTTGCATTCATGACCACCTCGGTAATTTTTATAGCCCCTGGTGCATTCGCATAAACTTTGGTAGAATCTCCAAAATTGATGGTATAACGCAAAGCAGATGCCGTTACGGTATTGTTCTGGTTACCAACGAAAATGGAGTCAGATCGATTATTAGCAGAATTAGCATCGCCAGGCATGGTAAATGTAAATAACACCTTAGCTGTAGCTGGAGGTGCACCAACACCTGCCAAATTCACACCTGTTATGGTTACTCGGAATGTATCCAAAGGATTCGCCGTACCAGAGTTTAATACTCCTGTGTAAATAGCTGGACCTGCGGTTAAAGTAACGGTTACAGGAGTTGTTGCAAAATTTAATGCCGTAGCACCAACGTTTCTCAATACAGCACGAACGGTTTCATTGGCACCTAATGTACAAGGTGGATTCACCATTTCGGGGAACAAGGCTTGTGCATCTACCACATTGTTGTTTACATTCACATTAACGGTATCGTAGGCTGTACATGTTCCATTGTTATAGGCTGCAATGAAATAGGTTGAAGCCGTAGCCGATTGAGTGGTGGTATCGGTATTATTGATTACAACTCCAGCGTTATTCAACCAACTCAAATACGTTTTACGCATCGATTGAAGGGTTCCTAAATTGGTAGTATTCAAAGCTGAATTACAAACCACCCAGTTGTTGGCACTATCATTATCTTCAATGCTTCGCTTTACACCTGCTGATCCAACACCTCCAACGATATTTCCAATCCATTGATTGGCACGGACCCCAGAAGTAAGCGGATTAAACGTGTAACCACCCGTAGCGAATGCATCCATCACATTACCAGCAGCATCTTTCAAAACAAAACCGAATTGACCTCCAGAATTGTAATTATCAACGGTGTTTCTTCCCATAAATAGAATTCCGTTTCCATTGGCTCCTGTATCGGTTGAAAGGATGATGGCACTTCCTGAATTAATAATCGTTCCATTTGGGATGGTGTATGAATAATTCGCTTGACCAGGACGGCCGTTGTTCACAAAGGATTGGAACGTCCAGTTCGACATATCTACATTATTCGCTCCTGGATTGCCAATTTCAATGAAATCATACTGGGCATTTCCCCAATTGGTTACACCCGCAGGAGCCGTTGTTTGTAGACCGTTAGTTCCTGCCGTTGTGAGCCAAATAAATTCGGTAAAGCGAACTCGATTAAATGCTTTTGACTGAAGATTGAAACTTGCTCCTGGCGCAACAACAATGTCGGGGCCAGCGTTTACGCCCAATTTTTCTGAAACAATAACACCCCGAATGGTATCGTTTGATACAACGGCATCTCCATTGATGGAAACGCTAGCTGTTAACGAATAAAGGGTAGAATTTCCAACAGTTGATCCCAAATTAACTCCGGTAAAGGTTAAAAGAATGGTATCGTTCGGGTTTGAAGTTCCCGTTGTAATTGAAGTGGTGTAGGGCGTGCCATTGACAACCAATCGTGCATTCAAATTGCGGGTAGCAAAGTTGATGGCAACGGCACTTTGGTTCTTCACGCGGAAGTAAACCGTATCTGAATTGGAATATTGACACGCTGCTTTTACGTTTCCAACCTGTAACGCACCAAAATCAACGGCATTGGAATCAATTGCAATATTTACGGTATCAGTAACGGTACAAATTCCATTGTTCAAGGTAGCCACGTAGGTGGTTGGCGCAGTTGGGGAAACCGAGAATGGGTTCGTACTTGAAAGTACTCCTCCACCGGCCACCGACCATGCAAAGGTTCCAATCGGACTCGTTAGGCCGGTTTGTAAGGTTCCCATGGTAGATGGACGTCCAGGATTGGAAACCGCCCAATCCGTCACTTTATTCGAATCAAATCCGATGCGTTGAGTTCCTGCAAATCCAGCATTGCCCGTGTTTCCACCACCCCAATCGGCAGCAGTAACACCCGAAGCAACGGTAAAGTTGTAGCCATTGGTCGCCATCACATCTACAATAGCTCCTGAATTATCACGAAGAACAATACCAAAGGCATCACCATTGTTCGCCGTATTTGTACCGCCTGCAGTTGGATTTCGGAAGAAAACACCTGCAGCTAAATTATTGGTTCCGTTGTTAGTCAAGAATGAAACTACCCCATTGCCATTAACAACAGCTCCTGCTGGGAAGGTGTACGTATAATCTGCAGTTTGAGTTAATCCGTAAAAACTTAAGGAATATCCAGCGATACTCTGAGAAATTCCGGTAACGTTGGCTACCTCGAACATATCCACCAATTGACCCGTAACGTTTCCGAACGCGGCTGGGAACGTGGTTTGAACACCTGGAGAAACCAAGGTTTGTACCACCTCCGAAATAACAATTTTCTTGAAATTAGAAGTCGCATTGAGTGAAGTAGATTGACCTAAAACAACGGTTCGATCTAATCCAGCATTTACAAATAAAGCTTCAGATTTTAAACTGCTTCGAGTTGTATCATCTGCTGCAACGCGATCGTTATTGATTTTCACCCAAGCCGTAAATTGATACGTGTTTCCGATAGACAAATTCACTCCGTTAAACGTATGAGTAAGGGTATCTCCTACTCGAATCACCCCAGAACGCAGGGTATCAGTCAACGACGCTGTGGTTGTTCCGTTGAAAACCTCAAGAGTAACTGCTACATTTCTCAAGGAGAAATTGATCGAATCAGCTCCGTTATTTTTGAACTTGAAACCAACCGGCTCGTTAGAAGTAAGGTTGCAATTCGGATTGATGGCAACTACTTCTATGGCAGAAAGGTTGGTAATGGTCGAATCGACTTCCACCAAAACAGTATCAGTAACCGTGCAACCGTTGGCATTCAGGGCAACCACATAAGATGTTGTTGCACCCACCGTAACCTGAAGGGTATCGTTGTTGGAAACTGTAGTTGTACTGCCCGCAACGGTCCAGTTCATTGAAGCTCCTGCCAAGGTCAAATTAGGTGTTCCACCGGCAATGGTGGAAAAATTAGCTGCATTCGAAATCACCCAATCCGATGAATCATTGCGATCGGTTGTTCCTGTACGCTGAACCCCTGCGTAAGAGTTTGCTCCTGGTCCACCACCGGCCGCTGGAATAGCAATGTTGCCTCTCCAATCGGCAGAAGTTATGCGGGTATTCGGGAAGGCAATGTTGTTGAAGCCAATTGCATCCACCGGATTTCCAGCGGTATCCAACAAGGCAAATCCTGCTGGTCCAAAGGAATTCATATCCACAAAACCACC
>JACCDK011761491.1_pt1 | contig 16725 bp, 14 predicted proteins | sample 7445871 | NCBI WGS metagenome assembly JACCDK01 (sample SAMN15323436, study PRJNA562643) | freshwater metagenome | isolation source: river surface water | place: USA:Blue River Watershed | collected 2017-08-15
ATGCGGATGATATCGTGATTTGGTAGGTTAGAGGTTAGAGGTAAGAGGTAAGAGGTAAGAGGTAAGAGGTAAGAGGTGTGGGGATTATTTTTGGTTCTTTCGCAGGGTGATTAATGCTGATCCTAGTAATCTTTGTAATTCAATAACGTCAAAAGATAATTCTTGATAAATTGATTTATCTAAAATTTGGCTGGCTTCCAATAGCTGAATCCAATATTCAGTTTCTTTTGCTTCTCTATAAGCGATGGAAAGTTTGAATTCAAAATCTTTTCTTGAAAAAGCTCCTCTGCTCTCTACAACATTCGCTCCGATGGATGTACCACAACGAAGTAATTGTTTACTTATAACGTATTCTTTTTTTGTGTCAATAAGCTTTTGATAAACGCTTACAACTTTCAATGCAAATTGAAATGATTTGATTGGGATGATACTCGTTGACTTCATGGATTTCGGATTTATGCAACAAGCTTAGTTACATAAATCCAAAATCAATTTAGTCAAGTTGATAATTGAGAAAATTTATCAAGAAATAGAACCACCTCTTACCTCTTACTTCTAACCTCTAACCAACCACAACCGCTCTTCCGCTTTCTACATCCGCCTCTACGGCCTTGTATTTGACGTTTTCCTTGATGCTTCCATCTTGGTATTGAACGGTTACCCGTTGGTTACGGTCGGCGATTTTAATTGCTTGGCGAGGGGCTACGCGTTCCGCTTGTCCTGCGGATGGGTCATGGTATCCGGGTTCTTCTTGAGCTCCGGCCAAACCTCCCAATAAGGAAGACAATGCCTCATCCTTGCTCATTTGCAATTTAGGAGCTTTCTCCTTCGGCGCTTTCGGTGCCGTTTGGTTAGTCGATTGAGCCGCTGGGATCTCAGCCTTGATCACGAAGCTGATCGTATCCGAGTTGACACGCGCTACGAAGCGTTGGAATAAATTCACCGCCTCAAATTTGTAAATCAATAGAGGGTCCTTCTGCTCAAACACCGCATTTTGAACGGATTGTTTCAAGTCATCCATCTCACGTAAATGCTCCTTCCATTCTTGGTCAATCAGTGTCAACGTGATGAATTTCTCCATCTCCGAAATCACCTCTTTTCCTTGCGTCGAAATCGTTTTGTCTGCATCTACGACGACACCAGTGACCATCTGACCGTTTGAGATGGGCACTTGTATGCCCGAGAATCCTTGACGCTTTGCTTCCTACGCGACTTGAATCACTTGCTGGGCAATGATTTCGTTCTTCGACTTGTAGTGCGTTTCGGCCGACAAGAATAACTGCTCGGTGCGCTTATCTACTGGCAAACGATTGAACTCCTCGGCGGTGAATGGTGGTTCCATGCCCAACAATTCAATGACCTTTAATTAAGTTCCTCGTAATTCGAATAGCTTGTGGTAATGTCTTGGCAAACATCGAACAGAAGATTGATGATGTCGAGTGATAAACGCTCGCCCAACAAGGCATTTTGACGGCGCTTGTAAATCGCATTACGCTGGTAGTTCATCACGTCATCGTATTCCAATAAACGCTTACGAATACCAAAGTTGTTTTCCTCCACTTTCTTTTGCGCACGCTCAATCGAGTTGGTAATCATCGAATGCTGAATCACTTCACCTTCTTCCATCCCCAAACGATCCATCACTTTGGCGATTCGATCCGAACCAAATAAACGCATCAAGTTATCTTCCAAGGATACGAAGAATTGGGATGATCCCACATCTCCTTGACGACCCGCCCGACCCCGCAACTGGCGATCGACACGACGGGACTCGTGGCGCTCCGTACCAATGATTGCTAAACCTCCTGCGTTTCGAGACTCTGGACTTAATTTAATATCGGTACCACGTCCAGCCATGTTGGTGGCTATGGTTACCTTGCCCGATTGTCCCGCCTCTGCTACAATCTCCGCCTCGCGCGCATGCTGTTTCGCGTTCAAGACATTGTGTTGAATCTTACGGATATTAAGGAGTCGGCTTAATAATTCCGAATTTTCCACGGAGGTCGTGCCGACTAGCACTGGGCGGCCTGCAGCTACTAATTCTTGAATTTCTTCGGCAACGGCATTGTATTTCTCACGAACAGTGCGGTATACTTTGTCCTCCTGATCTTTACGCTGGATCGGACGATTTGTTGGAATGGATACCACATCCAATTTGTAAATCGTCCAGAACTCACCCGCCTCGGTCTCGGCTGTACCCGTCATACCACCCAATTTGTGGTACATACGGAAGTAATTTTGCAAGGTAATCGTCGCATAAGTTTGCGATGCATCTTCTACGTTGACCCCCTCTTTTGCCTCAATCGCTTGGTGTAAACCGTCAGAATAACGACGACCCTCCATCACACGGCCAGTTTGCTCGTCGACAATCTTCACTTTGCCCTCCACCAAGATGTATTCGGTATCTTTTTCGAAGAGGGTATAGGCCTTTAATAATTGGTTAACCGTATGGATGCGAGATGCTTTCTCGTTGTATTCGGTAATTAATTGTTCCTTTTGGGACAATCGTTCCGCATCACTTAATTCTTTGTTTTGTTCGATTTTATTGAGGTCAATCGAAAGATGAGGCAAGACGAAGAAGTCTGGATTTTCGGTGTTCCCACTCATAAATGCCAAACCTTTTTCAGTCAATTCCACTTGATTGTTTTTCTCCTCAATCGTAAATAAAAGTGGCTCATCCGCTTGCGGCATCAATTTTTGGTTTTCAGCCAAATAAATCGATTCTGTCTCGTGCATGAGTTGCTTCATGCCATTCTCCGACAAGAATTTAATCAATGGCTTCGATTTTGGTAAACCACGGTAGGCACGGAATAGGGCTAGTCCACCTTCCTTTTTGTTGCCCGCCGCAATCTCTTTCTTGGCTTCCACCAAGAAGTTTTGAACGATTTGTTTTTGGGCTTCCACCAGTTTATGAACTCGCGGTTGAAAAGCTTCAAATTCCTGCTCATCTCCTTTCGGAATAGGTCCAGAAATGATTAAAGGGGTACGTGCATCATCAATTAAGACGGAGTCAACCTCATCGACCATCGCGAAATGGTGTGGTCGCTGAACCTGATCTTCCAAACTACGCGCCATGTTATCGCGTAAATAGTCAAAGCCAAATTCATTATTGGTTCCGTAGGTAATATCCGCCCAATAAGCCTGGCGACGCTCTTCTGTGTTGGGTTCATGCTTGTCGATGCAATCCACCTTCAAGCCATGGAATTCAAACAAGGGCGCGTTCCACTCCGAATCACGTTTCGCCAAATAATCATTCACGGTAACCAAGTGAACACCGCGTCCAGCCAAAGCGTTTAGGTAAGTGGGTAGGGTCGAAACCAACGTCTTCCCTTCACCAGTACCCATTTCGGAAATCTTTCCTTGATGCAACACAATACCACCAATCAACTGGACATCGTAGTGAATCATGTCCCAAGTGATCTGATTGCCAGCCGCAAGCCATTGATTATGCCAAATGGCTTTATCTCCTTCGATAACGACATTCGCTTTTTTGGCAGCGATGAACTTATCCTCGACAGTTGCCGTAACGACTAATTTCTTGTTTTCCGTAAAACGGCGAGCTGTTTCTTTAACGACAGCAAAGGCCTCCGGAAGAATTTCCATTAAGACAATTTCCAATTGTTTGTTGCGCTCCTCATTTAACTTGTCAATTTGTGAAAAGTAGGTTTCCTTTTCATCCACGTCATCTGTCGCATTGCCCTGAACACGCAATGAAGTGATTTGCGTATCGATATCCGCTAGAAAATCTTGAATGCGTTGTTTGAATTCGTACGATTTTGCGCGAAGGGCATCGTCCGAAAGCTCATGCAAACGTGCATACTCCTCTTTGATCTTCTCCACGATCGGCATGATTGCCTTGATGTCACGTTCTGACTTCGTACCAAATATTTTTGTAACGGTTTTGCTTAGTATTGAAAACATGGTAAAATGGGGCCTACCTAGGCTTGGTCTTAATTTAATTGGCAATTTACCAATTTGAATTTTTATCCTAACTATGTTCGAAGAATTAATCCAAAATTTTTGCGGATTTACCGACTAATTCATTTGTTTTGTAGCTTAAAGTAGAAAACCGATTATGGCTGATTATCCAATACCTCCACGTCGTGCGCCGAGAAAGAAACTTAAAATGCCTCTTTTTGGAGGAATGCTTAGTGGCGCATCAGGGCAGGGGGGGACGAAAAATTTCTCTACTTATTTATTTGTATTAGTGGGTTTAGGAATGCTGGGTCAATCGATTTTACCCCAATTGTGGGCAGAAAAAATATATGATTCTGAATCAGAGCTGAGAGAAGTCGAAATCGATGGAGCAATTCGTAAAAAATATTACGATGCAAGTGATCGTTCGGAAATCCATTCCATCCTAATCATCAAAGAGAAGGGCGGAAAACGGAAGAAAATAGATTTGTATCGCGCGGATTCTACGTTTTTTGAGCAAGTTTCTGTCCCTCAGCGACTTAAGAAAGAGTCTGGTAGCCTAAAAGTACGAGTGACTCGATTTAATAAGCCTGATACCACAATGGAAATAAGATTTAATAAATAAAATTTATAAGTTTTTTGATTTTTATTTATTAACTTCTAACTTGGGCCATATTTGAAGTTCTATCATGCCCGCCCTGACTCTTCCGAATGCTAAACATTTATTAGCTCGTACACTATTTGGTTATTCCAAAGACCAATTACAACAAGCCATGGGCTACGGCTCGCTCGAAGACTTGGTCGATCGTGCTTTGTTGGTCGATCAGCCTTTACCCAGCCCACCCAATTCATGGGTCAATACACTGCCTGCGCAAGCACAGCAAGATTCAGGCGATGCCGGAAGATGGTATCGAGAGTTAAATTATTGGTGGAATAATCGAATGTTCGCTCAGGGCATCAGTTTACAAGAAAAGATGGTTTTGTTTTGGCATAGTCATTTTGCCTGCGAACGAGATAAGGTTAATTATCCCCAATACATGTACCAACAAAATCAGTTGTTTCGAAAGTTTGCCTTGGGGAATTTTAAACAATTGGTCAAAGAAGTTAGCATAGACCCGACCATGTTGATTTATTTGGATGGGAATAATAGTCGGGGAACGGGACCAAACGAAAATTATGCCCGCGAACTTTTTGAATTATTCGCTCTTGGCATAGGTAATTATACTGAAACAGATATTCGTCAAGCTGCAAAAGTTTTATCGGGTTGGCAGGTAAGAGGCCTGACAGCGGTATTCGATCCAACGCGTTGGCACAGGGATACTTCGGTGACCGTTTTTGGAAAAACAGCTCAATTTAATGTGAATACCTTAGTGGATTGGGTATTTGAGCAAAAAGCTTGTGCCGAATTTATTTGTCGGAAAATTTACAAGCACTTTGTCTATTACAAAGCGGATGAGGCTTTTGTGAGTCAAATGGCTAGCGTGCTTCGAAAAAATAATTATGAGATGAAGCCCCTGCTTCGTTTTATGTTGTTGTCCGATCATTTTTACCAGGCATCTTTTCAGGCTAGTCGTATAAAAGATCCTCAAGATTTGATGATTGGAACGTTGAAAGCTTTGCAAGTAAAAGCACCCGACATGATTAATGTGTATGAGATGTCGCGCATTCTTCAAATGCAATTATTTCAACCCCCGGATGTCGCAGGTTGGCCTGGACAGCGTGATTGGATAAGTTCGACTACCTATTCTTATCGTGGAGGATTTACAGATTCCGTGTTGACCGGGAGACGCTTTAATGGGGCTGCTGTGACGGGAAAATTGGATGTATTAACTTACGCTCGAAGTTTTCCATCCAGTGAAAAGGCTGAAAATTTTGTCAATGATGTCATCAATTCGTTGATATTATTCCCGATATCGGACACCAAACGCCAATTTTTGTTGGATACTTTATTGGATGGTACAGTCGCGGCTAACTGGTCAACGTACACGCCTCAAGCGGATGCGCGGATTGTTCGTTTATTGAAAGCGATTATGCGTCTTCCTGAATATCAATTGAACTAGGCCATGAAAAAACAAATCAATCGTAAATCGTTTTTGCAACAGATGGCCGTCTTGAGTGGGGGCATAGGTTTCGGCTTGGGAAGTGTCACAGGAAAGGCATTTGGTCAGATTCCTGCTGCCTATTCCGGACAGGTGCAGGCAGGTAAAATATTAGTAATTATTCAGTTGTCTGGAGGAAATGACGGATTAAATACGGTCATTCCCGCCGAAGATGATTTATACCACCGTGCTAGACCGACGCTCGCCATTAAGAAGGAGGTAGCCTTAAAACTCGATCAAGGGATGTATTTGCATCCATCCGCTGTTGGTTTAAAGCGTTTATATGATAAAGGCCAACTGACCATTGCACAGAACATAGGTTATCCGAGTCCCAATCGTTCACACTTTCGGGCGACGGACATTTGGAATACAGGATCAGATGCTAGTACGGTCTTGGAAGAAGGCTGGGCAGGCCGTTTTTTAAAAACACGGTACCCGGAATTCCCCATGACTCTCGCCAAACATCCCATGGCAGTTCAGTTAGGATCTGTTGAGTCATTACTCTTCCAATCAGACCATGGCGGATTTAGTACCGTTTTCGAGGATCCCAATTTATTTTACCAACTCGTCAGTGGTTCGACAGCGGACAAAGATCTTCCACCAGATACGTTGGCAGGGGATGAGTTAGGCTTTTTGAAACAGATTGCGGCTGCTTCTTTGCAATATGCTGGAGTCATCCAAACGGGAGCAAATAAAGGGAAGAATTCGGTGGTTTATCCGACGACCAATTTGGGCCGTCAATTTGGTATAGTTTCGAGGTTGATTACCGGTGGTTTAGAAACACCGGTTTATTTATTGAACATAGGGGGCTTTGATACGCATGCGAATCAGTTGACTCCCCATGCTAATTTGTGGAAGACGATTTCCGATGCGGTATCTTCCTTCCAAACGGACATGGATAACCAAAATCTATCGGATCGAATTAACATCATGACCTATTCAGAATTCGGGCGACGAGTTAATCAGAACGGAACGGCAGGTACTGACCATGGTACTTGTGCCCCTATGTTTTTTATCGGTAAAACCGTTCGGGGTGGTTTGATCGGACCTAATCCTAATTTGAAGGTTTTGGATAATAATGGTGATTTGAAGTTCAGTTACGATTACAGGCAAGTGTATAGTACGGTGTTGCGCGATCATTTGGGATTGGATAATGTGCGAACACAAGAAATATTCAAAACGACATTTGAACGCTTACCGATTTACCGCAATTCGCCGGAGGCATTGCCGGAGGCGGTTGTGATGGAATTAGTAACGCCATGGCCGAATCCTACAAGCGGCATAACCATGTTGCAATACGGTATTTTTGAAGAAGCAACAATCCAGTTGGCATTGTATGATTTACAAGGCCGGCAGTTGAAGATAATCGATGCTGGCTTACGAAAAGTAGGTTCCTACAAGGTAAATGTTGATGTTCAGGGTTATTCTTCTGGCCATTATTTATTGAGTTTGACGTCAAGCAAAGGTGGACGAGTTACCCGTCAATTGGTGATTCAATAGATTAATTGCTATCTTCGAAACTTGAATTTTGTACAACATTCGGATGTGAATTTCGTTGTTGCTAAAAAGCTAGGTATTATTCTATGTTTCGACTGTTAATTCTCGGTATCCTATTGTTTGGGATGAATCTATCGGATTCACGTGCTCAGATGTGGTTTTTGGGTCAAAAGGGGAAGAAAAAATCCCCATTCCCTGTCTTTAAGAAGCACAGTTCGCTTTCTTTTGGGTCAGGTTCATCCCATTATTTGGGAGATTTATTGCCGGTAGGAGGCTTGATGGTTGCGAGTGGCCAAGCCATGCGCTGGAATGTCGGAGCTAGTATCACACGGCATTTATCACCGAATTTCTCTGCGAGTCTGGGATTGAATTACATTCGAATTGCCGGGGATGATAATTATTTTCCGTCGGTCGGAACGTGGGATGCGAACTATTTAAGAAACCTGCATTTCCGGAATGATATTAAAGAAATGTCGCTGGTGGGAATCTATGAAATTGGTGGGAATCCTGAGAATATTTTAAAGCGAAATGTCGTATCTCCCTACATTTTCTTGGGAGTTAGTGGTTTTTTAAATTCCCCCGATGCTCGAAAACTAGCTAATATTGACGCATCCGGTAATCCCGTTCATGCGCCTTGGTTATCAGCCAGCAACAAAAGTTTAATGGATTACCAGAATGAAGGGGTACAGTATTCTTTATTGGGGGTTTCTATTCCTTTTGGATTTGGACTGCGTTATAAAATCAGTGAGTTTATGGATTTGGGTTTTGATTTCAGTTATCGGGTTGCATTAACCGATTATTTGGATGATGTTAGCGATATCCGAAATACTGTCATTCCGGTATCCGTCGGGGGTACCATGTTGTATACGGACCGATCGGGTGAGACTTTCGCTGCCAATACTTTGGAGAATCGAATTCCTCTGCCTCCTACTGTTGCTGCGCCCAAGATATCCACGGGGCCGGATCAGTATTTTACCACACAAATAAAGCTAATCTATCATTTGCGCAATAAAGTTGATTGTCCGCCTCTGCCGAATTAATGAGACATTTTTTTCTTTTCTTGGTGATGTGGCTGTTTGTTTTGTCTGCACAAGCACAACGATGGACTATGTCGGCTGGCGCAGGAGCAAACATATACAAAGGAGATTTGTCGGACTGGCATTTGATTCCGCGTTTGGCACAATTGAAAACAACCAATACCGCCGTTAATTTCCAAGTTAGGTATCAGCCCAAACAAGCATTTGCCTACCGAGCTAAGTTGACTTTTACCGGGATGGATGGTGATGGATCTAATTATCTTTTACCCACGGTCTCTTTTTCGACCAATTCATTTAGTAGCCCGCTCATTGAGTTAGCGGGCTTAGTTGATTATAATTTCAAGGATTACCAGGCCAATCGGAATATTCGAAATTGGACACCTTTTGTTTATGGAGGGCTGGGTTTTTTATTTGTCAGTCCTGAGGGGGCGAATATACCGAATCCGAAAACCTATTTTACTTGGGCCATTCCATTTGGGGTGGGGGTAAAGGCCCAACTTACTAATCGATTGGGGGTACAATGGGAGTTTGGGGCGAGTAAATCATTGTCCAATATACTGGATGGACAAGCTGCTTGGGGTGAAACGGCAAAAACGCTCACGTTAAACCGGACAGATCAATATTTGCATAGTTCTGTTTCGTTAACCTACTCGCTCATTTCAGTTTATTGTCCGCGCGATTAATGTTTTGTTTAAGGGGGAGGATTAGCTATCTTTGTCTCTTGTATTTTGTAATGATTAGCTGTGAGCGAAAACGTAAAAGATGCTATTGATGTAAATAATTTGCCAGCGCACATTGCCGTAATTATGGATGGTAATGGTCGGTGGGCAAAGCAGCAAGGATTTAAGGATCGAATTTTTGGTCATCGACATGCGATTTCTGCCGTTCGAGAGACGATTGAAGCATGTGGGGAGTTAGGAGTTAAGTATTTGACTTTGTATGCGTTTTCAACTGAAAATTGGAATCGTCCGCAGGCTGAGGTGAAGGCCTTGATGAGTTTATTAGTGAGTGCAATTCATGATGAATTGCCCGGGATGATGAAAAATCAGATACGTTTAAAGGCGATTGGGGATTTGGATTCCTTGCCTAAAAGTTCGCAAAAGGAATTATTAGCAGCGATGGAGTTGACGGCAGCGAATACGGGATTAACCTTAGTTTTGGCCCTCTCTTATTCGGGTAAGTGGGATTTGACGCAGGCAACACAGCAGATTGCGCGGAAAGTAGCGGAGGGAACATTATCCCCAGAGGAGGTAAATGCCGATTTGATTAATTCGCATTTGTCGACAGCAGGCATGCCGGATCCTGACTTGATGATACGCACGGGCGGGGATCATCGGATTAGTAATTTTATGCTTTGGCAATTAGCTTATGCGGAATTGTATATTTTTGAAGAATTGTTTTGGCCTGATTTTAGAAAGGTAAATTTGCATCAGGCAATTATTGATTTTCAGATGCGTGAGCGTCGATTTGGGAAAACAAGTGAACAAGTTAAACGAGAGGGTTAGACCCTAGAAATGAAAAAAGATATTTACATGAATTTCAGTAAAGAATCAAAAGGCTTTTGGTCGGTGCACGTAATGGTACTGGGATTGGTTCTTTTTATGACCCAAGCTGCGCAGGGACAAATTTTAGGTGGTCGTCGATTTTCCTCATCTGTGGCATCAGAATCCACTTTTTCATGGTCTGACCCGAAGGAATATGAGATTATTGATATCGAAGTAACGGGATCTCAATTTTATGATGGGAATTCCATGATCAATATTTCGGGTCTTCAACGTGGCGATAAGATTAAAGTTCCGGGTGAGGCGATTGGTACGGCGATTCGTAAAATTATGGATCAAGGAATTTTAGAAGAGGTTGAAATTTATGCCACGAAGGTAGAGAATGAGAAAATTTGGTTAAAAATAGAACTTAAAGAACGCCCAAGATTGTATGCCATCAATTATGTCGGGATTCGTAAAGGGGAGCAAGAAAGCCTAAATGATAAAGTCAAAACCTATAAGGGTAAAATCATTACAGAAACGCTCAAAAAGAACTTAGAGTTGGCGATTCGTCGGTATTATCAAGAAAAAGGCCGATTGAATGTGAAGACTAAGTCGACGATTCGAGTGGATACCTTGAAGGGAAACAATGCCACGCTCATCGTGAATGTGGAGAAGGGTGAAAAAGTGAAGGTGCGTAAAATTGTGTTAGATGGTATCGATGAAAAATCCCGTAGTTTAATTCTACGTAAGATAAAAAACACCAAACAGATGCGTTTTGGTCGGATCTTTAAACCTTCGAAATTTGTTCCCAAAAAGTGGGATGAGGATAAGGTGAAGTTGCTCGATGCGATGAACAAATTGGGTTTTCGGGATTTTCAAGTTAAATCGGATTCCATCGGAAAAGTTAACCAAGAATCGGTCGATTTGTATGTTAAATTGGTTCAAGGAAAGAAGTATTACTACCGCTCCATTAACTTTGAAGGAAATTACATTTATCCGGATTCAGTCTTGAATATGGTGCTTGGCATTAAGAAGGGGGATGTTTATAATACTGAGGAGTTGGATAAGAAGATGCAAGGAAATCCGGGGGATGACTTGAGTTCGGTTTACATGGACAATGGCTATTTGTATTACAATGCGGAACCCGTTGAATCGGCTATTGAAGGTGATTCCATCGACTTGACCATTCGGATTAGTGAAGGTAAGCAGGCAACTATCAATAAAGTTGTCCTAAATGGTAATACGAAGACCTCTGACCACGTAGTTATGCGAGAGATTCGGACATTGCCTGGGCAGAAATTTAATAAGTCGGCCATCATCCGTACGGTTCGAGAATTATCCACCATTGGCTATTTCAACCCTGAAAAAATAACTCCAAACCCGCAGCCACGTCCTGATGGTACGGTGGACATTGAATACAACGTTGAGGAAAAACCATCCGATCAAATCGAGTTGTCTGGAGGTTGGGGTGGATTTATCGGTTTTGTGGGAACGCTTGGGGTCGTATTTAATAACTTCTCTGCCAAAAACATTGGAAATTTGAATGCTTGGCGTCCATTGCCGGCAGGGGATGGTCAAAAATTGGCGGTTCGTTTTCAGGCGAATGGTGCTGCTTATCAGAATTACAGTTTCACTTTTACTGAACCTTGGTTAGGAGGAAAAAAACCTAATTCATTCTCCATTTCTTTAAACCGAAGTGTATCTTACCCTTATAAATTCAGAAATGCAGGTTTCGGAGGTGGAGGTTTCGGTCCAGGGGGCTTTGGTGGTGGCTTTGGCGGCGGTTTTGGCGGTGGTTTTGGAGGCGGTGGCCTAGGCGGTTTTGGGGGAGTTGGAGGCTTTGGATTTAATGCTTTTTCGGTGCCTGACTCGCTTCTAGATGCACACTTCAATGTTAACTCGATAACCTTCAGTTTAGGAAAGCGTCTGAAGTGGCCTGATGATTATTTCTCTTTGAGTAATTCTTTGGCTTTCTCTCAGTTTGATGTAGATCGTTATTATACTTGGGCTTATCCACAGGGTAAATCGATTTCCATTACCTTGATGACAAATTTCTCGAGGAACAGTATTGATAACCCAACATTCCCACGGATGGGGTCCAGTTTTTCGTTGAATGCCTCTTTGACACCCCCTTTCTCTTTGTTGGGCGGGAACAAAAGCGGGAATTTAATTGAATACCACAAATGGATGTTTGACGCGAGTTGGTTTACCCCTTTATTGGGCAAACTCGTCCTCCATACCCGCGCTCACCTCGGTTTCTTAGGCTCCTACGGAGGAGCACCCACGACGCGCTTTGAGCGTTTTGATTTGGGAGGTTCGGGAATGGTTCAAGGTTTTGCATTCAACCGTGACATTGTTGGTTTGCGTGGGTACAAAGACCGTGTCATAGGACCATCCGGATCCTATGGAAATGGTGGAGTCGCTTACAATAAATTTGTCATGGAAGCACGATATCCTGTTTCTTTGAATCCATCGGCGACGATTTTTGTCCTAGGTTTTGCGGAGGGTGGAAACAACTTTGCATCCTTGAATGACTACAATCCTTTTAACCTGTATAAGTCCGCGGGATTTGGTGCGCGGATTTTTATGCCAGCCTTTGGAATGATTGGTATTGATTATGGATTTGCCTTTGACAAGCCAAGACCAGGGGATTCGGATTTTGGCCGACAAGCCTTTACGTTTTCCATTGGTCAACAACTCCGTTAGTTCTTAATCGCAATGAAAAAGTCAATTTTTTTCTTAATTTTGGGAATGTTGTTCATTTGTCAACGGACTTATGCGCAGAAATTTGGCTACATTGATACGGAGTTTATTACCTCAAAGATGCCCGAGTACCATAAAGTACAAGCTGCTTTGAATGAACAAACCAAAGCTTGGTTGAAAGAAGTGTCTGACAAGCAAGCTGCAGTAAGCCAAATGGAAAAAGAATATCATTTGGAGGAATTATTGTTGACCGATGAATTGCGTCAACAACGTTTAGCCATCTTAAAAACAAAAGATCTGGAGGCCAAAGCTTTTCAAGAGAAGATTTTTGGGGAAGAGGGGGAGTTGTTTAAAGCGAAGCTAAATGCGATGAAGCCGATATTAGACGAAATCTCAAAGGCCTTGGAGCGCGTCGTTCGTCAAAAGCGATTGGATTTTGTCTTTGATAAAGCAAATGATGGGTTAGCATTAATTTACACAAATCCGATACATGATTATTCGGATTACGTTTTAGAAGAATTAGGTTTGGAATTAGATCCAAACTTGAAAAAATAATTAAAATTACCAAACAAAAACAACTAGATTAAATTTTTATGAAAAACAAACTATTCTTAGCTATGAGCCTTGTGTTCGGAATGGCTATCTTACCAGCAAAAGCACAAGTTAAAATTGGATTTATTAATGCTGATTACATCTTAAGCCAAATGCCTGAAGCTAAGCAAGTGGAAGAAGATTTGAAAAACACGCAAAAGCAATATGAAACACTTTACCAAGGAAAGGTAAAGGATTTTCAAGATAAGTTAGCTGTTTATGAAAAATTAAGCGCTGATCCTAAAACGGCTGATATCATCAAGCAAGACAAGGAAAAAGAATTACAAAACTTGCAAACTTCCATCCAAGAGTTTCAACAAAATTCACAATCTTCTTTGCAGAAGAAGCAAGCTCAGTTGTTGCAACCCCTTTTGAAGAAAGTGGAAGAAAATATGCATGCCGTAGCGGCTGAAAACGCTTATACGTATGTGTTCAACTACGATGCAGGAATGGGTACTGCGCCGATCTTGTTACATTACCCAACAGACGCAAACATGTCTGATTTGGTATTGAAGAAGATGGGTATTACACCCAAGCCTGTAACAGCTACGCCAGCGACAGCAACTCCGGCTATATCTACGCCAGCTGCTGTGCCTGCTAAGCCCAAGAAGTAATTGATATTTGGAATTGAACGGAAAGCCCCGATGCAAATTGGGGCTTTTTTTTATGTCTAAAATGGCCAGAAGTATTTGATTCCTTGGAGCAATGAGGTTAATAGGATTACCCCCAAGACAATGTATTGAAATACTTTTTCCGGAATGTAGTGTAAAATACGTTTGCCTACATAAGAGCCTGCCATGGAAATAATGATCAAGAATGGAATTAAGATAATGTGTTCTTTGTGAAAATAACCACTCGCGATATACACGATAGCTCGGCTGGAATCCACGCCCATGTCAATCAATGCTGATGTCGCGATAAAGGCATCTTTCTCTAGATTGAACGCTGCGAGGGTGATACCCCGAATCGCTCCGCCCGTTCCAATCAGTCCCGCTAAAAAACCTGATAGCGTGCCCCCGAGGTACAGGTTGCTATTGGATTCCTTTAATCGCTTGTGGTGGCCCGAAATAAGATAAAGTGCTAGACAAAAGATAATCACATTCATTCCCATTTCGATTTCTTTTTGGGGAATGTAATTAGTTAACCAAGCGCCTAAGGTGACGAAAAGTACAGCAGGTATGCCTAGTTTGATGGCGATGTTTCGATCGATTCCTTGACGGAAGAGGTAAATCTTGGAAAGGTTGCTAAATACATGAAAGACAGCCGTAATTCCCAAAACGATTTTGAAGTCGAGCACCAACGAGGCGAGGGGTACAAATAGGATAGAAGACCCAAACCCACTGATTGTTCCGATGATTTCGGCGAGGAGGGCTAATACAAAGAATAAAAAATATTGTCCTCCCATGGGGTTTGTTTATTCTTGATCTTGATGGAACAAATGATTTTGAAACAACAAGATAGTCACCACACCACAGAAAATGGCGGCATCTGCAAAATTAAATATGGGTGTTGAATAATAGGTACCCCCCCAGATGGGAATCCAGGTGGGTAAAATGCCTTCCCATACATCAAAGAAAAACATGTCGATTACTTGTCCATGAAACCATTGCATCGGGGCATCTAATGGCGCATTGTTAAGAAAGACACCATAAAAAACGGAATCAATTAAATTTCCAATAGCCCCACCCAGTACCAGTGCCGTACAAATCAATAACAAGGGCTTCGCTTGGTTTACCGTTAATTTGTACAGGAAATATCCGATGCCAAACATTGCTAAAATTCGGAAACTCGTTAAAATTAATTTGCCATAATCAGAACCTAATTGAATTCCAAAGGCCATGCCCGGATTGAGGGTATAATGAAGTTTTACGAAAGGACTTATCACTTCGATTTGACCGTAATATCCGGGTTCCATGTACAAGTGTACAGCCATTTTGATGGATTGATCCAAAACGATGATCAACAAACTCAATAGGAAATAGCGGTAATTCGATTTCATAAGGTGTTTTTTCTACGTTTAACTTCGTTAAGCAACAAGGAGAACTCGCGTGAGGTTTGGCCCGCAATTGAACTATTTTCTTCGGCACGGCGAAACAAATAAGGCATGACGGCCTCCACGGGTCCGTAAGGAACATATTTGGCTACATTATAGCCAGATGCTGCCAGGTGATAGCTGATGTTGTCCGACATGCCCAGTAGCTGAGCAAAAAAGATATTGGGATGATTATTGGCCAACTTACGTTTAGCCATTTCTTCGATTAGCAAAAGGCAACTTTGTTCATTGTGCGTACCAAGGCAAAAATGGACATGGTCTATATGAGACAAACAGGCCAAGGTGCCTGCATTGAAATCACGGTCGGTATGCTCCTTTTCCTTGTGTAAGGGTTCGGAATATTCATCTTCATGTGCCCGTTGTCTTTCTTTTTCTAAGTAGGCACCACGAACTAACTTTACCCCTAGGAAATAGGATTTGTCTTTGGCAGTTTGAATGGCCTGAATCAAATTGTCAAGCATATCTACGCGATACATTTGGTAAGTATTAAATACAATGGCCTCGTTTTGATTGTAGCGCTCCATCATTTGATATGTCAATTGATCGATGGAATTTTGCATCCAACTTTCCTCGGCATCGATAAATAATCGAACTTTTAAATCAAATGCAGCTTTACATATTTCATCTAAAATTTGCTTGCTATGTTCAAAGGAATGCTCGTTTTCCTCAGCGAGTCCAGCTTCAGTTTGAAACTCTTCCAGTAACTCTGCTTGAAAGATTCCCGTCATTTTGAAAACGGCGAAGGGAATTGCTTGATTATCATGCGCTTTTTGGATGGTTTTTAAAATTTCTTGTTTGGTGGTTTGGAAGGATTTTTCATTTTCTTCTCCCTCAACCGAGTAATCAAGGATCGTTCCAATGTTTACCTTGTGTAGGTGATCGATGGTTTTTTCACATTCTTGAATGGTTTCCCCACCACAGAATTGTTGGAAAATCGTTGATTTTATCAGTTTTTTAATGGGAAAGTGAAGGAAAAGGAACAATTTGATGAAAAAAGTCCCTAACTTTACAAGCCAATTTTGGTTCATCAAGGCAAAAATCCAATAGGCCTTCTTGAGTTGGTAGTTGGACTTTGCAGAAAAGGCAATTTTCGTGTCTTCGAACGATAGTTTAGGTATGGTTGAAGTGCTTGTTTTGTTCATTGATTTTGAAATAGCTTGCAAATATAAGAGAATTAATAATCCGTTGAATCGGTGAAGTATAAAATAAAATAAACAAAATGTTTGAGGCGAAAGCCTTGTAAATCTGAAAATTATGAATGCCAATTTAGACATTGTACCTATGCAAGAGTGGATTCAGACTGGTGGAAAGCCGTTGATTATTGCGGGTCCATGTTCAGCTGAAAC
>JACCDK010598900.1_pt1 | contig 16718 bp, 21 predicted proteins | sample 7445871 | NCBI WGS metagenome assembly JACCDK01 (sample SAMN15323436, study PRJNA562643) | freshwater metagenome | isolation source: river surface water | place: USA:Blue River Watershed | collected 2017-08-15
CGGCCGCCAGTAGAAGTGATTTGTTCGTTCATTAGTTACTCCAGTAAGATTCAGAAGAGGCAGAGCAGGTGTACGGTGTGTCGTAACGCTCTTGGAATTGTTTCTTTGACATATAGTTGGTGCGAGTAACGTATGTCTCGAACACTTTAACAATGAAGCCCTGCTTGCGCTTAGCTTCGGCAAGGGTCTCGATGTAGTCTTTGGTGCTGGGAGCAAAGTCGATGACTTCAACAAAACGCATACCTACACGATTACGACCAAAACGTTCGTCACGCTTGATACGCTTATCGGCTTTGTAAACTTCGATGGTGTATTCGGTGAGTGCTGACATTTGATGCTCCGTTTAAGTTGTCAATACAAGTATTGTAACAGGACTGCCATTTATTGTCAAATTATTTACGCTTGGCTTCCATCATTTCGGACAGAATGAACTTGGCAACGTTCAACTGCTTACGGATACGCTCGTCGGTATTGGGAGAGGGGATGGTAGGATTCTTCATGGCGTTCATTTCTTGGCAGTCACTGAGGATGCTCATTACCACCATTTCGATACCGCAGAGTTCCGCTGTGATACTTTTGATGTACTGGTCGCGGATATCTTGTTCGGACATACCATAACACTTTTGTTCAAACTCAGTCATGTCAGGGTTCATGCCGGTGTCCAACATCAGGGCTTCAATAGACATTTCTTTCTCCGTATCAGTTTCAATAGGATTATTGTAGCAGGATTGCCATTTATTGTCAACAACTTTTGTGTTGTATTTTTACAACACTCCAGACTAGTACTTGAGTATTACACCAGCTCTGCCTTAGCAGCCTGCGTAGACTTGAGGCGATAGAGGGCGCCAGAGGGGCTGGAGACGCTGAATCCACGACGGCCCAGAGTCTCCAGCACCGTGTAGACTGTACCACCATACTTCAACTTAGAACCGACTCCTACGGCTTTCCTCGGGGTCTTGGCCTTGATTTTAGCCCAGCAAGCATCACGCCATTGTTGGGCGTATTGACTAGTGGTGGGTGTCAGGAGCTTGAGGATACGCTCGGGGCAGTCGGCTTGATACGGGCCACAAGTCTCGTCCATATCTTTGTAACCAAAGTTGTAATGATCTTTGACAAAATTAAGCATAAAGATGGCGGCGAATACCGTACGTTCGCCAGTGTCTTTAGCAACCTTCTCAACAGCGCCGTAGTAAGTGCGAAAGTTCTTTACGCCACCGTCAAGCACACGATAGTCATGGGTATCGGAAGTCCAGGTAAGGCAATTCTTCTCAATATATTCTTTAGAACTAATGTATGAAGGCTTATGTGTGTATGTCCAACCCATTTTGTCGCTCCGTTTAAGTTTCAATAAGAGTATTGTAGCAGGATTGCCATTTATTGTCAAGTGTGTATTCGGTGAGAGTTCGGTAATTTTTGGATTTCCCTACGACAGTCCTCAACGTCATCTTCCTCGAAACTTTCCGGATTTGATAACACATCTATACATGATACATATTCATAGTCATCCTCTACGGACAAGAGGTACAACATTGCTATCACTAATAGGATACTGATGGCGATGTTTTTTAGACGTTCTTTTTTTAATTTTTCTTTTAAGTCCACAGAGCGTTTCTCACTTTGATAAGGCGAATCATCATAGCCTCATCTTCTTTTTCGTATGCGGCTTCAATCTTTTGTAGTAGTTTGTGTGCCTTGTCGCTGGCTTTACGGTCTTCAGGATCTTTACTATTTAGGCTGGCCATAAAACTACCAGGGTATTTGATACGCATCGCTTCGCAATGAGCACTCCAGCCGCTGGCATCCATAGGATCTGGACGGTTACGATATACTTCAGTCCACCAGTTGTACAAGTCAAGAATCTCTTGTGCTTTGATTGCTTGCGGAGTCTTTTGTCCAATTTTAGGATCGCCGGGCTCAAATCCATCGTCTTCTTTCCAAACTAGATTACGTTGCCATTCTAGATTATCGAGACCTGCTTGTGGGCAACGCCATGTACGAACACGCCACCAACCGTGAGCCCACCAAGGCATGTTGTACTTAGCACGTTCTTCTTCGCTTGCCCATGCTAGATGCCACCAAGCAAGTTCGACTTCGACAAAGTCTTGGAGTTCGTTGAACAGACATGGTAGAAAACGATCGCCAACATCACGCCACTCACCAGGCTTGATATCTTGTGGGTGGGCAGTCAAACTGTGAGTACGACTGATCCAACGATTGTTGATATAGTACTTGATAGAGTGTAGCTTGTCGCTTGGCCACATGACGAACTTCTGAACCATGTCTAAGCCCTCTTCTGCTAACCACCAACGAACGGGATAGGCTGCCTTAGCACGAGTTTCCCACTCATGCCATTCCTCACTAGTGCCGCACTTTAGTTTAGTAGTGCCGCGAATCCAGTCAGCAAATTTAGAACAAGTCCAGTAGTCACGCATTTTAGTCGTCCGATTTAGGTGCTACGCCGATAAGTTGTAGCAAGTTTACAAAAAGATTGATAAAGTCTAGGTACAAGTTTAGCGCACCTAAGATTTCAACAACATAGTCATCACCGTCCATGAGTTGTTCACGAATGTTCTGAGTATCGTAAGCAGTGAATCCTAAGAACACCACAATAGCAATAGCACTAATGACCATCTGAACAAGGGTACTACCAACAAAGATGTTGATTAGACTAGCGATAATGATAGCAATTAGGGCAATCATAAGCATATCACCCATGTTGCTCAAGTCTCGTTTGGTAAAGTAACCGTAGAAACTCATAACAGCAAACAGGACTGCGGCGCCCATAAAAGCAGTAAAGATACTGCCAAGTGAGAATACCACAAAGATAGTAGCCATGCTAAGACCCATTAGTGAAGCGAATCCGTACAGGGTCAAACTCAGTCCAGCTACGCCTACACCAGCGTTTGCTATAACTGGCACTAGGAAGATAAACACCAGCGGAGCAAAGATTACGATCCACTTAGTAAAGCCGGTGAATAGCACCGCCATTAGTTCAGGTGAAGTGCCCACAGCATAGCTAGTGAACATAGAGAACAAGACAGCGATCATCATGTGAGCATAAACGCGGCTCATTGCCGAGTTAATGTCACTAGCAGTTCGTTCAAGAGTAGCAAACATAAGTTTTCCTTATAAAAATAACAATGTGACTAGGACAATGTATCCTAGTGTAGGTAAATTATACATGGATTTGTACAGCAAGTCAAGCATAGATTGTTCCATTCTTAGCGGGCAGTTGCGCCCTTGATTACAGTTGTCGTTACAGCATTCCATTTAAGTTGCCTTTAGAGGTTTCAAATCTTTTGGATGTACGAACAGGTAGTACTTAATTTCATTTTGGAACTTGAGTGGTAGGTCTAAGTGTACTGATACACGAGGATTTACTCCGTCAACACAACTATCGTTGCCGACTGTGCCTCGGAAAGGAATCTTGTTCCAGTATCCTTGAACTCTATCACCAATTTGATATTTAGCTTGGTATCTGTTTTTTGCGAAGTATTCAGCTAATGAGGCCATCTAAGTTTACCTTCCATTTAATGCCCTCGATATAATCATTGCCTCGAGGATGTTGTTTTTTGTAATATGCGGCAGTAATATTTAGTTGTTTGCCGCACTCAAAGATAGCGTCCCATACATACGCTAGTTGATTGTCTCGTTGTAGCTTTAGTAGGATAGGTGCGCCTGTAGCCGTGTCTTTTAGCCAGTAATGAACTGATTGATAGCCGCGTGTGTTTTTAATTATTCGCTTGATAGGCATGAGACACCGAACACCGAGATCAAGACTAGTATTGTTATCTGCTTTGATAGAGTAATTGTAGAACTCACCAGTGAACATAGCCTCTAACTCTAAGTCATCGTTGTAGTACTCGGGCAGTCTGTAAATCAAACCTTGCTGTTCGTTTGCGTAGATTGTGCGGTCAGTAGACAGCCACTCACGGACGCCGGTTTGCCACTTGCTAATGTTACCGTATTTAAGTTCGGTAAGCATAATCTGATTTAAGAAGTGATTGCTGATAACTTCTACAAGGCGCTCATCTTCCTCTGTGTACGAGTTATGTTCAACAAAGAATCGATGTAAGAATTCAAAACTTTGAAAGCGATGTGAGGTATCATCCTTGTACAAGCGATACGAGGCAATACTAGTCTTGAGTAAGTCAAAGTCGGTGCGATTGTACACGGGTTGCTTTCTAGTAGCCCAGGGCCGCGATTGTGCGCCAAAGTCTGCTTCAAGGTCAGTGCTTGACATAACCTCTACGTCTTTAAGAAAGTCTTTAACATTAGAAAAAACAGTACTCATGAGTGTTCAATAATTTTGATGCCTGCTTCGCTAATAGCACTAGCGCACACAGGACAAGGTTTAGCTAAGAGCAGGTCACCGTTGCGACCTACACGAGTGACTAAGATTTTATGGGCCTTAGTCAAATCCCTACAGCGAATAATAGCACTGATCTCGGCGTGTAGGAACAGTTTATCAGGTAGCCCCGTCTTATGAGCATGACGAGCTTGTAGCGGGTGCGTTTTGATATAGCTGTTCTTACCGACCGAGAGAACTCGACCTCGCTTGTCATAAATGATAGCAGTTAGGTCTTGAGTAGATCCGCTCATTCGACACCAATTTTTTGTTTAGCGTACTTGACCAATTCTACTTCATCGTCAAAGTAGTAGCCTTCTTCAATCAGACGGCGTGTGTACCAGCGATTAAACATGAAAGCAATGATAGGCTGTACAATCAGCAGGATAGGGCTAAGAAACAAGAAAATCAGGAAGTGATACAGTGCGAGAACATAGTGACCACGAAACAGCGGCACAAAGAATCCGAAAAACAAGTAGGTCCAGGAGAAGCCTACGAAACCGTCACGATACAAACCATTTAGTCGGTGACGCATTTGAACTTTGAGTGCCATAGTGATCCTTTGTAAATATACACATATTATACAGCAGGCAGCTAGTTGAGGTCAAGTGAAAATGGAACAATTCGCAGGAAATTATCTTCCTCTGCTAAAATGATAAATATTAAGATATGAGATACCGCGACTTCAAATTAATGGAATTTGCTCAGCCAGACCAGACTGATGCGGAACCACGTGTATCTGCCGCCCAACAATCTCAGCCTCAGCCTCAAAAATCCGCGTTGCCGACTGCGCCTCAATCTCGCTCAGCCACAGAACAAAAAATCATTGACTGGTTTATTAGTCGCTGTATCCCTAGAGATATCGAGCCTCGAGAAGCGCAGGAAGCACTAGAGTATCTAAGAAAACAAATCACTAGCATAGAGCAAGTTCGTCAATTAGACGATGAAGACATTATGCTAAGTTTGCGTCAGCACTATGCGGGCGAAGCTAACAAGCTAGGCAGTAACTTGGGCAAGCTATTATCAGCAAGCGGTGTTGGCGACAGAGACGGCATGAGTAATAGTGACGCTATCGCAAAATTAATAGCAATGAGTTTAGAGCGAGTCAAAGATGAGATTGCTGTTACAGTTGCTAGTACGATTGACAACGGTCATATTGTACTTGACCAAGACAAGTTTAACATCTTAAAATTGCTAGGCGGTCGCCCCACAAACGCTACTCGTGCTAACAACTTTATCAAGCAACGCTTTAAAGTCGAGCGCGGCATTTACCTACATTTTAGAGACATTCGTGACCCGGTAGATGTAGGTTTCGCTGTCTTAATTGACACTGATCGTCACTTGATTTATCTAGGCAAAAAATACTCCAAGTTTAGAATTGTTACTACTGACACATATACGGTCAATACGGACAAAATTCGCAAGATTGTATTTGCTGGCGGCGAGCAAGACGATCACGAGCGCAAAACTATGACCGAAGTATTGATCGACCGACTAACTCGCTATCAAGCCATGATGAATGATGACGATATCATGGCGCTGTATCAGGCGCTAGAGGTCAGAATTGAGAAAACTGAGCGGGCGGCTGTTGACGCCGGTGACGATAATCACCAGCAGAAACGACTGTACTTCTAAGTTTAGAAATTAGTTTGCGGACTGTCCTTGATAAATACTACTATCAAGGACATTTTTTATGCTAATCTCAGAACTACTAAAAGAAAACGAACACCCTAAGCACAAAAGCGCACTACCTAAAGCCGCTTCAATCAATGACGAACCGGAAGAGTTGGAATTGGATGATGAGTTGGATGACGAAGATGAGTCTGAGGACGATAAGCAGGCAGCCATCGATGCTTTTAAAGCCGCTGGTAAAGATTTAGGCGAAGGTCTCTATGCAGTGACTATATTCCCTGACGCATGGCCGGGTAGTACCGCAAGTGAAGTCAACGCAAAAGAAGACGCCATCAATGGCTTATTGAAGGCGTTCCCAGAATTTCACGATAAACTACCAAAAGAGATTCCATCCGAGGATTTGTTTGTTACTATCTTCAATGAGGCAAGTGAATCCTGCGGCTTCGCTATTGCGTCGGACGAAGATTATAAACTCAAAAAAACAGGATTTATTAAATCTACTACCTCGCCAGATGGTAGAATGTATTCAGAAAAACAAGGTATGAGTATAGGCACAATCTATTCCACTATGAGGGCTTGGGCAGAACACGCAACAAAAGAAAATCGCAGTAAAGTGATTAGTTTACTGAAATAATATGAAAATAAATCATTTTATAACTGAGTCTGCCGACATTCAAAAAGAGGGAGAGCGACAGCTACTCAAAGATCCTTATGATGGTACACATCGGGCAACGGTAACCACTGGGTTAACTTTAACGCTTCCTCAACTTGAGGCTTTTAGTAAAAAGAGAGGTCTTAAATTTGCTAGAACGGAAGATATTCCTACCAGAGAAGAGGGCGGTCGTGGTTCATACAGAATGAGTGTCAACGCTATTGAGTTAAACCCGGTACCAGAAGAAAATGATGATATGATAGAATCTCATCAAATTTTTGCCCACATATTAGAAGTTAAGATAACAAATAAGGGCGAAAAACAACAAGATCCTAGAGAATCAATTTACTATATTTCCTATTCTTCAGACCCTAACTTCAAATCAGGATTTAATGGCGATGATTATCACCCAATAAGTAGAGTAGATGAACTACCAATTTACTCAAATAGCACTGGTATTGGTTCAGATTCTAATAACTGGACTTACGATTCTGATAATGCTAATGCCACTAAATGGCAAGATGCCCTAAAGCCATCAGAGTTTGACAATTTAACTTCTCCCGAGTATAGTAGTTTAGAGAATACAAGAGCTAGTAGAAGAATAGGCTTAGGCATTAACTCTAATCCACGTGATGTTGAGGCGCACAATAAGACAACTACGTCCGCGATACGCAGTCAAACAGATTCAATTATAAAAAATTTACAAGCTAAGCCAATTACCGTATCTAACATAGTATCTGTTGTTAAGAATAGTAGTAACCCAGTAGGTAAATACAGAGGTAGAAGAACCAGTGAATATCTAGCTGACTTAACTGCGCTATTTACAAAACCTAGCAATGCCGGTAATATCTATCCTCTACAATATACTGACGTTGGTAATGATTCAGATAAACTTTTCAATGAGTTAGGCATCTCGGCCGTTCAAAGTATCATGACTGACTTTATGGAAGTTATCCATCCAGTTGCGCTACTAACTGGAAACTGTAGTGGTAACGCTAGTAAAATTGCTCAGAGCTTCTTTGGAGCAACTCAAGAAGAATTATTAAGTGGCGCTGTTATCAGATACTTCGGTGCGACTAACGAACGTCTACTAGATAGTGTAATATACTATGGTGGTGGTGAACGAGGTTACAAAAAACTAGGTGTTAGCTCTAAGCAACAAGGTGGCTTTGCTATCAAGCCCAATTCACCTTCATTCACTTCGCTATACAATGCTTATCAAGAAGTTCAGCAGATAGCAACTCCTATGTGGAATAAGGAAGTGATGCCACTGTTAAATAAGAACCCAAGATTCAAAATGTCATGGGAACTAATAAAGCTACGCATGGCTAGTGGCGGCGAAGAAATGACTCCTAAGTTCATTAATGACATGGCTAGCGCATATGGGTTATCGGACATTGATGCTAACAAGATTATGGAAGTTGTCGGCAATAGTCCTGAGTTTAAACAGTTAATCATATGGATCTTGAATCACTCGGCAACAGTACAAGTAGATACCCATGCCAACTATGGCGATGAAGATACTCCGCCGGTGCTATCTAATATCATTGCTACATGGCCGACTCAACTAGCTAGTCATGTTAGTGTTGATATATCTCAAAACAAATTCAGTTTAATAGTTAACGGAGCTCCCATAGAGTTCACTCCTGTCCTCACCGACCGAGATGATATAGAATACGGTGAAGTTCCACAAGACACTTTTGATAAAGTCAAACCACAGGGCTATGCTAATGCCAATGGCGATGTTGAACTAAAAACTCTAGGACGTAGTCCTTCTGATCTAAAATCTAGTCCATATCCGGATGGCAGACCAGCAGGCACTAATACTGTAAGTTATGGTAATGTTCAAGAAAAGCGATTGTTTGCCTGGGCCAGTGAAGACAAAACACGAGATGAGATAAAATCAGAGTTTGAAATGACAGATGAAACAGTTGCGACTGTTTTATCAGCACGTGCGGCAATGATTGGTTTCATTGAAAATTCACAGTATACTCCTGAACAAAAGATGAGTATTCTTAAATATTTGCCTAGTGGTAACGAGAATAAAGATTTGACAAAAGCTATAGAAGTTCTTATTTCCAATAACACAACTGCTAGAAAGAATGAATTGGCACGACTAGCCAGATATATGCCAGAACAAGAGCGCAAGACTACATGGAAAAATGTACGTGAGATTGGACTTAAAGAAGACACTGATAGTAGTAACTATAACTTTCTACAGAAAGCATATGCTCGACTACTTAATATTAAGACCACCGATCGAGCGAGATATGCCATACTAAGTCAAGAGAGTTATCGTCGTGGTCCTTCTACTATAGATATGTTTGGTCAATCTACCGAACCATCTACTCCTGAAATAAAGTTAGACCGAAGGGAAGTAGAAAAGTTAGTAAACGTAGAGTTATACAAACTTATGTCTGCCGCAAATGATGGTTTTAATGCGGCGCTTAGACCTATTATACAAGCTAACAGTTATTGGCCAAGAGAGTTATATCAAGTAACAAATAAAAATTTGCCGGACATTGTTAAGGCCCTGGATTTAACTAAGAATTTGTCTAGATGGACTGGACCTATTGCTGACAAGACCAAGAGAGCTGCCACCAAATTGTTAAGTGATATCTATGCGTCAAGGCAACAGATTGATGGCATGAAGCCTCAACTAACTAAACAAGTGGAGGCTGAGCTAACTCAACGTGAATTGGCTAAGCAAAAGCCACAACGTGCTCCTCTACCACGAGATCGTCAGCGTATTCGTGGCCTAATTCAGACTGCCCGAGGCCAAGGTCGTGCCGAGAATTACAAAAAAGCATACCGTGATGCTAAAGATATGGCAGAATTGCCAGACGAGGATATCGTTGACTTACTAGAAACCAAGTCAAGTATCCTCAGAGGCATCCTAAGTAGATAAAAATAAACCCGCTCTAGGCGGGTTTCGTCATTGGGCAGTTAGCACGTTGTAGTAGCCCCAACAATCTAACATGAATAGGATGACGGCGTTAGCAAGCATCGAGAATGACTTGCGACTCCAAGCACCCCAGCCGTAGAGTAGGACACCGAACGCCCACACCGGATACATCCAGATTAGTGGCGGATTAGGCGCAGTATAGGCCATTGTAAAGGCTGAGCCGATACTAATGATCCACGCTACGAATTCGATTACGAATCTACCACGGTCAGATCGCCAGTCCTCCTGTATCCATTGGAATGATTTTAGAAGGGTGTTTTTCATTATTATTTAAATCCAAATAAGTCGCTGACTTCATCGATACATTTATGGACAACGTTCTTCTTTTTGGATTCGGCCTTCAATCGTTTTTTCTCTTCTGCTAAAGCCTCTCGCCCCAGCTTAATACGTTGTTGCTCGAACTCCTTCTTCGCCTTTTCTTGTGCCTTTATGAGTTTGAGTCGCTCACGTTCTGACTTCTTTAACGCGGCATCTGACTTCTTCAAGGCAATTTCCATCTTCTTGAATTCTGCTTTTAGTTGTTTTACTTCTTTAGCTAACTGCTCGGGGGTCTTAACTGGCTCAGTATACGTGCCGAATGAGTAATCGTATGTAAGACCATCGCCACATACTATATTACAGATAACGCCATTCACTTTAAAGATCGCTGACACTGAAGGGACTTTAATGGTCTTCTTTACTTTTTTATCTCCTACAATCTCAGTGATGGTAACATCCGCCATATACTGCCATTCTGAAGGAATATCATTTCCGTATAGAGGTTCAATCAGGGGAGTTCCATTAACTCCATATAATCGCTTGATACACTCAATACAGTTATCTTCCATGAGGTCAATACCATAGACAGTAGATAAGGCCTGTTCATAAGTAGATCCATTCTCCATCTTCTTGATGATCACTTCGGATAGGAACTGACCATCACCACAACTAGGCTCCAGGAACGTTTTGGTGGGGTCCGTGAACACTTCTGGTGGCAACTGATCTAACATTTCCTGAACTAATGGAGTAGGCGTGAATACTTCGCCAGTAGCCTTGACTCTGGATTTATCACGCTCTACTCCGGACATATAGTCACGGTTGCGGAGATGGTCGATTACATCGTCGATCATTTTGACTTCTTCTTTTTATCTTTTGGCGTTAGAGCATTTTCGATGTAATCAATCTCTGCTTTAGTTAATTTAAAGTGAGCGTATACTTCCTTATCGGTCCACTTCTTACTACTATCCAACATCGGTAATTGATTATTCTTTACTGCCGGTGTGAATCCAGAAGTCTTTTGATAAAAACTAGCATAAAAAATATATGCTTTGCTTTTGGTGTAACTAAGAACATTATCGGCTTCATTCTGATTCTTGACGTATAACACTCTATTAAAGTGACAAGTAGATTCAGTTGTGGCAAACTGATTATGGTATGCGGCACTGAATGGAAATACAACTTTTAGTTGACCATTATTTAACGGCCTATTTATGACTGTACTCTTATTTTTGCCACTATAATAAATCTCATAAGTTCCTAAACCAAGATCATCTTTGGTGACGTTCGGATTCTCATGAACCAATACTAGTTTTGGACTTGCTGAGTTAACTTTATTAACGATATCATCAATAATCGTATCTCTCATTACTGGCAATGAATCTAGATGACAATTTGGTTTATTCTGAATAATCCAATGTGAAGTCTCTACTCCAACATCAAAGTATTCTTTATCGCCGTGAATCTTTACTTTAAGTAAAGAGAATTTATTCTTTAGAGTCTCGGTACAGAATTTTTTGCCAAATCCAACGGTAGATATAAAGGCCGACGACGGAGTAACAAACCCGATAAGTCCGCCAGCCTTCACCAACTCTGTAGCTTTGTCTACAAATTTATACCATAATTTATTATTGGTAGCCTTGTTCTGACTATCCTGATAAGGGGGATTACCCAAAATAACATCGAACATATCTTCATCCTCATATAATTCAAAATCAGTGAAATCGCCTTGCTTCACTGTGATATCAGGGTATTTTAACACAACTTCATTGGTAAAGCAAATAAAAAGGTCATTAAAGTAGATTTTTTTTAGTATTTTTCTTCCATGAAGTTGTACTAGTACATCCACTTCCGTGCCATGCCCGCCGCCCGCGACCAAGATTCGCTTTGCTGTTGAACAGGCTTTAAGCATATTCGGCTCAGATAGTATGTCTACCCAAACTTTTTCAGTATCAGGTTTACCTAAAATGCCTCTTTTCATATCTCTGATAAACTTCATTATTTATTTCCCAAGTACTTTTGTTTTGAATTGTATATCGACATATCTAGTAACTCGACTGGTAGATATGGAATAAATTCCATCATTTCAGTTGGACTTAGTCCATACAGCAGAGTAAAGTTATCTCTCAACGTGATATCCGAATCGATAATTTTCAAGCAACCGTCAAATGTATCTCCTGATAGATTAGTATACATAATGACAGTCGTGCTACTATACAAGATAGATTTAATCTTTTCTACCACTTCTGCCAATGCTTTCTTCTCTTCTTGATTGAGTGTATTTCTACTACTGGGAGTTTCGTCATTTTCCTTCTTAGCTCTGTTCTTACCCTTTTTCAAGGCACTAGTCAAATGCTTTTTCTCCGCCGCCGTAAATTTTGAACACTTACTTAGTAAGTCTAAGAGATATTCATCACCCAATATAGCATCATAATCGGTCGTCATGCCAGCTACTCGAAGAATTTTTTCAGACTCCTCACATTCAAGCAATAACATTTCCGCGGTAACGTCTTCGACACTGGACTCCTGTAGGAAGCCTACCTGCCTCAGATTCATACTATTCAGCACGTAAGTTACACCCTCGCTAATGTTTCCTGCTAAGCCGATATCAACTAATCGCTTTGCTTCATACAAATACTGAAGTTGATTAACTGTAGTTCTATTAGGTTCAAAACTATAACTTAGAATGTGACCCTGGGACTTTTCACTAACCAAAAATATTTCTTTGTCATCAATCGGAGTAAGACAACGACTCTGTTTCTGAATGTATGTATCCAAAGCACCCCCGTCAGTCAAGAACACACACGCTTGAATATCTCCAACACTGAAACTACGAGAGCACATATTATTTGTTAAAATAATAAGATTTGTTTCTGAAACGAATCCCTGTTTGATTAGGCGTAGTTCTTGTTTAACCATTTTCTCAGCGTTGCGTCCATCAGTTTCATCACCATTAATTACCACAATTTTGTGGTCAGTGAGTACTGGTTGAACCAGCTTCTGTAATTTTTTCATAGCATCATTCGTTGTATTCACAAATACAATGCTGACTCTGATATCCTCCTCTGTTACTGAGTTTATTCCGAAACCATACTGAGAGGAGTAGTCGTACAAGCCTTTAAAGAACTCCTTAATAAAGTTACTATTCGCGGCACTTTTTTCTAAGACTTTCGACCAACATGGGCGATCCTCGTCGGAATACTGGGCAACTAGTTGTTGGACTCGCTCACTTACTTTTACCTGATACATCTTTCTTTTGACAATAGAGCTGTCATCGGATTGTTGCTCTAATGCACTATATGGAATAGAGATAACATCACAAATGTCTTTCTTCTTGACTCCCTTACTCATTCGATCAATATTGGTACCACTAGTGATTACGGTAGTACATTCTTTGCCGCTCATTAGGAACTTTAATTTGTCCTGCTGGCGTTCAGTATGAACTCCATAATCTGCCTCCTCGGGGACAATTAGAACAGGACCATTACATTGTGAAAACCATGAATGTTTGGTGACAAAATCCTCATACTTACCATATAAACTGATTCCAATTACTACAGGTTTTTTGGAAGCAACGGCGGAAGCAACAGTCATTTCCCAACCCGAGTGTTTCCCAGTGTCAACATATACAAAGTTAGAAAAATCTCGATAGTCATTAGCCAGTTCTTTCTCATAAGAAGAAATGGCTCCCAACCAATAGGCGGGCACCATCATCACTGGAATGTTATGCTCCTCGAATAACTTTTTAAACAATCCAAGATAACAGATGGTCTTACCGAATCTTGGAGCCAACTCAGAAATAATAGTAATGCTACCTGCGTTTTCTGCTCGGCGCTTTGCCACACGATCAATCACGGTAGTTTGTAGTTTTCTCCACTTCACCGAACGTTGTTTATTTTTCTTACTAAATTTAGCGAAGATTTCAACGTGTTGAGCCTTTAGCCATTCAATAATGGGAGCCATCGCGGCGTCTATATTTACGGTCTTATATTGTTCAAAGTGGTCTACGTATTGAGCAGGAATTTCCTTCAGTGGCACTGCATGCCACTCATCACCTTTACCATCAAGTTCGGGATGTTCTTGAGGGAACCGTTTGTTCAATTCCTCACGATAGTCATAATCTCTTTTAAGGCCTTCCAAGTCTTTAAGAACATATACTTCAACTTTTGCCGATGCCTCGTTAGCGCCGGCGTTATCACGATTTGTCCATCTTGTTTCAGTATCATAAGCGTCACCGTCCTTGATAAACAGGGCGCCTCTACGAATCATAGCATCGAAATGTTCACGATAGGTATAACTATAGTGTTCTTTAGAGCGAGTGTCCAGTGTTACTGGTTGAACAGTCATTAGCGATAGTACGTTTTTTTTCATATTAGATAGCGAGGTTGTGTTCTTTAGCGAAGTCGGCAACAGTCTTACCTTTCAACGATGCTTGGAAGGCTTCTGGTCCACCGAGCGACTTAGCGATTGACACGATTTCTTCACGCTTGAAGAAGTCATACAAGTTACCAGCGGCTTGTACGCTAGTATCTTTCACCACTACTTTGGCGACTTTACGTGCGGCACATTCTGTTTTCAGGATTTCGATAGCCAGTTCGTATGCCAGGCCTTCAGGCAAGTCATACAGGTCAGCAGGGAAGTTAGTCCATGCGCCATTGGATTGAACTTGGCGGATTGTGCCAATAGGGTCTTTGCGATACTGACCGATGACGTATGCCGCTTCACGAGCGTCAGCGTAGTGGCCGAGGTGAAGAGAGGTGCGGGCTTGAGCGTTCACTTGAGCCATCACTGTTGGATCAGTTGGGTTACCACAAGCGGCAATGAAGGGCTTGTCAGCATCCAGAGTCCAAGATGGACTCAGAGCGGCGCCAGTATAACCAGTGCGGTTGCCCTTACGGACAGATTGTTCAACGATAACACCGTTAGACAGGATGTGTTGTGTGTTAGTTTGCTTAGTCATGTTCAGTTCCTTTTTGAGTGTCAATACAAGTATTGTATCAGATTAACGATTTATTGTCAAATTGGAACTGTCATGGCGGAGATTCTGAGAGCGGACAGTTCTTACGCATTTCTCAGTGTCAATACAAGTATTGTAGCAGGTTTCCGAATTATTGTCAAGTACTACCGGAGTACTACTTTTGATTAGCTTCCGGTGTAGAGTTTCAGCACGGACGGGTCACCACGGTCGGCCACAAAGCGTTCAACGTAGCGATGGTGAGTGTCAGTAGACTGCCGGATAGCCGCATCCGCCGCCCTCCAGAGGTCTCCAAAGGTGTCTCCAGTGATGGCCACAGACACAGGCTGCTTGCCCCAGTGTTCAGTGTAAACTAAAGTATTAGCGCCAGGGTGAGGGTGACGGTCGTTGAGGTTCTCAACAGAGTAGTCGGACCAGACGGAGGTGAATCCGGCGGTGGTGCCGAAGGCGTCATAATAATCGAATTTAGCGTCGGTAAATTGAGACATTAAGTATTACTCCTGGTCAAAATCGGCACTGTCGATCTGGTCGGCTAGAAACGCTTGGGCCTCGGCTTCAGTGGCAAAAACGTCGGAAAAGGTAGTCCAGCCGCCGACGCCGCCGGCAAACTGGGCAACCCACTCACCATCACAGATTTCGATAACACGGGTATCGACGAGTTGGGACATAACTATCTCCTTATCAGTTTCAATACAAGTATTGTAGCAGGAATGGGAATTATTGTCAAGTACTACTTTAGTACTACTTTTAGTCCTGCTTAAACCACTGCTCTTCCAAACTCTTTAGGATCTCAATCACCTCTTCATCGGTCATACTATGCTCCATCGTTTCATCAAGGGAGTTGATTGACCAGTCATCGTTCTCAACATCATACCAGATGTGAATACAGACTTCTTCAGCGGGTCGATGAATTAGGCACCAGGGAGATAGTTCATGCTCTGGAAATACAAAGTCTGGCTGAGCACTATCCTTGTGAATAAACAAGGCATACGACTCCATGTTTTTGTTGCCACCCTCAGTGTAACGATACTCACCGTTCTCGTCTTCATCTTCAAGGTCACCGTAACCGTCAAAGATAATCTTGACTGCTGGAATGTCGGAGATATCTCGGCCGATTTCAAGATCCTCTTGGTCCCGCCACATTGTGTCAATTAGTAGTTGAATGACAAGGTAATACAGGTCGTAATCTAGTTCGTCGTTCATAGGGAGTCTCGATTCTCAATAACACGGTCAGCTAAGCCGTACACGACTGCTTCTTCTGCTGATAAGAATGTATCAAACTTCATTGCTTCATACAACTCTTCATATGACTTGCCAGCAGTGTTGTGCTTGACATACAATTCAGTCAATCGATTGTTGATACGCTGTGATTCTTCGTAGGTGCGACGAGCATCTTCAAATTGTAGTTCTTGTACGTGTACACTACCGCGAGTGCCTGGTGTACCTGAACTCACACGATGGATCATAGTGCGTGATTGAGGTAGGACAAAACGCTTGCCTGCTGTACCTGCTTGAGCTAAGAACGAGCCCATTGAAGCCGCTTGACCCATAACAATAGTGTTGATATCACACTTGATAAACTGCATTGTGTCATAGATACTCAAGCCCGCAGTCACCGAACCGCCTGGTGAGTTAATGTAGAAAGCAATGTCTTTGTCAGGGTTCTCAGCTTCTAAGAACAACAACTGTGCTACGATAACACTGGCGCTATGCTCATTTACATCAGTGTGTAGCATAACGATACGGTCACGTAGTAGTCGTGAATAAATGTCATAACTACGCTCACCTTTAGAGGTTTGCTCTACGACCATAGGGATTAAACTCATTTTGCTCTCGCTTTCTTTGTGGTTGGTTTAGGTTGATGATAGTGTTGAGGATAAGAAATTTTATC
>JACCDK010095516.1_pt1 | contig 16699 bp, 15 predicted proteins | sample 7445871 | NCBI WGS metagenome assembly JACCDK01 (sample SAMN15323436, study PRJNA562643) | freshwater metagenome | isolation source: river surface water | place: USA:Blue River Watershed | collected 2017-08-15
AAAGGCGAGATTTTGGTCAAGTCGCCAGGCTTGCTCAAGGAATACTTTAAAAACCCCGAAGCCACGGCCGAGGTGCTGACCGCAGACGGCTGGTACCACACCAGCGACGCCGGCTTCCTGGACAACCACGGCCACCTCAAGATCATCGACCGCGTGAAAGACGTCGGCCGCCTCATGGGCGGCGCCCACGATGGCGCCATGTTCGCGCCCAAGTATGTCGAAAACAAACTCAAGTTCTTCCCGCACATCAAGGAAGTCGTGGCCTACGGCGACGGCCGCGAAAAGGTCTGCGTGATGATCAACATCGACTTTGACGCGGTGGGCAACTGGGCCGAGCGTCGCAACCTGCCCTACGCCGGCTACACCGACCTGGCCCAAAAACCCGAGGTCTATGAACTCATCCGCGAATGCGTGGAGAAGGTCAACGCCGACCTGGCCGAAGACGCGATGCTGGCAGGCAGCCAGGTCAGCCGCTTTTTGGTGCTGCACAAGGAACTGGACGCCGACGACGGCGAACTCACCCGCACGAACAAGGTGCGCCGCGGCTTCATCGCAGAGAAATACCAGCCCCTCATTGACGGTCTTTACGGCGGCAAGACCGAACAGTTCATCGAGACGGTGGTGAAGTTCGAAGACGGCCGCACCGGCAGCGTGAGCGCCACCCTCAAGATCATGGACGCCAAGACGTTCACCCCTGTGAAGGCAGCAGCATGATGAGCATCGCAGGACCGCTCCAAGATGCGAAGGCCCCCTCGGGGGGCAGCGCAGTACATGAAATGACAAGCGTGGGGGCTCTATGAGCAAGATCATTGGTGACGTCATCCTCGACGTCAAGAACATCAGCCTGCGGTTCGGTGGCGTCAAGGCGCTGACCGACATCTCCTTCAACGTGAAGGAACACGAGATTCGCGCCATCATCGGCCCCAACGGCGCTGGCAAAAGCTCGATGCTCAACTGCATCAATGGTGTCTACATCCCCCAGGAAGGCAACATCACCTTCCGGGGTCAGACCTTCGACCACATGAACAGCCGTCAGGTCGCCGAGATGGGCATTGCCCGCACCTTCCAGAACCTGGCGCTGTTCAAGGGCATGAGCGTGATCGACAACATCATGTCGGGCCGCAACCTCAAGATCAAAAGCAACCTGTTCCTGCAGGCACTGCGGATTGGCCCTGCCCAGCGCGAGGAAGAAGCGCACAGGGAGCGCGTCGAGCACATCATTGATTTCCTTGAAATTCAGGCCTTCCGCAAGACGCCAGTAGGCCAGCTGCCCTACGGCCTGCAGAAACGAGTCGACCTGGGCCGCGCCCTGGCCATGGAGCCGCAGGTCCTGCTGCTCGATGAGCCCATGGCCGGCATGAACCTGGAGGAAAAGCAGGACATGTGCCGCTTCATCCTCGACGTCAACGACGAATTTGGCACCACGATCGTGCTGATCGAGCACGACATGGGCGTGGTAATGGACATCTCCGACCGGGTGGTCGTGCTGGACTACGGCAAGAAGATAGGTGACGGCGCTCCCGACGAAGTGCGCAACAACGAAGACGTGATCCGTGCCTACCTGGGCACCTCGCACTGACGGTACAGACAAGGACAAGCAAATGGCATTCTTTCTGGAAACCCTGTTTGGCGGCCTGATGGCCGGCATGCTGTATTCGCTGGTGGCCCTCGGCTTTGTGCTGATCTTCAAGGCTTCGGGAGTCTTCAACTTCGCCCAGGGGGCCATGGTGTTGGTCGCAGCGCTGTCTATGGCCCGATTTGCCGAATGGATCCCCGCCTGGACCGGCATCGACAACAAGCTAGTGGCCAATACGCTGGCATTTGTCGTTTCCGTGGGCTTCATGTTCATCCTGGCCTGGCTGATCGAACGTCTCGTGCTGCGTCATCTGGTCAACCAGGAGGGGGTGACCCTGCTGATGGCCACACTGGGCATCACGTACTTCATCGATGGTTTTGGTCAAACCCTCTTCGGAAGCGACATCTACAAGATCGACGTGGGGATGCCCAAGGACCCCATGTTCGTGCTTGAAGGCATTTTCGAAGGAGGCGTGCTCATCAATCAGGAGGATGTGATTGCAGCCGTCGTGGCAGCAGTGCTGGTGGCCGCTCTGACCCTGTTTTTCCAGAAAACCGGTACGGGACGCGCTCTTCGCGCAGTCGCGGATGATCACCAGGCAGCTCAATCCATCGGCATTCCGCTCAACCGCATCTGGGTTATTGTCTGGTGCGTGGCCGGGATCACAGCCCTGGTCGCCGGCATCATCTGGGGCTCCAAGCTGGGGGTGCAATTCTCGTTGACCACCGTGGCACTGCGCGCCCTCCCCGTGATCATTCTGGGGGGGCTGACTTCGGTGCCCGGCGCCATCATCGGTGGCCTGATCATCGGCGTGGGCGAAAAGCTCTCCGAAGTCTATCTGGGCCCCCTGGTGGGCGGCGGTATCGAAATCTGGTTTGCCTACATGCTGGCCCTGGTGTTCCTGCTGTTTCGTCCGCAGGGCCTCTTTGGTGAAAAAATCATCGATCGCGTCTAAGGAGTCATTGAAATGTTCTACAGGGAAAATGGTCAGTTCAAGACCTCCTACCGCGCCGATCAGCAGATTTTCGCGATCACCCAGGACCGCTGGGCCATCCTTGCCATCATTGCTTTCGCGGCGATCGGCGTGCCCTTGCTGGCCGATGAATACATATTCCGCGCCATCCTGATTCCCTTCCTGATCCTGTCACTGGCGGCCCTGGGCGTCAATATTCTGGTGGGCTACTGCGGACAGATCTCGCTCGGCTCAGGCGCGTTCATGGCGGTCGGGGCCTACATGGCTTACAACACCTACTTTCGCATCGAAGGCATGCCACTCATTGTGGCGCTGCTGTCAGGCGGTTTCTTTGCCACCCTGGTGGGCATGATCTTCGGAATCCCGAGCTTGCGCGTCAAAGGGCTTTATCTGGCGGTGGCCACACTGGCAGCCCAGTTTTTCTGCGACTGGGCCTTCCTGCGCATCGGCTGGTTCACCAACAACAACGCTTCTGGATCGGTTTCCGTGTCGAATCTGAGCGTGGCGGGCTGGGCCATCAACACGCCGGTTGAAAAGTACCTGTTCTGCCTGGGCTTTTTGGTGGTGTTCGGCCTGCTGGCCAAAAACCTCGTGCGCAGCGCCATTGGCCGCGAATGGATGGCGATTCGCGACATGGACGTGGCGGCTGCCGTGATCGGCATCCGTCCCATGTACGCCAAGCTCAGTGCCTTCGCAGTCAGCTCCTTCATCGTCGGCGTGGCCGGCGCGCTCTGGGGCTTTGTGCATCTGGGCTCCTGGGAGCCTGCAGCCTTCTCGATCGATCGATCCTTCCAGCTGCTGTTCATGGTGATCATTGGCGGCATGGGCTCCATCATGGGCAGCTTCTTTGGTGCCGCCTTCATTGTGGTGTTGCCGATTTTCCTGAACCAATTCCTGCCCTGGGCTGGTGACCTGGTGGGTGTGAGCATTTCCACCGCCGCTGTAGCCCATGCCGAATTCATGATTTTCGGCGCGCTCATCGTTTGGTTCCTGATCGTTGAGCCTCATGGCCTGGCCAAACTGTGGTCCATCGGCAAGCAAAAGCTGAGGCTTTGGCCCTTCCCTCATTGACCTGAATTCAGACATTGTCCGTTTCTTCCCCGTGCTTCAACCCAACCCTAGGAGACAAACCATGAAGCTTCGTCAACTCGTCCTTGCCGCGTCGGTGGCTGCCGCTGGTCTGACCAGCGCACTCTTGCCCACCATCGCCACAGCCCAGGCCAAAGAGCAGTTCTTCCCTGTTCTGGTCTACCGCACCGGCGCTTACGCCCCCAACGGGGTTCCCTTTGCCAACGGGTATGTGGACTATCTGAAACTGGTCAACGCACGCGGCGGCATCAACGGCGTCAAGCTCAGCTTTGAAGAGTGCGAAACAGGCTATGCGACCGACCGTGGCGTGGAATGCTACGAACGCCTGAAAGGCAAGGGCGCCACCGTCTTCCAGCCACTTTCCACTGGCATCACCTTTGCGCTGACTGAAAAAGCGCCGAACGACAAGATACCGCTGATCACTGCCGGCTATGGTCGCAGCGAGTCGCAGGATGGCGGTGTGTTCAAGTGGAATTTCCCGATTGCCGGCACCTATTGGGTGGCCGGTGACGTGATCATCCAGCACATCATCAAAAAGGAAGGCGGCGCCGACAAGCTCAAGGGCAAGCACATCGCCCTGGTCTATCACGACAGCCCCTTTGGCAAGGAAGCCATCCCGATCCTGCAGGAACGTGCTGCCATGCACGGCTTCAAGCTGAGCCTGCTGCCCGTCACACACCCGGGCGTGGAGCAGAAGTCCACCTGGCTTCAGATCCGCCGCGACCGTCCCGACTACGTGGTCAACTGGGGCTGGGGCGTGATGAACTCCACCCTGCTCAAGGAAGCCCAGGCCACCGGTTACCCGCGTGACAAGATCTACGGCGTGTGGTGGGCCGGTGCCGAACCCGATGTCAAGGACATCGGTGAAGGCGCCAAGGGCTACAACGCCATCACCATGCAGCACGGCGCAGAGCCCAACGCCGCATTTGTGAAGGAAATTCTGGAGAAGGTGCACAGCAAAGGCCAGGGCACCGGTCCCAAAGATGAAGTGGGCCAGGTGCTGTACGTTCGTGGCGCCATGAGTGCCATGTTTGGCGTCGAAGGGGTCCGCCGCGCGCAGGAACGTTTCGGCAAGGGCAAGGTCATGACCGGCGAGCAAGTCCGCTGGGGTCTGGAGAACCTGGACCTGACCCAGGCCAAACTGGATGCGCTGGGCTTCAAGGGCGTGATGCGTCCCATCTCCACCAGCTGCCAGGACCACATGGGTGCCGCCTGGGCGCGTATCCACACATGGAACGGCAGCAAGTGGGAGTTCAGCAGCGACTGGTACCAGGCCGATGAGCAAATCATCAAGCCCATGGTTAAGACCGCGGCTGACAAGTACGCTGCCGAGAAGAAGCTCCAGCGCCGTTCACCCCAGGACTGCCAGTCCTGATCCACTCGGGCGTCATCGCGAGCGGCATCTGCCGCGTGGCCATCCAGTCATGGACTGCCACCGACCTGTAGCCCTCGCAGTGACGCATCTGGTGGCTGCATCAGCAGCCGCCAGATGAAAGGGCCTTAACGGTCTTTTCATCTGGTCACCAAAGACAAGGTTCATCATGGACACGAAAAACATCGTTCTGAACGTCAACGGCATCGAGGTCATCTATAACCACGTGATCCTCGTGCTCAAGGGCGTGTCGCTGCAGGTGCCCGAGCAAGGCATTGTGGCCATTCTCGGCGGTAACGGCGCCGGCAAGACCACCACATTGCGTGCGGTCTCCAACCTGCTCAAGGGTGAGCGCGGGGAAGTCACCAAAGGTTCGATCGAGCTGCGCGGCGAGCGCATCGAAAACCTTTCACCGGCCGACCTGGTCAACCGCGGCGTGGTGCAGGTCATGGAAGGCCGGCACTGCTTTGCCCACCTGACCATCGAGGAAAACCTGCTGACAGGCAGCTACACACGCAAGGACAAGGGCGAGATTGCGGCCAACCTCGACAAGGTCTACACCTACTTCCCGCGCCTGAAAACACGTCGCACCTCGCAGGCCGCTTACACCTCGGGTGGCGAGCAGCAGATGTGCGCCATCGGCCGCGCCCTGATGACCAACCCCAACATGGTGCTGCTCGACGAACCGTCCATGGGACTGGCCCCGCAGATCGTGGAAGAGGTGTTCAACATCGTCAAGGACCTCAACGAGAAGGAAAAAGTCACTTTCCTGATCGCCGAGCAGAACACCAACATGGCGCTCAAATACGCCGACTACGGCTACATCATGGAATCCGGGCGCATCGTGATGGACGGCGAGGCCGAGTACCTGCGCACCAACGAAGACGTCAAGGAGTTCTACCTGGGCGTGGGCGGTGGCGAGCGCAAGAGCTTCAAGGACGTCAAGAGCTACAAGCGCCGCAAGCGCTGGTTGGCCTGACCACCCCCGATGCGGCTACGCCGCCTCCCCCTCAAGGGGGCCGCCCCACCGGCTCGGCCAAGCCGAGTCACGGGGCGTTGACCTGAACCGTTTACCTTGTCCATACACCATGAGCCAGCACCACGACGCCCTCGAAACCCGCAGCCCCCAGGAACGTGAAGCCGCCCTCATGGCCGCCCTGCCGGCGCAGATTGCCAATGCGCAAAAGCACAGCACAGCGTTTGCCGAGATCCTCCGGGACGTGGACGCCGCATCGGTGACCAACCGCGCCGCACTGGCCCATCTGCCGGTCACGCGCAAATACGAACTGCTGGAGCGCCAGCAGGCCCAGCGCGCCACCGATCCCTTCGGCGGTTTTTCGACCATTGGCTGGAAAGGCATGCTGCGCCCCAGCGGCGCGCGGCGTGTCTACCAGTCGCCGGGGCCGATCTATGAACCCGAAGGCGCGGCCACCGACTACTGGCGCGCAGCGCGGGCCATGGCGGCTGCAGGCTTCGAAGCAGGTGACCTGGTGCACAACTGTTTTTCCTACCACCTCACGCCAGGGGCCTGGATCATGGAAAGCGGCGCGCATGCGCTGGGCTGCACGGTGATCCCGGGCGGTGTGGGCAACACCGAACAGCAGCTGGCCGCCATCGCAGACCTGCGGCCCGTGGGCTATTCGGGCACACCGAGCTTCCTCAAGATCCTGATAGAAAAAGCCACCGAGGCGGGGCAGAAGCTCTCCATCACCAAGGCACTGGTGTCGGGCGAGGCCTGCCCCCCCTCGCTGCGTGACTGGTTCACAGCCCAAGGCGTGGCGGCCTACCAGTGTTATGCGACAGCTGACGTGGGCCTGATCGCCTACGAGACGGCCGCCCGTGAAGGCCTGGTGCTCGACGAAGGCGTGATCGTCGAGATCGTGCGCCCCGGCACCGGCGACCCAGTGACCGAAGGCGAAGTCGGCGAAGTGGTGGTCACGGTGCTCAACCCCGACTACCCGCTGATCCGCTTTGGCACCGGCGACCTTTCGGCTGTGCTGCCAGGGGCCTGCCCGACGGGCCGCACCAACACCCGCATCAAGGGCTGGATGGGCCGCGCCGACCAGACCACCAAGGTGCGTGGCATGTTCGTGCACCCGGGCCAGATCGCCGAAATCGTCAAGCGCTTCCCCGAGGTCAGCAAGGCGCGACTGGTGGTGACCGGAGAGATGGCCAACGACCAGATGGCGCTGCAGGTGGAAACCGCCGCGCCGTCTGAAACATTGCAATTGAAAATTGCCGACGCCATGCGCGACGTCACCAAGCTGCGCGGCGATGTCCAGTATGTCGCACTGGGCAGCCTGCCCAACGACGGCAAGGTGATAGAGGACGCGCGCAGCTACAAATGAGTTGACTGAGAGGTTGATGGGTTCCGGTCAAAGTCCTTTTGAAATCAAGGACTTATTAGGGGTTACCGCTAAGTAATTCCCGCGATTTCAAAATCCGCTGAAGGTCATAAACTGCTTGTTCTGATGAATTTTGCAGGAGTAAGCAGATGAAAAAATGGATTGCACTCGCCGCGCTGAGCGCTGTTGCCGCTGCAGGCGCACAAGCGCAGAACTTCCCGGGTTCCAAGCCGGTGACCTTTGTGGTGCCTTTTGCCGCTGGCGGTCCGACCGACCGCGTGGCCCGCGACCTGGCCGAAGCCATGCGCAAGGCGGTGCCCGGCGGTAACTTCGTGGTCGAGAACACGGCCGGCGCAGGTGGCACGATTGCCGCCACCAAGGTGGCCAAGGCCAACCCCGACGGCCACACCCTGCTGGTCTGGCACATCGGCATGGCCGCCACCCCGGCGCTGTACCGCAAGCTGGGTTACAAGGCGCTCGAAGACTTCGAATACCTGGGTATGATCAATGAAGTGCCCATGACCCTGGTGGGCAAGCCGCAGCTGCCAGCCAACACCTACCGCGACTTCGAAAACTACATCCGCGCCAATGCTGGCAAGCTCAATATTGCCCATGCCGGTCTGGGCTCGGCTTCTCACATCTGCGGCCTGCTGTGGCAATCGACCCTGCAGACCAAGGATGCCATGACGACCATTCCTTTTGGTGGCACAGCTCCGGCCATGACGGCGCTGATGGGCGGCCAGGTGGACGTCATGTGCGACCAGACCACCAACACCACCAGCCAGATCGAATCGGGTCGTATCAAGGCCTTTGCCGTCACTACCGCCAAGCCTTTGTCCAACCATCCTGTGCTCAAGCACTACCCGTCGCTGCAGGAAATGGGCTTGAAGAACTTCAATCTGACCATCTGGCATGGCATGTACGCCCCCAAGGGCACGCCTCCTGACGTGCTCAAGATGCTCAACGATGGCCTGAAGAAAGCGCTCAAGGATCCTGAATTCATCAAGCGCCAGGAAGGCCTGGGCGCCATCGTCGTCACCGACAAGCGCGTGGAGCCTGCAGAACACAAGAAATTCGTGGCTGCCGAAATGGAAAAGATCAAGGCCGCTGTGGATGCAGCCGGTAAATACGCCGACTGATCGAAGCCAAGCAGGCGGACCCCCTCCGGGTCTGCTCAGGCCGCCCTTGGGCGGCCTTTTTCATGGCTGGAACAGAGATGATGTCACCAAGGCACGACTGCGGAGGCCGCATCGGCCTTTAAACTGGAGGCCATGCAACAGGGGACACGCAACATGAACCTCCACGACCTTCCCATGGACAACCAGTGGTTGCCCTTCACGCCCAACCGCCACTTCAAGAAGGATCCGCGCGTGTTCGTGGCGGCCGAGGGCATGCACTTCACCACCCACGACGGCCGCCAGGTGCTCGACGGCATCTCCAGCCTGTGGTGCGTGGGTGCAGGCCACAACCGCAAGCCGATCAACGAGGCCATCAAGAAGCAACTCGACACGCTGGACTACGCCACCGCGTTTCAGGCCAGCAACGACCAGGCCTTCAAGGCCGCACAGATGATCGCCGAGATGGCGCCCGGCGACCTCAACAAGGTGCTGTTCTGCAACTCCGGCTCCGAAGCCGCCGACACCGCGCTCAAGGTTGCCCTGGCCTACCACCGCGCCCGGGGCGAAGGCCACCGCAACGTCTTCATTGGCCGCGAAAAGGGCTACCACGGCGTCAATTTCGGCGGCATGAGCGTGGGCGGGCTGCCGGCCAACCGCAAGGTCTATGGGGCGCAGCTGCTGCCGCGTGTGGACCACATGCGTTTCATCCACGACCCGGTGAACCATGCGTACATCCACCATGAAGAGCCGGTGTGGAGCGAAGACCCGCTGGTCGAACTGGAAACCCGCATCCTCGCGCTGCACGACCCCAGCAATGTGGCGGCCATCATCGTCGAGCCGATCGCCGGCAGCGCGGGCTGGTACATCCCGCCCAAGGGCTACCTGCAGCGCCTGCGCCAGATCTGCGACAAGCACGGCATCCTGCTGATCTTTGACGAGGTCATCACCGGCTTCGGTCGCCTGGGTGTGAACTTCGGCGCCGACTTCTACGGGGTGGTGCCCGACATGCTCAACTTCGCCAAGGCGGTCACCAACGGCGTCATCCCTCTGGGCGGGGTGATCTGCCGCGACTTCATCTACGACACGATGATGAACGCCGGGGCGCCCGAGCACGTGATCGAGTTTTTCCACGGCTACACCTATTCCGGCCATCCGGTGGCCTGCGCCGCCGCCGTGGCCACGCTGCAGCTGATGAAGGACGAAGGGCTGTTTGCCCGCGCCGGCACTCAAGGCCGCGTGCTGGGCGATGCGATGCACAGCGCGCTCAAGGGCTTGCCCAACGTGGTGAGCATCCGCACCCTGGGCCTGGCCGGCGCAGTGGAGGTGGCGCCTGCGGCCGCCGGGCCGGGCAAGCGCGCCTACGACATCATGCTCGACTGCTTCCACCGTGGCGTGTGGTTGCGTGCGGCCGGGGACAACATCGTCCTGTGCCCGCCCTACATCGTCGAAACCGCGCAGATCGAGCAGATGGTGCAGACGCTGGCGGACAGCATCCGCCGGCACGCCTGAGCGCTGCCGCCGCCCGCCATGTCTGACGCTGGCCAGGCGGGGCACGCAGCGGCTTGCCCACCATGACTGTTGCCCTTGTGCTGCGCACCGGCCTGACCTTGCTCGGCGCCCTGCTGGCGGCATGGCTGTGCGAATGGCTGCACACTCCCATCCCCTGGATGCTGGGGCCGCTGCTGTTGACCGCGCTGGCGTCGATGGCGGGTGCGCCGACCCGAAGTTCGGGCCGCCTGCGCAACATCGGTCAGTGGGTCATTGGTGCGGCACTGGGCTTGTACTTCACCCCGCAAGTGGGCGCGCTGGTGCTCAAGCTGTGGTGGGCGATTGCGCTGGGCATCGCCTGGGCGCTGGCCATCGGCTGGGGCTTCGGCTTGTGGCTGCAGCGTCGCCATTGCAGCGATCTTGCGTCCCTGGGTGCCCAGCGGCTGCGGGCCACCAGCTACTTTGCCGGCGCGATTGGCGGTGCCTCTGAGATGACGCTGCTGTCCGATCGTGTGGGTGCCCGCACCGACCTGGTGGCGGCGGCCCACAGCCTGCGCCTGGTGATGGTGGTGATTTCGGTGCCCTTTGCGATGCAATGGGCGCAGGGCCACTGGGGCCTTCAGGTAGACCCCAGTCTGCGCAGCATCGGCCGCCCGGCCGAATGGCCCGGCCTGCTGTGGCTGGCCGGCATCACTCTGGCGGGGTCCTTGCTGATGCTGCGGCTGCGCCGTGCCAACCCCTGGTTCATGGGGGCACTGCTCAGCACGATGGTACTGACCCTGTCAGGCCAATGGTGGTCCGCGATACCGGTGTGGATGAGCAACGCCGCCCAGCTCTTCATCGGGGTCAGCCTCGGGGTACGCTTTCAGCGGGAGTTTCTGAGCACCGCTCCGCGCTGGCTGGCTTCGGTGGCCATGGGCACGGCGGTCATGCTGGGGGTTTCGGCCTTGTTCGGCTGGCTCATGGCCATCGGGGTGGAGCAACACCCGGCCACGATGATCCTGGGCACCTCGCCGGGCGGCATCGCCGAAATGGCCATCACCGCCAAGGTGCTGCAGCTGGGTGTGCCAGTGGTGACCGCTTTCCAGGTCTGTCGCCTGGTGGCCGTGCTCCTGCTGGTGGCCCCGCTGTTTGACTGGCTGGAAAGAAAAGGGCACCTGGCCTGACAGGATCAAGTCGGCAATGACAGGTCCATGCTCAGTGGACAACGACAGGCTGCTGGGCCAGGCCCGTGTAGCCTTCGAGGGTGTCCTCGACCTCTTCCTGGGTGGGGCTGTGTTGCTGCCAGGCCTGCAGCTGCTGCTGGAACAGTTCGGCCCAGGAGCCATCGAGGTAGACCTCCTTGCCCGAGCGCTTGTCCACGATCTCGAAACCGTGACGCTCCAGTACCGGGCGGACCGGCTTGGCCTCGCCTGCACCGTCCTCGTTGGCCAGCACATGCATCACGGCAAAAGCTTCGGATTCGTACAGCAGATTCATGGTTTCAGCTCCTCTCTAAAGTGATCCCATGTGCTTGCAGTATGCCTCTTTTCAAGAGCCCCGGGTGCCCATTGTTGTATCGGTCGCTGCAGGCAGGGGCGGCAGGGGCTCGGTGCTGCGCCAGAGCAGGTCAATGTAGCTGCCACTGGCCTGGGTGATGCGGATGCGCACGGGCATCCACGCCTGTGACGCGGCCACCCAGAACTCCACTCGGGCCTCGAACTGATTGCGCGGCTGACACACCCATCGGGCAGTCTGCAGCTTCTGACCGTCGAGGACCAAGGTCTCGTTGCTTTCGAGCACCAGCGACCAGGGCAAGGCATCGCGCACGGTAGCGGTCTGCACCTGCAGTCGGGTGCCCGGCGCAAAGCGCTCGGGCTCGCCGGCCATGGCCGCAGCCAGCTGGACATACAGGCTGACCTGGTCCTGCGCCCCCGGCTGCAAAGGGGCAGGCGTGCTGTTGCTGCTGAAGACCACCCGCTGCTGCTCACGGTCAAAGTGGGCCGCGCGTTCGTTGCGCCAGCTGTCCGAAAAACGCCGGGGGGCCAGACCCGTGGCGTCGATCTGCCCCACGCTGCGCCACTGTCGCCGACCGAGCAAAAAGGCGCGCACCGACAGCGAGAGGTCGTAAGCCGTGTCGTTGTGCTGCCAGCGCAACTCACCGCTGGCGTGGTAGTGCAGGCCTTTGTCCATGCCGCTGAGCTGGTAGTTCAACACCTGGGAAATGGGCAGGGCTCCCAGCGAAATCAAAGGCCATGCCGCATCCCTTGCGGGTACCGGCACGCTGGCAGCGGTAGATACGGCAGCCATCGGTGGGTCGGCCGATACCGCCGCCGCCTGCAAAGACTCGGATGCCACTGGCACGGGCTCGGATGCGGCGCTGTGCGGCGGGGCAGCGGCCTCTTCAGGCATAGGGGGGGTTGGCTCGGCCACCGGAGGTCTGCGGGGCGGGCGGGCGAGGGGTCTTGGCGCAGGCGCAGCAGGCGGCGGCTGGACCACACGCACCTGCACCGAAGTGGACGGCGCGGGTGCAGACAGGCGCACTTCGAGCGGCGCAGTGACGCCCAGCAGGAGCAGTGCGTGCACCAGCAAGGCTCCCAGCGCCAGCGCCACCAGCATCCGCCGGGAAGGCCCTGCAACAGGCCATTGCCTGAGCGCCATGGCCATCGCCCTCAGGTACCCGACCAGCCCAGGTCGGCCGACAGCTGCGTTGCCATCTGGCGCATGGCCACCGCCAGCGGACCATTCCAGTCCACATTGAACGTCGCCGATGAGCCCAGCGACACGACACCGAGTGCCAGGTGACCATCGGCATCGAAGACCGGGGCGCAGAACCCGGAGATGCCGGGCAGCAGAACATTTTTGACACGGCCCAGACCGTGTTTTCGGGTTTCGGTCAGCAACGCCTGCAGCTCAGCATCTGTGCCCGGCACGTCCTTGCGACCAGCATCTCTGGCCTGCACCATTTCACGCCCGATCAGCACACGCGCCTGATCCGAGCCCACACCATGACCGAGAAATGCCGCAAAGCAGCGCCCGGTGGCCGACGAGAGCATCGGCATCACATCGCCCAGGCGCAGGTTGACCGGCACCGCCAGGGGCGATTCCTGCCAGTGCACCAGGGTCGGCCCGTGGTTGCCCCACACGGCCAGCGCCAGCGTCTGCCCGGTCTGTTCGCCCAGGGCAGGCAGGCGCTCGCGCGCCATCTTCACGGCGTCCAATCGCGCCAGCGTGGCCAGGCCAAGACGCAGCGTGGCAGGACCCAGCTCGTAGCGCGTGGTCGTGGCGTCCTGCACCACCAACCCCAGCCGCTGAAAGCTCACCAGGTAACGGTGCGCCTTGGCCGCGCTCATGTCGGCTTTGGCGGCCAGATCGCGCAACATCAAGGGACCGGACGCCTGCGCCAGCACATCCAGCAAGGCAAAGCCCACCTCCACCGACTGGATGCCGGCGCGCTCCTTGTCCTGTCCTGCGTCTGGCGGTAGAGACGTGCGTTGAGCGGTCATATGGCCTAGAATGTCGTTTCGTTTAGTTAAACGAGTTTACCAATACGTAATTTGCTCGGTCAACCTGAGGGTCACGGGCAAGGCAACACAGAGTTCAAAGACGATGAAACTTGCGACCTACAAAGACGGTTCCCGGGACGGCCAGCTGGTGGTGGTGTCACGCGACCTGAGCACGGCCCATTATGCGACCGGCATCGCCACGCGACTGCAGCAGGTGCTCGACGACTGGAATTTCTTGTCACCCCAACTCGAAGACCTCTACCAGACGCTCAACTCCGGCAAGGCCCGTCACGCCTTCCCGTTTGACCCCAAGATGTGCATGGCCCCGCTGCCCCGCGCCTACCAGTGGGCCGACGGTTCGGCCTACATCAACCATGTGGAGCTGGTGCGCGCCGCCCGCAACAGCGAAGTGCCCCAGACCTTCTACACCGACCCGCTGATGTACCAGGGCGGCAGTGACGACTTCATCGGCCCCTGTGACCCGGTGGTCTGTGCCGACGAGGCGTATAGCATCGACTTTGAAGCCGAGAACGCCGTCATCACTGGCGTCGGGCCGATGCGCGCCCCACCCGACGAAGCACTGGACGGCATCCGCCTGCTGATGCTGGCCAACGACGTGAGCCTGCGCAACCTCATTCCCAACGAGCTGGCCAAGGGCTTCGGCTTCTTCCAGAGCAAGCCGGCCACCGCCTTCAGCCCCGTGGCCATCACACCCGACGAGCTGAGCGATGCCTGGCAAGGCGGGCGGGTGCACCTGACGCTGCAGTCCACCTGGAACGGCCGCAAAGTCGGCATGTGTGACGCCGGCCCGGACATGACCTTCCACTTCGGTCAGCTCATCGCCCACATCTGCAAGACGCGCAATGTGCGCGCCGGCTCGATCGTGGGCAGCGGCACGGTGAGCAACCGCGGCGTCGAGGTCGATGGTAAAAAGGACTGGCCCAAGGGCTACAGCTGCATCGCCGAAAAGCGTGCCATCGAGACGATCCTGGACGGCAAGCCCACGACCGAATTCATGAAGTTCGGCGACACCATCCGCATCGAGATGAAGGACAGGAACGGCCAGAGCCTGTTTGGCGCGATTGACCAGCAGATCACTCAGCTGGCGTAAACCGTCTCCAGGGACTCGAAGCCCTTGACCTCGATCGGGTTGCCGAAGGGGTCAAGGAAGAACATGGTCCATTGCTCACCGCTCTGACCAGCAAAGCGCAGGTGCGGTTCGATCACGAATGTCATGCCGGCGGCCTTCAGCCGCTCGGCCATGGCCTGCCAGTCGGCGCGTTGCAGAATCAGACCGAAGTGCGGCATCGGCACACGGTGATCGCCCACATGGCCGGTCGGCGCGGTCTTGAGCGGCTCACCCAGATGCAGCGAGATCTGATGCCCGAAAAAGTCGAAGTCCACCCAGGTGCTGGTGGAACGCCCTTCACGGCAGCCCAGCACATCGCCGTAGAAGCGGCGCGCTTGATCCAGATCTGTGACGTTGAAAGCAAAATGAAACAGGCTACGCATGCCGCCAAGCATAGCAGTCTGACCTGGGCCAGTGGGTTCTGAAAACGCAGACTTTTTCAGCCACGGCGTGAAACGCCGCAACACGGCCTCAGGGGTTGTAACATGCAGCGTTGCAGGCAATCGACGCCATACCGAGACCGCAAGCGCCAGAACATGAATACCCAGGCCCAACCCTTCGTCTTCCGCTCCGCAGATCACATGCGGATCAAAGGCTGTGTCAATGCCCTGACCAAAGACGCCATCAGCCTGGCCATCTGCTGCGAGCAGGAAGCTCTGCTGGACCACTACCTCGACATCCTGCTCAGAGACCTCAAGGATCAAGCCCCTTGGCTACAGCAAGAAATCTACTTCCCGACCAACACGGAATATCTGCTGGCCCGGTTCAATGAAATACTGGCCAGCCAAAGTGTCCATGACGCCACGCGACCCGACGATGGCGAACGTGAAGCCCGGGTCTGGATCGTGCACGACGCGCAATCATTGCCGGAATCAGAACTGCAGTTGCTGGCACGCCTGATTCAGAACTTCCCTGGCGCCAATATCCGGGCCTTGCTGGTCATGGCAGGTCCTGCGACGCGCCATACGCAACTCAGCGCCTTCGGACGGAAAATCCTCAAGTGGGACATCGAGCCACCCAGCCAAGAGCAGGCGCTGCTTGCACTGGAAACAGCCTCCAGCGAGTCCGAGCGGGCATTGATCGAACGCCTGTTGCGCAAGATGGGTTTGTGGCCAACGCAGCCAGAAGCCATGCCCACTCTCGCGTTAGAGCCTGAGGTCAACAGCGGGACGGTCAGTGCAAAGACGGCGACTGCCAGGCCAACGTCATTTCGGCTCCATGCGCTGGGGAACAGGCTGCTCAGCTGGGCCCATGCGGGCAAGCGGTCTCTGCTGCGCAAAGTCGAACCTCTTGCGCGCACCCGGATTTCACTGGCCATTCCAGGCAGACTGTCGACCCTTCTGAAGTCGCCCTCACGCAAAAGCGGTCGACTTTTGCTAATCGGCTTGGGTTTGCTGATCTGCTCAACTCTGCTGACAGTCTGGCTGCAGCCTCAGGCTTTTGGCATTGCCTCGGGCAAGCGCCAACAGAACGCCCCTGAGGCCGCTGTCACGAAACCTGACAAAAAGGCCATCGAAGACGACGGTCGACCGGCAAGACCTGGCGCAGAAGCCACTCCTGCGGTCGATGCAGCCAAGAGCAAGGACGCAGCCACCCCGAACGCGAATCCGCCGATGGCGACACCTTTGCCCATCGGACACGAATGGGCACAACAACTGGCGCCTCTGAGTTTTGTGCTGCAGCACGCCAGCGTGAGCAGCTTGGCCAGAGCACAGGCGATCATCAATGGCAGTCCTGCCCTGCGTCAGTCCCAGTCCAAAGTGGTCATGACCTATCGTCCGGGCGATACCGCACCTCAGTACCTCGTCGTCAGTGGCCCCTTTGACCCTGTGGGCCGAGCCTATGAAAAGGCTCGCACACCCGGCATGCCCGCCGGCACCTGGGTTCGGTCCAGCGCGGACCTGCAAAGTCAGCTGAAGATCCCCGCCGCATTCCTGGAATCCCCCCGCTGACGGCCATTACCAGGGGTCACGCGGCTGGAACATCCAGCAAGCCTCAGGGTGCGCGCACAGCGGCAGGCATTTGACTGGATCCACAAAGTGAAACACCGCAAGTGCTTGCGCACTTGCGGTGTGGATTTGGTGGCCTGGGGCGGAATCGAACCACCGACACGCGGATTTTCAA
>JACCDK010230208.1_pt1 | contig 16683 bp, 15 predicted proteins | sample 7445871 | NCBI WGS metagenome assembly JACCDK01 (sample SAMN15323436, study PRJNA562643) | freshwater metagenome | isolation source: river surface water | place: USA:Blue River Watershed | collected 2017-08-15
CCCCATGATCGACCCGCCGAAGAGCACGTAGTGGAAGTGCGCCACGACGAAGTAGGAGTCGGTCTGCTGGAGGTCGGCCGGCGGCGAGGAGTGCATCACGCCTGAGATGCCGCCGATCGTGAACATCGCGATGAGCGCGATCGCGAACTTCATCGGCACCGTGAAGCGGATCTCGCCGCTCCACATCGTCGCGATCCAGTTGAAGATCTTCACGCCCGTCGGAATGGCGATGAGCATCGTCATCAGCGAGAAGATCGAGTCGGCCACGGCTCCCATCCCCACCGAGAACATGTGGTGGGCCCAGACGCCGAAGCCGAGGAAGCCGATCATGATCCCCGAGTAGACCATCACGTTGTAGCCGAAGAGCGGCTTCTTCGAGAAGGTCGGGAGCACCTCCGACACGAGGCCGAAGGCGGGGAGGATCAGGATGTACACCTCGGGGTGGCCGAACACCCAGAAGAGATGCTGCCAGAGGAGCGGGTCCGCGCCGGCCGCCACCTGGTAGAAGGTCGTCCCGAAGACGCGGTCCATCATCAGGAAGACGAGCGCCACCGTGATTGGCGGGAACGCGAGGATCAGAAGGAACTGCACGACGAACGACATCCAGGTGAACATCGGCATGCGCATCAGGGTCATCCCCGGCGCGCGCATGTTGATGATCGTCGTGATGAAGTTGAACGCGGCCGCGAGCGACGAGACGCCGAGCACCTGCAGGCCGGCGACCCAGAAGTCCATGTTCATCTTCAGCTCGCTCGAGCCCGGGGCGACCCCCGAGTAGGCCGGCGTGCTCAGCGGCGCGTACCCGAACCAGCCGCCGTCCGGCGCGGCCTGGAAGAGGATCGGCAGCGTGATCAGGATGCCGCCGAACAGGTACACCCAGTACGAGAAGGCGTTGAGCCGCGGGAAGGCGACGTCCCGCGCGCCGATCTGCAGCGGGATCAGGAAGTTGAAGAACGCGGCCGAGAGCGGCATGACGGCGAGGAACACCATCGTCGTGCCGTGCATCGTGAAGAGCTGGTTGTACGTCTCGGCGGAAACGAACCCCATGTTCGGGCGCGCCAGCTGCGTCCGGATCATCACGGCCTCGAGCCCGCCGATCAGGAAGAACGCGAGCGCGGTCCAGAGGTAGAGGGTCCCGATCCGCTTGTGGTCGGTCGTCGCGAGCCAGCTCCAGAGCCCGGACTTCGCATCGGAGCCGGCGACAGCCGCCGGCGTGGGGGTGGCGAGGGTGGCCATGGCGGTCGTCCCTTACTTGAGGGCCATCAGATAGGCGACGACATCGGCGATCTGCCGGTCATCCAGTCCCATCGTGTTGGTGGTCTTGAGGATCGGGTCGTACTCCCCCTTGCCGATCGTGTTCATGATCGACCCGGGCTTCAGGTGCCGCGCATTCTTGATCCAGCGCGCGAGCGTCGGCGCGTCATTTCGATAGAGCCCGCCGGCGATCGTGTGCCGCGAGGCGAGGTGCGTCAGGTTCGGGCCGATCTCCGAGACCGCCCCGGGGACGCCGCTGATCGCGTGGCACCCGATGCACCCACCCAACAGGAAGCCCTCGGTCGCGCCCTTCACCGGGTCGCCGCCCGCGAGGAGCGCGTCGTCGAAGGTGATCCCGGCCGGGATCGGCGTCTGCGGGATCACGTGCGGGAAGTCGGCCTCGAGCCGGTCCTTCGGGAAGACATATCCGGTGCTCGACGCGGCGACGGGCGCGGCGCTGTCGGCCGCCGTCACCTGCGCGGCCGGGATTACCGGGGTCACCGGCGCCGGCGTGGCGGAGAAGACGGCCGGGGACGCCTGATGCCGCGCCCACGCCTCGAACTCATCCGGCTGCACCGTGAAGAGCCGGAACTTCATGTTCGCGTGGCTCGAGCCGCAGTACTCGGCGCAGAACCCGTTCCACGCCGACGAGGGCAGGTCGGCCGAGGGCGTGAACCAGAGATGGTTCGTCTTGTTCGTGATCAGGTCCCGCTTGCCGCCCATCTGCGGGATCCAGAAGGAGTGCAGGACGTCCTTCGTCTTCAGCTCGAAGGCCGCCGTCCGCCCCACGGGGAGATAGAGCTCGTTCGCCGTGACGACCCCGAGCTCCGGGTAGCGGAACTCCCACCACCACTGATGCCCGATCACCTCGACCTTGATGGCGCCGGCTGGTGCCTCGGCCTGCGTCTCGAAGATCGTCTTGACCGTCGGGATCGCGATCAGGACGAGGATCAGCGCGGGAATGACGGTCCAGGTGATCTCGAGCGCCGCGTTGCCGTGGATCGGCTTCGCCGCCGGACCACCCGGCCGCTTGCGGAACTTGATGATGGTGACCACGAGGGCCACCTCGACCACCACGAAGACGATCGTGCCCCAGAAGACGAGGCGATCGAACAGCGCATCGACGGCGCTGTTGAACTCGGTGTTGTGGTGGAAGGTGGTGTTGGGATACTCCGTGAGGCCGCACGCGGAGAGCGTGAGGAGGAGCATCGCCACGAGTGCGACGGGAGCCGCCTGGCGGAGGCGCAGCTTCGGCATCGATCGGGAAGGCTGGGGGGAACGCCGCGTCCGAGCCGCGGCAACCTCTGTCGTCTCCCGGACGGGAGACGATGAAAGGTACCCCGGTGGTTCCGGCGGGGTCAACGCATCGCGGACCCGTGCCGCTCGTTACCCGATGTTTTCTATCGGGACAGCGTGCTGTTCGCGCACCTTCGCCTCCGCGATCTCGACCATGGTCCGTAGCTGAGCGACCAGCTCGCGAAGCGAGCGGAGCCGCACCTGATCGCTCCCGCCACGCCCCGCGACGAGGATGAGCTGCGCCACCTGGTCCGCGACGAGACTGAACTGCCCCTTGAGCTGCCCCTGCAATGGCGTCGCCACGCGCTTGATCTGCTGCGGCATCATCCCCACCGGCCGCTGCGCCTTCACCTCGACCGCCATCCGCTCGACGAGGGCGTGGATCTTCTGGAGCGTCAGGGCCGCCTCCCCGAGGGTCTTCAGCTTCATCATCCCGGCGGAATCGAGTTTGGTCGCGGGCATACACCAGGGAGCAGAAGGGGAAGAGGCAGGGCTGACCAACCAGCGCCCGGGTCACCGCGACCTGGGGGGAGGTTACGGGTTTCCGGTCAGCGGCACCAGAATACCGCAGGTCACGTCGCCGCATCCCGCCCGCGGACCCTTCTGACCGGGTGACCGCGTCCCCTCTCCCTGAGCGCTCAGCCCAACCCCTTCCCCATGCCCTCCCGTCGCGACTTCCTCGCCTCCACCGCCGCGGCCGCGGCCGCCATCGCCGCCCGCCCCGCGGATGCCGATGCCACCCTCACCGCGATGGGCTCGGCCGCCGGCGCCACCGCCGGATCCGCCGCGTCACGCCCCGTCGTCATCTCCTCCGCCCACGGCCTGCGCGGCGTGAAGCTCGCCTACGACCGGATCGTCGCGGGAACCGACACCCTCGACGCCATCATCGCCGGCGTCAACATCCAGGAGCTCGACCCCGACGACCAATCCGTCGGCCTTGGCGGGCTCCCGAACGCCGACGGCGTCGTCCAGCTCGACGCGAGCTGCATGCACGGCCCGACCAAGCGCGCGGGCGCCGTCGCCTGCCTCGAGGACATCGCCACGCCGAGCCTCGTCGCCAAGGCGGTGATGGACTACACCGACCACACGATCCTCGTCGGCGAAGGGGCCCGCCGCTTCGCGCTCGACCTGGGCTTTACGCCCCAGAACCTCCTGACCGAGAAGTCGCGTCAGGATTGGCTGCGGTGGAAGGCACGCCTCAATCCGAACGACTTCTGGCTCGACCACGATGACGACGTGCGGATCAACACCACGCACGGCACCATCAACATGAACGCCGTCAACGCCGCCGGGGACATCAGCTCGGTCACCACGACGAGCGGGATGGCGTACAAGATCCCGGGGCGGATCGGCGACTCCCCGATCGTCGGCGCGGGCCAGTACTGCGACAACACGGTCGGCGCCGCGGGCTCCACGGGCCGCGGCGAGGCGAACATCAAGATCTGCGGCGGCTTCCTCACCGTGGAATTCCTGCGGCAGGGCCTCGCCCCCGATGTCGCGCTGCTCAAGACGCTCGAGCGCCTCGTCGCGATGACCGAACCCCGCCTGCTGAACGCCCGGGGGCGGCCGAACTTCGACATCCAGTTCTATGCGGTCACGAAGGACGGCCGCTACGCGGGCGCATCACTCTACGAAGGCGCCGACTTCGCGGTCTGCGATGCGCGTGGTGCCCGGCTCGAGAAGTGCGTCTACCTGTACGGTCGCGGGCGCTGAGCGTCACCCCCTGACCCGCGCGCCGCTCGGTTTGCCGACCCCAGACGTCGGCGAACCGAGCCGTGCGTCAAGAAACGCCCCGAGCGCGCGCACGGCCACGCGCGCCTCGGGGGCGAACGGCACCGCCGCCTGCCAGTCGTGCGGGAGCCCCTCCCACCGATCACAGGTCACCTCGACCCCGGCCGCGCGCCCCTGCGCCTCGAGTCCGACCGCATCGTCGAGCAGAATCTCGCTCGTGCTCACCTGGACGAGCATCGGCGGCAGACCGCGCAGGTCGCCGCGCAGAGGTGAGAGGTACGGATGCGCGGGGTCGTGCGTGCCGGCGTACGCCGCCACGAGGGTCGCCCCGTGCCGCAGCGCGAGCACATCGTCGCTCGCGGCGTTCGCTTCGCGCGATCCTCCCGCCGCCGTGAGATCGAGCCACGGACTGATCAGCGCGGCGGCGGCGGGGAGCGGCACTCCCCGGTCTCGCGCGGCGAGCATCGCCGCGACGGCAAGCCCGCCCCCCGCGGAATCGCCGAGCAGCCCGAGGCGCGCCGGGGCGATGCCAGTCGCGAGCACCGCGCCGTACACCGCCATCGCATCGTCGAACGCCGCCGGGAACGGGTGCTCGGGCGCCAGCCGATACTCCACGGCGCACACAGGGGTCCGCGCCGCGGCGGCCACCCAGGCGGCGAGCGCCCGCATCGACCGCGCCGACCCGCCGATGTATCCGCCCCCGTGGAAGTAGACGATCGCCCGGTCGGTCCGCGCGCCGCGCGGCGTCAACCAGTCGCACCGCACCCCACCCAGCGTCGTCGGCGTCACCGTGAGCCCCGAGGGCAGCCCGCTCGGGAGCCACCGCCGGATCCCCATCCGCCGACGGATCAGCGCGAGGTCGCAGGTCGGCGCCTCGAGCGCGGACTTCACCAACCGCCGCGCCCCCCACGCCGTCAGCCGCATCGACAGGCTCGGCACGTTACGCCCTCACGGGGTGCGCAGCGCGTGGAGGAGGTCGGCCCGTGGATCCACCGCGACCGCCCGCGGCGCCTGCGAGAGATGCAGGTCGGCGACGATGCTCGCCTCGCGCTCCGCGGGGACGCCGACGGTCACGAGTCGCTGCGTCCCATCGGCGAGCGTCACGCCGACCGTGAGCGGAAAGCGATACGGCGGGAAGCGCCCATCCTGCACGACGGTCACCACGAGCGTCTGCGCCTCGGCGTCATGCCGCCACGTCACCTGCCCCTCGACGAGTCCGGGACGCGTAAGCCACTGGTCGAAGAACCAGCGGAGGTCCCGCCCCGCCTCGCGCTCCATCGCGGCGCGGAGGTCGTCGGTCAGCGCGGTGCCGTGTCGATGCGCGGCGTGGTACGCGCGCACCGCGGCGAAGAACGCGCGGTCTCCGACCTCCTGCCGGAGCATGTGGAGGACGAAGCCCCCCTTCTGGTAACTGTTGGTGTTGAGGAGCTGCACCAGCTCCGTCTGCGCCGTGTCGAGCACCGGGCGCGTCGCGGTGACCGCACCCTGACGCACCGCGGCGCGGATCGCCTCGCGGTCGGCTTGGAAGGCGCTGTCCCCGAATGCGTGCGCCGTGTACAGCGCGGCGAGATAGGTGGCAAAGCCCTCGGAGAGCCACAGATGCCCCCAGGCCCGCTCCGTCACCGCATCACCGAACCACTGGTGCGCGGTCTCGTGGGCGATGAGCCCGACGCTCACGCCGTCCGGCGTGCGGAAGAGGCGGTCGGCGTAGAAGATCGCCCCCGCGTTCTCCATCCCGCCGAAGCGGGTGCTGCTCTGTAAATGGTTCAGCTGCGGATAGGGAAACGATCCCACTGTGCGGGCGAAGTACTGGACGATCCCCGGCGGCCGCGAAGCGACCGGGCATCGCGGCCGCCTGTTCCGGTGCGGTGAAGACGCTCTGTAGCACGCAGCTGCCCCCCTCGCCCGCGCCACAGGCGGTGGCGCCGAGGGGATGGGCCACGAGCGGCGCCGCGGCGATGACCATCAGGTAGGTCGGGATCGGCTCGTCGATTGCCCAGGTGCTCCGCTGCCGTCCGCCGAGGAGGAAGGCGAGCCCACGCTCCGTTCCGTTCGCGACGACCCGTCGTCCCGCCGGCGCATCGACGATGAACTCGACCGGCGCCTTGTCCGACGGATGATCGACGGTCGCGAGCCAATGCCGCGCCCGGTTGGGCCAGTTGTCCCCGAACGCCTGCCACCGCCCGGCGCTGTCGGCCGAGATGATCAGCCCGTCGCGGGGCGAGCCGCGGTAGTGCACCATGACGCAGACGGTGTCGCGCGCGGCGCGCGCGGCAGGGAGCGGAATGCGCACCACGCGGCCATCGTGCTCGGCGACCACGCGGCGCGGCCGCGCGCACCCGACCTCCACCTCGGTCACCCGCATCGGGGCGAGGAGGTCGAGCGGGAGCACCCGGATCGCCTGCCCCCGCGCGACGGTGAGCGTCGCCCGGACCGCGATCTCCGTACCGCGCCGCGGCAGGTCGATGGCGAAGCGATACCGCAGGACGTCGACGCCGGGCACCTGCGCCGCGAGCGGGTGGGCCGACCCACCGCCGGCGACCGCGAGGAGGGCGGCGCACGCGGCGACGACGCGCCGCGTCGGAGTCACTCGGCGGCCTGCCGCAGCGCCCGGGCGAACTCGGGCGCGGTCGTGTAGCGATCCTCGGGCGCCCGCGCGATCGCCTTGAGCAGCACGACGTCCACGCCGTGCGGCAGCTCGGGACGATGCGTGCGCGCCGGGATCGGCTCCTGCCGCAGGCGTGCGACCATCATCTCCTGGGCGTTCCGCCCCTCCCACGGGAGCTTCGCCGTGAGCATTTCGTAGGCCATCAGCGAGAGCGCGAAGATGTCGCTGCGGGCGTCGAGCGGCTTCCCGCGCAGTTGCTCGGGGCTCATGAACTCCGGGGTCCCGAGGATGATCCCCGTCGCCGTGAGCTTCTCGCGCTCCACGCCGGTTTTCCGCTCCTTCGCGAGGCCGAAGTCCATCACCACCGCGTGCTCGACCCCCGCGGCGTCCCGGCAGACCATGATGTTCTCGGGCTTCAGGTCGCGATGCACGATCGAGAGCTCGTGTGCCACGTGTAGCCCGTCCGCGATCTGCCCGATGAACTTCACGGTGTCGGCGAGCGTCGTCCGGCCGACGCGGTAATTCCGGTCACTGAGGATCTCCCCCTCGATGAACGGCATCACCACATAGACGAGGCCTCCCACGGCCTCCCCGAGCCGCTCGATGTGGCAGACGTTCGGATGCGCGAGTTTCGCACCGAGCTCCGCTTCGCGCCGGAGCCGCGCCATCGCGCTCGGATCGGCCGCCAGCCCCGGGGAGAGGATCTTGATCGCGAACCGCTGCTGCGTCACCGCGTCGACGGCGAGATAGACGTACGACATCCCGCCCTCGCCGACCTTCTTCATGATTTGATAGCGGCCGTCGAGGACCTGGCCCGTCATGTTGCCATGACCGACGGGGGTCGCCGGGGTCACCGCCTGCATCACGCGCGTCGGCACCGGGGCGCCGGCGGCGACGGGCGCGTCGGCGGCGGTCGCCGTTGCGGCATAGATTACGGTTGTCGCGACGGCGACGAGCCGGGACCCGTCCCGCGTACAGAAGCGCGCGTCACCGCCATACACCCCGCCACAGGAGGGACACCGCATCGTCACGATGGCATCCCTCCGTCGCCGATCAGTCGGCGCAGCCCGTCCCATTCGACGTTGCCGCCGCTCAGGACGCAGACCGTGGGCCCCTGCGGCGCTACGAGCCCGAGGAGGAGTGCCGCCACGGTGATCGCCCCGCTCGGCTCACAGACGAGCTTCATCCGGTCGAGGAGGAGCTGCACCGCGCAGGGGAGCGCGCCGTCGGGGACGGTGACCACGTCGTCGAGGAAGGCGCCGAGATGGTCGAAGTTGCGCGAACCGATCCGGACCGCGAGGAGACCATCGGCGAGTCCCTCCGGGTGCGCCGGGATCGTCACCGGCGCCCCGGCCGCCCGGGCGCGCGAATACTTCGGCGCCCCCTCCGGCTCGACGCCGATGACCCGGACCCGCGGAGCGAGGAACTTGACCGCAGCCGCGACCCCGGAGCTCAACCCGCCCCCGCCGATCGGGACCAGCACGGTGCCGACATCCGGAAGGTCCTCGGCGATCTCAAGCCCGAGCGTCCCCTGCCCCGCGATGATCGTCGGGTCGTCGTAGGGCGGCACCATCGTGAGCCCCTCCGCCGCCTGGATCTCGAGCGCGCGCTCCATCCGTTCCTGCGTGGTGACGCCAGCGTAGAAGCATCGCGCGCCCAGACGCACCGCACCGTCCCGCTTCGCCCGCGGCACCGTCGTCGGCATCACGATCGTCGCCGAGACGCCGAAGAGCTTCGCGGCGAGCGCGACCGCCTGCCCATGGTTCCCCGAACTCGCGGTGATCACACCGGCCGCACGCGCTTCCGGTGAGAGCGAGGCGAGGAAGGTGTACGCGCCGCGGAACTTGAAAGCCCCGCCCCGCTGGAGCATCTCGGGCTTCACGTACACCGGGACGCCGGCACGCTCAGCGAGGGGATCGACCGGCAGGAGCGGCGTGCGCACCGCCACCCCCCGCAACAGCGCCGCCGCCGCGCGGAGCGCATCCAGCGTCACGAGGTCGTTCGCCGCGGTCGTCAGGGTCATTGGCGAAATCTCCCCCACCTCCCATGGCCTCGCAATGCGGCGGGGAGTGGCCGGGAGCTGCGGTGGGTCACCGGCGGCCGGGCCCCATCGCCTCGCAGGGGGCGGACGGAGCCGGATTCGGGGGGCCATACCGCGCGTGCACCAGCCGGGAGCCGGCGGCGTCGATCACCAGTGTGAAGAGGTCGTCGTACTCGTGGTCGCAGAGGTCGGGGCGCGCGGGGCCACCGAGCGCGGCGATCCAGCGCCGCACGGTGTTCGAATGCCCGACGATGACGAGCGTCCCGCCCGGATGGGCGCGCACGAGCGCGGCAACCGCCTCGGTCTGCGCGGCGGCGGGCCCGGCCGGGAGCACCGTGGGCGTGAGGCCGAATCGCTCCGCGACGGGGCGTGCGGTCTCGCGGGTGCGGAGCGTCGGTGTGTGCGCGACGACCGTCACGCGGGCGTCGCCGAGCGCGACGGCGAGGGCGGCCGCACGGGCCGTACCCACCTCGGTGAGCGGCGGGTCGGCCGCTGGGTGTGTCGCCTTGTCAGCGTGCCGGACCAGGATGACGGTGGTCGCGGGCTGCGCCGCGAGGGGGGCGGCGAGGGGGGCGGCGATCGTCGCCGCAGCGAGGAGGAGGGCCAGCCGGCCCAGCGGCGCCATCAGCGCACCACCCGGAGTCGCGCGATCACCACACCGACGCCGTCATCCGCCGGTCGCGGACGGAGCATCTCGCCGTTCGGGAGCAGGGCGACGGGGAGCGCCCCGCTCGCCCAGGTGCCCCGATACGCCCCGTCGGTGCCGAAGACGTCGACGACGGCCGTGGTGTCGCCCGCGGGGACGCGGCGTACATACATGTGCGCGTCCGACTGCAGCGCGACCGCGTCGAGCCGCCCGAGCGGCGTCCCCGCGTCGCGACGGAGCACGGCGAGGAGTCGCGGCCCCTCGAAGAGCCGCACCACATAGCCCGTCGCCTCCGCGACGAGGAGTCGCGGGCCGACGGCGTGGGGCGGGAGCGTCGCGACACCGGGGACAAGCGACGCCCCGGAGACCGTATCACCGACGAGGACGCCCTCCTGCCACCGCCAGACCCCGCCGACGCGGAACCGGAGCCAGCTCGCTCCCAGGAGCGCGCCCGCGAGCGGACGATCCGGGAGCGGATCGAGCGACGGCCCGAATCGTACGAGGGCGCCTTTCCCGACATCGAGGACGACGAGCGAATCCCCCTGCGTCCCGATGCTCGTGGGTCGCACGAAGGCCCCGGCCCCGGTCCCGCGCGCCCCGAGCACGCGGTCGGACCTGCCGTCCCGCCCGAAGCGGACGATCATGGAATCCCCGACGAGCACATAGGTCCGCCCCGCGCGGTCCGCCTGCACGAGGTCCGGCGCCACGCGGTCGAAGCGCCAGGGGGTCCCGTCCGCCGCCGAGAGGAGCCCGATCTCCTCAACCCGCCACGCGAGGGACGTCTCCGCGTGACGCGAGGTGAGGAGACGGACACCGGCCGAATCGACGCGCGTGAGGTCGGGATCGCCGGGCGGGGTCGCGCGACAGCCGGCCGCGACGAGCACCGCCGCGCAGGAGCACCAGAGGAGGGATCGCATCCTCCCAAGCTACAACGACGCGGGGGCGGCACGTCGTCCGTGCCGCCCCCGCGGGTCGCGCCAATGCGCCGCGCCCTCAGGCGACGGTCGCGTGCGACGCCATCACGTCACTCGGTCGCGCCGAGGGCGAGCTGGCCGTCGTCGCCGGACTCATCACCGCCGTCGCCGTCCTTGTCGTCGGAGACGACGCGGGCGATCGCCGCGACAACGTCGCCGAGCTCGAGGTTCTTGAGCTTCACCCCCTGCGCGACCCGCCCGGTCTCCCGGATGTCCTTCACCGCACAGCGCAGCGACTGGCCCCCGCGGGTGATGAGCATCAGGCCATCCTCAGGGAGCACTTCGAGGAGGCCGGCGACGTCCCCGGTCTTCTCGGTGCGGCGCACCGTGAGCGTCCCCTTCCCGCCACGGCCCTGCACCCGGTACTCGTCGACCTTCGTGAGCTTGCCCATCGCGAGCTCGGTGACGACGAGGAGCGAGGCGTCGCGCTTGACCACGACCATTCCGACGACGCGATCCCCCGCGCCGAGGGCGATCCCCTTCACGCCGGTCGTGTCGCGCCCCATCCCGCGGACCTCATCCTCATGGAACCGGATGCTGAGGCCGTGCTTCGTGACGAGGACCACGTCGTTCGACCCCGAGGTGATCTGCACGTCGACGAGCTCGTCGCCGTCCTCGAGCTTGATCCCCTTCACGCCTGTCGAGCGGACGTTCGAATACTCGTTGAGCGCGGTCTTCTTGACCGTGCCCTGCCGCGTGCAGAAGAGGAGGAACTCGGTCTCGGTGAACTCCTTCACCGGAACGATCGCCTTCACCTCGGTGTCGGCCGCGACGTTGATCAGGTTGACGATCGGCTTCCCCTTGGCCGCGCGCGCGCCCTCGGGGATCTCATGCACCTTGAGCCAGAAGCACCGCCCGTCCTGCGTGAAGACGAGCAGGTAGTCGTGCGTCTTGGCGACGAAAAGGTGCTCGACGAAATCGTCGGTGCGGAGCTCCGTCCCCTTGGTCCCCACGCCGCCGCGCCGCTGCTTGCGGTAGGTGGAGATCGAGGTCCGCTTGATGTAGCCGGCGTGGGAGATCGTCACGACGACCTCCTCGTTCGCGATGAGGTCCTCGATCGAGAACTCCCCCTCGTCGCCCACGATCTCCGTGCGGCGCTCGTCCCCGTACTCGGCGACCAGGGCGCCGAGCTCGTCCTTCATCACCTGCATCCGCTTCGGGTGCGAGGCCAGCAGCGCCTCCAGCGCGGCGATCTGCGCGCGCACCTCACGGAGCTCCTCCTCGAGCTTGTCGATCTCGAGGCCGGTGAGCTTGGCCAGGCGCATGTTGAGGATCGCCTCGGCCTGCTTCTCCGAGAGCTTGAAGCGCTTCTGCAGCTCGGCGCTCGCCTCCGGCGTGTCCGCCGACCCCCGGATGACCTTGATGACCGCGTCGATGTTGTCGACCGCGATCTTGAGGCCCTCGAGGATGTGCTCGCGCTCCTTCGCCTTGTCGAGGTCGAACTGCGTGCGCCGGACGATCACCTCGTGACGGTGCGCGATCCAGTGCTGCAGCACCTCGCGGAGCCCCATCACCTTCGGGACCAGCCGCTTCGTCGCCGGATCCGGGACGAGCGCGAGCATGATCACGCCGAAGGTGCTCTGCATCGAGGTGTGCTTGTACAGCTGATTCAGCACGACCTTCGGGATGGCGTCCCGCTTGAGCTCGATGACGATGCGCGTCTGCGCGTCCGACTCGTCGCGGAGGTCGGAGACCCCCTCGATCTTCTTGTCGCGTACCAGCTCGGCGATGCTCGCCACGAGGTTGGCGCGGTTCACCTGGTACGGGAGCTCGGTGACGACGATCTGCGACTTGTTCGAGGATTCCTTCTCCTCGACCACCGCGCGCGCGCGCATGATCACCTTGCCGCGCCCCGTCTCGAGATAGTCGCCGATGCCCGCGCGCCCGTAGATGAACGCGCCCGTGGGGAAGTCCGGCCCCTTCACGAGCCCGCGCAGCGTCGCCGCCGGGACCTCGGGGTCGTCGATCATCGCCGTGATCGCCGCCGCGACCTCGCGGAGGTTGTGCGGCGGGATGTTGGTCGCCATGCCGACCGCGATGCCGGCCGAGCCGTTCACCAGGAGGTTGGGCAGCGCCGACGGCAGGACCGTCGGCTCCTCGAGGCGGTCGTCGAAGTTCGGGGCGAAGTCGACGGTGTTCTTGTCGATGTCGGTCAGCATCTCGACCGCCACCTTCGTCAGGCGCGACTCGGTGTACCGGTACGCCGCCGCCGGGTCGCCGTCGACCGAGCCGAAGTTCCCCTGCCCGTCCACGAGCGGGTAGCGCAGCGAGAAGTCCTGCACCATGCGGACGAGCGCGTCATAGACCGACTGGTCGCCGTGCGGATGGTACTTGCCGAGCACGTCGCCGACGACGGTCGCCGACTTCTTGTACGCCCGCCCCGGGACGAGCCCGAGCTCGTTCATCGCGTAGAGCACGCGCCGGTGCACCGGCTTCAGGCCGTCGCGCACGTCCGGCAGTGCACGGCTCACGATGACGCTCATCGAGTAGTTGATGAACGACTCGCGCACCTCGTCCTGGATGAGGCGCGGCAGGATGCGTTCGCGATTGTTCGGCGCGGTCATGGCGGCGGGGGAGAGAAGAGGGGCCGCGCCCCTCGGACGCGACCCCTCAAGTTACCCGCCCCGGACCCCCGGTTCAATCGGAAATCAGGGGGTGCCGCCCTCGGACGGGGGGCGCGCCGTCCCCTCCTCGGCCCGTTCCTCCGACGCGAGCTCGCGCTTGATCCGCTCCCGCTCGGTCCGCCACGACTCGTACCACCGGCGCGTCACCTCGCCCGCGAGGTCGCGGCTCCCCAGCCCGAAGGCGAGCGAGAGCGCGAGGGCCAGCGCCCCGAAGATGATCGCGAAGGCGGTCGTCACGATGTCGGTCGCGACCCCGAGCTCCTGCAGCGCCATGAAGGTCGCCAGCAGGATGACGCCCCCCTTCCCCGCCCGCGCGAGGGTCGGCCCGCCGTCGAGATTCTGCGTCGAGGCCGTGATCAGCGCGGAGACGAAATCCCCGAGCACGATCCCGAGGATCACGATTACGACCGCCGCGATCACGCTCGGCACGTAGCTCAGGAGCTCGGAGAAGACCTGGCCGAGGTAGTCGATCCCGAGCGCGTCGGCGGCGACGAGCATCGCGGTGAAGAGGATCAGCCAGAAGATCAGGTTCGCGACCACCCGCGTCGGATTGACCGGCTGGCCGGTGTGGTCGTGCGCGGGGATGCCGCCGCGCTTGAGCACGTCGTTGAGGTGCATCCGGCGGAGGACGCGCCCCACCGCGCGCTGCGCGAGCTTGGCGAGGACGTAGCCGATCGTGATCACCGCCGCCGCGCCGAACATCGCGGGCAGGTACTCGAGGAGACCGCGGACGCTGTCGAGGAGACGGCTCAGGAAGGTTGAGGAGTCCATGAAGAGGTCAGAAGGTGTACGAGAGGAGCGCGTGACGTCCCGGGCGGCCGGTCGCGGCGGCGACGGCCGCCAGCGGATCGAGTCGGAGTCGGTCGAGTGCGCTGACCCGGCCCGCATCGCGGACCGGCTCGAGGAGGCGCGCGGTCATCAGAGCGCCGACCGCCGCGCCGGCGGTCGCGGCGGCGAGGCTCGTCGCCCCGTCCCGCTCACCCTGCTCCTGCGCGAGGAGCCCCACGCCCAGCCCCATGAGCGCACCGGCGCCGCTACCGATGGTGACGAGGTTCGCCTCACCTCGTGTGTGGTCGTATCGGCGGACGAGGGCATAGTTGGCCCCGATGGTCCCGGCGAGGGCGCCCCCGAGCATCGCGAGCGCCGCCGTCTGCGGCTCGGGCGACCCGTTGGCGACGGCGGTGGCGCCGGCGGTGGCACCAATCGTCGCGCCGAGCCAGAGGGTCTGGACGTCCCCGACGGTCACCTGCGCCGGCGTCGTGGCGGCCCAGGCGCGCCCCAGCCCGGCACCGAGCCACCCCGAGGCGGCCCAGACGGCCGCCGCCGTCGCCTCCGCCCCGCCCTTGGTGTCGAACAGGTCGCGGTCGGTCGTAACGGTGAGCGCCATCGCCGACGCGAAGGCGAGATCGTGCCCGAAGAGCGTCGCCGCCGCCTGCCCGCCCGTGGCGCCGGTGCCCAGCACGAGCCCCGCAGCGGTCCCGCCGATCCCGCCGACCAGCAGCGAGGCCGCCCGTTCGCGCGCGCCGGCGCCGGACTGCGACGCGATCGCCACCGCCTGCCCCGCCCCGCGCATGGAGAGCCCCGTCGCGAGGAGCTGGCGCCCCTCGGTGATCGGCACGTGCCGTGTCACCTCGCCGGCAGCGAAGAACATCCCACCCGACATCACGAGATACGCGGCGACGAAGCTCACCGCGTCGTCGGCCGTCGCGACGGCGAGTGCGGGGCCGTAGGCGGTCAGGCCGAGGAGGGTCTGGTCGCGCACGAAGCGCGTGCGGAGGGCAGAGGGCTCCTGCGCCTCGAGTCGGAGGGAGACCCCGAGCGAGAGGATGACGAAGCCGAGGAGGGACGAGCGTCTCATACGCGACAATCTAGCGTCCGATGCCGATCGGGGTTCCCACCCCGGTGTCACGACCGGCGCGTCCCCACACAGGGCGTGCCACACACCGCGAGCCGCCCGACGCCCGGCGGCGCATCGGTTCAGTTGCGCGTCCCGCGCCTGAGGTCGAACAGCACGCTCCGGTGGCACGTCGGGCAGAGCAGCCACTCGCGGCGCCGGGCATAGCCCAACCCGAAGCTCCCCCCACCCAACGCCTTCGCCTGCATCCGCACGGTGCAGCGCGGACAGTCCGCGTGCCCGTCGCGCGCGTACGCCTCCCGGACGCCCCGCTCCTCCGCCACGGTGAACTGGGCCGCGTCAGCCATCGCCGATCCGCAACACGACCTTCCCGAACTGCCGCCCCGAGGCGAGCCGCTCGAACGCGGCCCGACCGTCCGCGAGGTCCCACACGCCGTCCACAGGCGGCGTCAGCTCGCCCGCCGCGAACGCGGCGACGATCGCGTCGAGCTCGGCGTCGTTGCCCATCGTCGACCCGAGGATCGACCACTGGTTCCAGAAGAGCTTCCGCACGTCCATCGCGAGCGCCGGCCCCGACGTCCCACCGCAGGTGACGAGGCGCCCACCGCGCGCGAGCGCCCCAAGCGACTGCGCCCACGTGCGCTCACCGACGGAGTCGACCACGACGTCCACACCGCGCTTGCCGGTCCGCTCCCGGATCATCCGCCCGACGTCGCCGGCCGAGTGGTCGAGGCATTCATCCGCGCCGAGCGCCCGCGCCCGTGCCAGTTTCTCCGCGCTCGACGAGGTCACCCAGACCCGCGCGCCGCGCGCCTTGCAGATCTGGAGCGCGGCGAGCGCGACGCCACCGCCGATGCCCCAGATGAGCACCTCGTCGCCCGCGCGCACCTGCGCGCGTGTCACACACATCCGCCAGGCGGTGAGCGTGGCGAGCGTGAACGCGGCGGCGGCGGCATCATCGATGCCGGCGGGAATCCGCCGGACATTCGTCGCGGGGACCACCACCTCGTCGGCGAAGGTGCCGGGGAGATGCTCCCCGAGCAGCCGATACCGGATGCAGAGCGAGTGCTCCCCCGCGCGGCAGAACTCACACTGCCGGCACGAGAGCCCGGGGTTGATCACCACGCGGTCGCCGGGCGCCACGGCCGTCACGTCGGGGCTCACCTCCGCCACGATGCCCGTGCCGTCCCCGCCGAGGATCCAGCCGGGGCGCACCTCCACGCCGGGGATGCCGCGGACGACCCAGAGGTCGAGATGGTTCAGCGCGGCGGCGCGCAGGCGCACCCGGACCCCTCCCGCGGTCGGGAGCGCCGGCGCGGGGAGATCATCGCGGAATCGCAGCTGGTCGAGCCCGCCGTGCGCGTCAATGGTGAGTGCTCGCATCCCCGCTCCGTGGCTATATTCCGCTCATGATTCCCATCAAGGTCCCCCCCCTCGGCGAATCCATCACGGAAGCCACCGTCTCGCGCTGGCGCAAGCAGGAAGGCGACGCCGTGGCAATCGGCGAGACCCTGGTCGAACTCGAGACCGACAAGATCACCGTCGAGGTCCCCGCGCTCAATGCGGGCGTCCTCGTGAAGCGCCTCAAGCAGGAAGGCGAGGTCGTCCAGCTCGCGGAGACGCTCGCCGAGCTGGATGAGACCGCGACGGCCGC
>JACCDK011761506.1_pt1 | contig 16679 bp, 13 predicted proteins | sample 7445871 | NCBI WGS metagenome assembly JACCDK01 (sample SAMN15323436, study PRJNA562643) | freshwater metagenome | isolation source: river surface water | place: USA:Blue River Watershed | collected 2017-08-15
CAGCGGGTTAGGCACCTCACCTTGCACCGGGGTGCGGGCGCGGCCGGTGTCGTGCATTTTGGGGATGGCGTCAAGCAGCATGCGGGTGTAGGGGTGCTGCGGATGGGCAAACAGCGTGTGCTTGTCGGCCCGCTCCACCAGGCGCCCGAGGTACATCACACCGACCTGGTCGCTCACATGACGCACCACCGCGAGGTTGTGGCTGATGAACAGGTAAGTCAGGCCTCTCTCGCGCTGCAGCTCTTTCATGATGTTGAGCACCTGGGCCTGCACGCTCACGTCCAGCGCGGAGGTCGGCTCAGCGCAGGCGAGGAATTCAGGGGCCGTGGCCAGTGCGCGCGCGATCGAGATGCGCTGGCGCTGCCCGCCCGAGAACTGGTGCGGGTACTTGACCATGTCCTGTGCGGCCAGACCGACCGACTGCAGCAGCTCGGCCACGCGGGCCTTGAGCATGTCGGCATCGGTCACCAGCCCATGTTCGCGCAGTGGCTCCCCGATGATGGCCTCCACTGTCCAGCGCGGGTTGAGACTGGCGTAGGGGTCCTGGAAGATCATCTGGATGCGCTGACGGATCTTGCGCGACTCGGCAGACTGGTAAGCCGCATGGGCATCCTGTCCGTCAAAGGTCAAGTGACCGCGTGTGGGCTCATACAGCCCCACCAGCAGCCGCGCCACGGTGCTCTTGCCGCAACCGGACTCACCCACCAGGGCCAGGGTCTTGCCTTTTTCAATCTCGAAGCTCACACCATCGACGGCGTGCAGCAGCTGGCGTGGCTTGCCTTCGAGCATGCGGTTGAGCCAGGGCGCCGAGACGTCAAAGGTCTTGGCCAGGTCCCGGGCCACCACCAGCGGTGACTGCGCAGGGGTGTTGTGACTCATGCGGCCTCCCCGGCATGCAGCCAGCAGGCGGCGCGGGTGGCGCCCGCACTCATCAATTCGGGGCGCGCATGCAGGCAGCGCTCGTGGACTTGGGGGCAACGCGGGTTGAAAGCGCAGCCCTGGGGAATGGCGTTCAGGCGTGGCATGGCGCCATCGATCTGGTTGAGGCGCTCGCGGTCGCTGTCCATGTCGGGGATCGAGGCCATCAGACCTGCGGTGTAGGGATGGGCCGGCTGGTTGATCACTTCGTGCACTGGCCCGATTTCGGTGATGCGACCGGCATACATCACGGCCACGCGGTCGCAGGTTTCGGCAATCACGCCCATGTCGTGGGTGATCAGCATCACGGCAGCCCCACGTTCCTTGCAGATGCGCTTGAGCAGGCCGATGATCTGCGCCTGGATCGAGACGTCGAGTGCGGTCGTCGGCTCGTCGGCCACGATCAACTGCGGTTCGGCGGCCAGGGCCAGTGCGATCACCACCCGCTGACGCATGCCGCCCGAGAACTGGTGCGGGTAGTGGTCGATACGCTGTTCGGCCGCCGGTATGCCAGTGTCCACCAGCAGCTGGATGGCGCGCTGGCGGGCTTCTGACGCACTCACGGGCAGATGCGCCTGGATGGTTTCGGTCAGCTGGCGTCCCACCGAGTACAGCGGGTTCAGCGAGGTCAGCGGATCCTGGAAGATGGCCCCGATCTTGCGACCACGGATATGCCGCATCTGGTCGGCATTCAGGTGGTCGATGCGCTGGCCTTCCAGCAGGATCTGGCCGCTGGCCACACGACCCGGCGGTTCGAGCAGGCCGATGATGGAGGCACCAGTGAGGGACTTGCCCGCGCCGGATTCGCCCACCACGCCGAGGATTTCACCGGGCGCGATCTCGAACGAGATGTCGTCGAGCGCGCGCAGGGTGCCGTGGCGGTTGGGAAACTCCACCACCAGGTTCTGGACTTGCAAAAGACTCATGGTTGTTTCTTGCGGCTGCGCTTTGTCAGCGCAGTCGGGGGTTGAGCGCATCGCGCAGCCAGTCGCCCAGCAGGTTCACCGACAGCGCGATCAGCACCAGCATCAGGCCGGGGAAGATGGTGATCCACCACTCGCCCGAGAACAGGTAGTCGTTGCCGACGCGGATCAGTGTGCCCAGCGAGGGGGAGGTGGGCGGTACGCCCACGCCCAGAAACGACAGCGTGGCTTCGGTGATGATGGCCGTGGCCACCTGGATGGTGGCCAGCACCAGCACCGGCCCCAGCACATTGGGGAGCACATGGCGCACCATGATGCGCATGGGCGCCACGCCGGTCACACGCGCGGCCTGTACGTACTCCTTGTTGCGCTCGACCAGGGTGGAGCCGCGCACCGTGCGAGCGTACTGCACCCAGCCCGTGAGCGAGATCGAAATGATCAGCACGCCAAAGGCCAGGCCTTCGTGCGCGTTGGGGAAGAGCGCACGTCCCACGCCGGCGATCAGCAGCGCCACAAGGATGGCCGGGAAGGACAGCATCACATCGCACAGGCGCATCAGCACCGTGTCGATCCAGCCGCCACGAAAGCCAGCCAGCAGCCCCAGCCCGACGCCCACCAGCACCGAGAGGATGACCGATGCCACGCCAACCACCAGTGAGATGCGGGCGCCATAGATCAGTGCCGACAGGATGTCGCGCCCCTGATCGTCAGTCCCCAGCAGGTATTTGCCGGTGCCCCCCTCCATCCAGGCTGGGGGCAACCGGGCATCGCTGAGTTCCAGCGCCGCCAGATCGAAAGGGTTGGTCGGGGCGACCCAGCCCGCGAACACCGAGCAGAAAATGCAGATGAACGCGATCAGGGCCGCCACCATGGCGGTGGGCGAGTTGCGGAAGCTGTAGCCGACGTCGCCGTGCCACCATCGTTGGAATGCAGATCTCATGCCGTCATTTCACGCTGATGTACTTCCAGTGCATGATGTTGTCAGGCCATTGCACCAGCTCGACGTTTTTCTTCATGCCCCACAGCAGCGCCTGCTGGTGCAGTGGAATGTGCCCGACCTCATCCTGGTGGATCTTCACGGCTTCCCGGATCATGGCGTTGCGCTTCTTGTCATCCGTTTCTGAACCCACGGCAGCCGTCAGTTCATCCACTTTGGCATTGCTGTAGGCGCCCAGGTTGAACTGACCGCGACCTCCATCGCCCGGCGTGGACAGGATGGGGTAGAGCACGTTGTGCGCGTCCACCGTGCTGGCGGTCCAGCCCAGCATGTAGAAGCTGGTGTCGCGTCGCAGGATTTTCGGGAAATAGGTCCCCTTGGTTTCGGCTTCGAGGTTGATCTTGACGCCGATGCGCGCCAGGTTGGCGGCCACGGCCTGACAGATTTCCGCATCGTTCACATAGCGGTCGTTGGGGCAGTTCATCTTGACTTCGAAGCCGTTGGGGTAGCCGGCTTCGGCGAGCAGCTTCTTGGCGGCTTCGACGTCATAGGGCAGGCGCTGCGTCAGGTCCGGCGCGAAGCCGCGCACCTGGGATGGGAACATCTGCGCGATCGGCACGGCAGCGCCGCGCATCACGCGGCTTTTGATGGTCTCGATGTCGATGGCCTGGTAGAAGGCCTTGCGCACGCGCACATCCTTGAAGGGGTTCTTGCCCTTGATGTTGGAGAACAGCAGTTCGTCACGCTTTTGGTCCATGCCCAAAAAGATCACGCGCAGCTCGGGGCCCTGCATGACCTTGAGATTGGGATTGGATTTGACGCGCTCGACGTCCTGCACCGGGATCGGGTCCATCACGTCCACTTCGCCAGAGAGCAGTGCGGCGATGCGGGTGCTGTCGTTGCCGATGGGGGTGAAGACCACTTCGTCCACATTGCCCTCGACCTTGCCCCAGTAGTTGCCGTTGCGCGCGAAGCTGGTGCGCACACCCGGCTGGCGCTCGCGCACGCGGTAGGGGCCGGTGCCATTGGCGCGGAAGGAAGCTGCGTTCTCGATACCCTTGCGACGGTCTACCGGCTTGGTGGCCTGGTTGTCCTCGCACCACTTCTTGCTCATGATCATCCAGCCGGTGAAGAGTTCGGGCAGGATGGGAAAGGGTGCCTTGGTCACGAAGTCCAGCGTGTGGTCGTTGATCTTCTTGATTTCCTTGATCTGGCCAACGTAGCTCTTCATGTCGGAGCCGTCACCCGCTGCACGCTCGTAACTGAAGATCACGTCGTCTGCAGTGAAAGGTGTGCCGTCGTGGAAGGTCACGCCTTTGCGCAGCTCGAAGCGCCAGACGGTCGGTGAAGTCTGCTTCCAGGAGGTGGCCAGCGCCGGGGCCAGCTTGTAATCGCGACCGCGGGTGACCAGAGGCTCGTAGACGTTGCTGACCACCGAGATCTGCAGGGTTTCGTTGAGCGAATGCGGGTCCATCGAGAGCGCATCGCCCTGGTTGGCCACACGCAAGGTGGCAGCCTGCGCAGACAGGGCAGACAAAACGGCCAGGGCCGTGAGCGAGCGGCGGAGGGTCAGAGTACGCATGGAAGTCTCCTGTGGTGTGAAAAGGGGTCAGGTGCCGAGGGGCAATGCCTGCTCGATGAGGCTGGCATGCAATGCCGCGCCCAGGGGCAGGATATCGTCGTTGAAATCGTAGCGGCTGTTGTGCAGCGGGTGCGGGCCGGGGCCGTGTGGCAGGCCCTGGCCGATCCGGATGTAGGCGCCAGGCTTGACCTGCAGCATGAAGGAAAAATCCTCGCCGCCCATGCTCGGCAGCATGTCGCGCCAGACCTTGTCTTCGCCAACCAGCCTGGCGGCCACATCGGCAGCGAACCGTGCCTCGGGCACGGTGTTCACGGTGGCGGGGTAGACGCGTTCATAACTGACCTCGGCACTCGCGCCAAAGCCTTGCGCCACGCCGGCGCACAGTTGGCGCAGGCGGTCTTCGATCTGATCCTGCACTTTTTCGTTGTAGGTGCGTACCGTGCCGACCAGCGTGACGTCGCCGGGAATCACGCTCATGGCGCCAGGGTGGCCGCCTTGCATCGAACAGAGGCTGACCACCGCCTGGTCAAAGGCTGAAAGGTTGCGAGCCACCACGCTCTGTACCGCCGTGATGATGTGACCGGCCACCAGAACCGGGTCGATCGCCTGGTGAGGCCGCGCCCCATGGCCGCCTTTGCCACGCACCAGAATCTCGATGCGGTCCACAGCCGCCTGCATCGGGCCCGGGGTGATGCCGATGACGCCCAGCGGTGTTTCAGGCGAGTTGTGCTGCGCAAACACCTTGTCGCAGGGGAAACGTTCGAACAGTCCGTCTTCGATCATGGCGCGGGCGCCGGCAAAGCCTTCCTCGCCGGGCTGGAAGATCAGCACGGCAGTGCCGTCGAACTGGCGGGTTTCTGCCAGGTAGCGGGCCGCACCCAGCAGCATGGCGGTGTGGCCATCGTGGCCGCAGCCGTGCATCAGGCCCGTCTTGGTCGAGCGCCAGGCACAGTCGTTGTGCTCCTGCAGTGGCAGTGCATCCATGTCGGCCCGCAGACCGATCATGGGGCCGGGATGGGAGGCGCTGCGGCCGTGGCCGTGCACCAGCGCCACCACACCGGTCTTGCCCAGGCCGGTATGGATGCTGTCAACACCGCAGACCTTCAGGCCCTCGACTACGCGCGATGAGGTGTAGACCTCCTCGAAGCCGAGCTCAGGATGAGCGTGAAGATCACGCCGGAAAGCGGTGAGCTCCGGATGGAATTGGGCAATGCGGGCAAAGGCGCGGCCATGGGCCAGCGCGGCTTGCAGCGATGCACCCATGCTCAGTGCCCTCCAGCCTTGCCCACGCGCAGGCGCGGATCGACGGCAAAGTACAGCAGGTCCACCACCAGGTTGATGACGACGAAGATCAGTGCGATTAGACACAGGTAGGCGGCCATGACCGGGATGTCGGCAAAGGTCACCGCCTGAATGAACAGCAGACCCATGCCCGGCCACTGGAAGACGGTCTCGGTGATGATGGCAAAGGCGATCAGGCCACCGAGCTGCAGGCCGGTGATGGTCATGACCGGCACCAGGGTGTTCTTGAGCGCATGGCCAAAGTGGATGGCCCGGTTGGACAGGCCGCGAGCCCGGGCGAACTTGATGTAGTCGGTGCGCAGCACTTCGAGCATTTCGGCACGCACCAGCCGCATGATGAGTGTGAGCTGGAAGATGGCCAGTGTGATCGCCGGCAGTGTGATGTGGTGCCAGCCTTTGGGCGTGAGCAGGCTGGTGGTCCACCAGCCGATCTGCACCACCTCGCCACGGCCGAAGCTCGGGAACCAGCCCAGCGTGACGGCAAATACCAGGATCAGCAGGATGCCGATCAGGAAGGTGGGCAAGGATACGCCCAGCAGCGAGAGCGTCATGAACAGCTGGCTCATGAAGGTGCCGCGCCGCAGGGCGGCATAAACCCCCATCGGGATGCCGATCAGCAGGGCCAGGCCGGCGGCCACCAGGGCCAGTTCCAGCGTGGCGGGGAATCGTTCGGCGATCAGCCGCGAGACTTTGGCGCCCTGGCGCAGGCTCAGGCCGAACTCACCCTGCACCGCATTGGCCAGGAAGTGGCCAAACTGCACAAAGAAGGGTTGGTTCAGGCCCAGATCGGCGCGCAGTTGGTCAATCTGCTCCTGGGTGGCGTCCTGCCCGAGCAGGAACACCACAGGATCGCCCACATACTGAAACAGCAGGAAGGCGATGAAGGCCACGGTGACCATCACCACCATCGCCTGGATCAGGCGCTGGAGGATAAAGGCCAGCATCAGTTGACCTTGATCAGCACCCAGTCGAGCCGGTTGTCGGCGCGATGGACCAGATCAATGTTTTTCTTCATGGCCCAGGGGATGACCTGGTTGTGCAGCGGGATGTGCGCCACGGTGTCGTTCTGCAGCTGCAGGCCCTCGGTCAGCAGGCGGTTGCGCACCGGCAGGTCGGTCTCGGTCTTGATGCGGTCGACCACATAGTCCATGCGCTGGTTGCTGTAGCGGCCGACGTTGTAGTTGCCGTCACCGCCGGTGCCCACACTGCGGGTGAGCGACTGCAGGCTGTAGAGCGCATCAAAGGTGGGTACGCCCCAGCCCAGCATGTAGATGCTGGCCTCGTAGCGTTGGATCATCGGGAAGTAGGTCACCAGCGGCAGTGTGCGCAGTTTGGCCTTGACCCCCACCTTGGCCCACATGGCGGTCACGGCCTGACAGATTTCCTCGTCGTTGATGTAGCGGTTGTTGGGACAGGCGAAGTCCACTTCAAAACCCTGCGGATAACCGGCTTCGGCCAGCAGCTTGCGGGCATCGTCCTGCGAATAGGGGAAGCGCTTGTGCACGCCCTCGGTCCAGCCCGCCACCTGCGGCGACACCAGCGCACCCGTAGGTTGGGACAGGCCGCGCATGGTGACCTTGTGGATGGTGTCGATGTCAATGGCCTGGTAGAGCGCCTTGCGCACCTTCACATCCTTGAGCGGGTTCTTGCCCTTGACGTTGGAGCCCGGCAGTTCGTCGCGGAACTGGTCCATGCCCAGGAAGATGGTGCGGTTTTCCACCCCGTCGACCACCTTGAGGTTGGCGTTGTTGCGCATGCGGCCCAGGTCTTGCGGGCTGGGGTCAAGCACAAAGTCGATCTCGCCCGAGAGCAGGGCGGCGGCGCGCGTGGCTTCGTTCTTGATCGGGGTGTAGATGATCTCGGTCACGTTGCTGGGGGCATCTTTCCAGCCCCACCAGTTCGGGTTCTTGACCATGACCAGCTTCTGGTCGGGCTGCCATTCCTTGACCATGAAGGGGCCACTGCCCATGGCGTTGCGGTGGGCGTAGGTTTCGTCCTTGGTCTTGCCGTCTTTGGGCTCCACCGACTTGTTCTTCTCCGCCCAGGCCTTGCTCATGATGCGCAGCTCGGTAAGCTGGTTGAGCAGCACCGGGTTGGGACCGCTGAGGATGATGTCCACCGTACGGGGGTCGACCTTGGCGATGCGGCTGAAGCCCTGGGTGTAGACGTGGAAGTTGGACGTCTTGGCGCGGGCACGCTCCAGAGAAAACACCACGTCGTCGGCCGTCAGGGCGCTGCCGTCGCTGAATTTCACATCGCCACGCAAGGTGAAGCGGTACTGCGTCGGCGAAACCTCTTTCCAGCTGGTGGCCAGGCGGGGCTCTACCTTGAAGGTCTTGCTGTTGTAGTAGACCAGCGAGTCATAAATGGCTGCATGCACGCCATTGCCCAAGGCATTGTTCTGGGAATGGATGTCCAGTGTGGGAATGTCGCTGGCGCTGGACCATTTGAAGGTTTTGGCCTGGGCATGCCCGGCCACCATAAGGCAAGCTGCTGAGACCAGACTCAGGCCACAGCGGTAGATCAAGCGGTTGTGCATCGAAATCACCTTGATGAGCGTTGAACCAAAGAAGTTGGAATATGCATCAGTTGCTTTGCAGAGGGCAGAGGGAATTCCCCCAACGTTCTGTCGCGGACCCGACACGGCAGGTCTGTCCACAAAGCGGCGCAGGCCAGTTCAGGGTGTGCTCAGCCCCTGGCTGGCTTGGTGCATGGCGTCCATGGCCTGATCCACGATCTGCTGACGCCATTCGTCGGTGTCCACGTAGAAGGCGTCCATCAGGTCTTGCTTGATTTGCTGGCGCAAGGTGGTGGGCGCCTCGGGGTGCAAGGCGAGCCAATGGTCGCCGCGCAAGGCATGCATGACCTTGTCCATCGGCTGGGTGCCGTACTCCATCGCAATGCCGGTGTATTCGGCCTGCGGGCATTCGTCGTAGGCCGCCATCCACATCAGGCCAGTCAGGTAGGCCGAGGTGGACGAGCCGTCGTAGATGGAGGTGATGCCCGGACCCCACCAGGCTCTGGCGCGGGCCAGGGCGGCCTTGTCGTCGGCGCAGGCGAAGATGCGCTCGCCCACGCCGCTGGGGCCCAGACCGGTGTGCAGGTCGATCCAGGCCAGACGCTCGCAGGTGCGGCCATGCTCGCGCAGCACGTTGCGCAGCGTCAGGTTGCTCCAGGTCGGACCACGGCCACCAAAGAACATGCCATCGGCAAATTCGTGCTGGCCCGCCGAGACGGCGGCCTGGAAGGCCGGCATGCCGCGTTCGGAAATGAACTTTTCAACCGCTGCGGCATTGGCCGCATCGGGCGGCCAGACCTGCGGCAGCAGCAGGGGTTGCACCTCGCGGTAGGCGGCGTTGACCGGCAGCGGCTGGCTGTAGTCGTGAAAGTTGCGGTTGATGTCCACGTTCTCGTGCGTCACGCGCCGAACATGCGAGAAACCATAGGGGTTGAGTGCGTGGATGTAGAGCACTGCCACACCTGCATCGCGGGCGGCCTGGCGCCAGGGTGCATCGCGCAGGGCATTGACCTGCACGCCGCTCCCGCAATAGCCCTCCACGCCATGGCAGGCGCTGCTGACGACCAGCAGGTTTTTGGCATCGGCCGGGCCTTCGCGCACCACATCCATGGCCAGCGATTCGCCGTCGCGGCCGGGACGGGGGTGGTGGTGTGACTGCACCTTCAGCCCCGCGGCCTGCGCCGCATCCAGGAACTTCTGGCGGGCCTCGGCGTAGCTTTTCGAAAAGCCGCTCTGAATCGATGACATGGATACCCCCGATCAGGCCTTGGTGCCCTGGGCCAGCCAGCGGGTGGCCAGTTCGACCCAGTAGGTGCCGCCCAAGGGGATCAGGTCGTCGTTGAAGTCGTAGCTGGGGTTGTGCAGCGTGCAGGGACCACCGCCGTGGCCCATCTCGCGGTGGGCACCGTCGCCATTACTGATGAACACATAGGCTCCGGGCTTGACCTGCAGCATGTAGGAGAAATCTTCGGCGCCCATGGTGGGTTCCTGCACCATGACGTTGGCCTCACCCACGATGCCCTGCATCACCTGACGCGCGAACTCGGCTTCGGCCGGCGTGTTCACAGTCGGTGGGTAGTTACGCACGAACTCGAATTCGCACTGGGCACCGAAGGCCTCGCTGATGGACTCGGTAATCTGCTTCATGCGCGCTTCGATCAGGTCCAGCACCTCGATGGTGAAGGTGCGCACCGTGCCCTGCAACTCGCAGAAATCGGGCACCACATTGGTGGCCTCGCCCGCGTGGATCATGGTGACCGAGATCACGCCCGCGTCCACAGGCTTCTTGTTGCGGGTGATGATGGTCTGGAAGCCCTGCACCATCTGGCAGGCGATTGGCACCGGGTCAATGCCGTTGTGCGGAAGAGCGGCATGGCTGCCTTTGCCGCGGATGGTGATCTTGAATTCGTTGCTCGAGGCCATGACCGGACCGGGGCTGACGGCAAAGGTGCCCACAGCTGCGCCGGGCCAGTTGTGCATGCCAAACACGGCCTGCATCGGGAATTTCTCGAAGAGACCGTCCTTGATCATCTCGCGCGCACCGCCACCGCCCTCTTCGGCAGGCTGGAAGATCAGGTAGACCGTGCCGTCAAAGTCGCGGTGCTGAGACAGGTGCTTGGCTGCAGCCATCAGCATGGCGGTGTGGCCGTCGTGCCCGCAGGCGTGCATCTTGCCCTGATGTTTGCTGGCATGGGCAAAGGTGTTGAACTCCTGCATGGGCAGGGCGTCCATGTCGGCGCGCAAGCCCACGGCTCGGCCGCAGGCACCGCCATCCCGGCCATGCACGATGCCGACCACGCCAGTGGTGCCCATGCCGCGGTGGATCGGGATGCCCCATTCGGTCAGCTTGGCCGCGACCACATCGGCCGTGCGCACTTCTTCGAAGCACAGCTCGGGGTGGGCGTGGATGTCTTTGCGGATGGCCGCAATGCTGGCGGCGTCGGAAAGGATGGATTCATTCAGCTTCATGCCATTCAGTCTAGCGGGCCTTTTCGAACCTTGTCGGTCATGCAGGTGCCACCTAGGGTTATTACCGAATTTTGTTGTACCAGAGGTGCAAAGCCAGTGACACTCATCTGACGAGATCGCTGGGTGGATGCTCGCTCACCGCGTCTGCGCCAAAATGTCTGGATGACCGAATCTGCTGCCTCCGTGGTGCGTGGCGCCTGCCCGCACGACTGCCCCGACACCTGCGCCTTGCTCACCACCGTCGAGAACGGTCGGGCCATCAAGGTACAGGGCAACCCGGCCCATGCCCTGACCGATGGCGTGCTGTGCACCAAGGTCTCGCGCTACACCGAGCGCACCTACCACCCTGAGCGCGTGCTCACGCCGCTGCGCCGCGTCGGCCCCAAAGGTGCGGGCCGGTTCGAGCCGGTGGGCTGGGACGAGGCGCTGCATGACATTGCCACGCGCCTGCAGGCGATCGCGGCGCGCGAACCGCAGGCCATCCTGCCCTACAGCTACGCCGGCACCATGGGGCTGGTGCAGGGCGAATCCATGTCGGCGCGGTTCTTTCACAAGCTGGGCGCCTCGCTGCTGGACCGCACCATCTGCGCCTCGGCCGGGGCCGAGGGCCTGACCTACACCCTGGGCAGCAAGGTCGGCATGAAGGTGCAGCACTTTGCCGAATCCAAATTGATCGTCATCTGGGGCAGCAACTCGATCGGCTCCAACCTGCACTTCTGGCGCATCGCGCAGGAGGCCAAGCGCCAGGGGGCGCGGCTGGTCTGCATCGACCCGCGGCGCAGCGAGACGGCCGACAAATGCCACGAGCACATCGCACTCCAGCCTGGCACCGATTCGGCGCTGGCGCTGGCGCTCATGCACGAGTTGGTCGTCCACGACTGGCTGGACCACGACTACATCGAGCGTCACACCCTGGGCTGGGCGGGCTTGCGTGAGCGTGCGCTGCAGTGGCCGCCCGAGCGGGCGGCCGAGGTCTGCGGTGTGCCGGTCGAGCAGATCCGTCAGCTGGCGCGCGACTGGGGCACCACCCAGCCGGCGGCCATCCGGCTGAACTACGGCATGCAGCGGGTGCGCGGCGGCGGCAATGCGGTGCGCGCCATCGCCTGCCTGCCCGCCCTCACCGGCGCCTGGCGGCACCGCGCCGGCGGGCTGTTGATGTCCAGCTCGGGGCATTTCCCGGTGCGCCGCGCGGCCTTGCAGCGGCCCGACCTGCTGGGCGAGCGGCGCCCGCGCACGATCAACATGAGCACGATCGGCGACGACCTGCTGCGCGAGAGCTCGCCCGCCTTTGGCCCCAAGATCGAGGCGCTGGTGGTCTACAACAGCAACCCGGTGGCGGTGGCGCCGCAGTCGGGCCAGGTGGTGCGGGGTTTTGCCCGCGAAGACCTGTTCACCGTGGTGCTGGAGCACTTCAGGACCGACACGGCCGATTACGCCGACTACATTCTGCCGGCCACCACCCAGCTCGAACACTGGGACATCCACACCACCTACGGCCACACCGATGTGCTGCTCAACCGACCGGCCATCGCGCCCGTCGGGCAGGTCCGCACCAACACCGACATCTTCCGGACGCTGGCCGCGCGCATGGGCTTTGACGAGCCCTGCTTTGCCGAAACCGACGAACAGCTGTGCCGCATGGCGATGGGCGACGAACAGGACTTTGCCGTGCTGCTCGAACACGGCTTTGCCAGCCTGCCGGTTCCCGAGGCGCCGTTTGCCCAAGGCGGTTTCCCCACCCCTTCGGGAAAGTGTGAATTCTTCAGCCAGCGCCTGGCTGACCAGGGCCTGGACGGCTTGCCGGACCATGTGCCCAACTACGAAATGCCCGGCAGCGACACGCGCTACCCGCTGGCCATGATCTCGCCGCCGGCGCGCAACTTCCTGAACTCGACCTTTGTGAACGTGCAGAGCCTGCGCGACATCGAGTCCGAACCCGTGCTCGAAATCCACCCGCAGGACGCCAGCGCCCGGGGCATTGCCGATGGCGCGGTGGTCGAGGTGTTCAACGACCGTGGCCGCTACCGCTGCAAGGCCAAGGTTTGCGAACGTGCCCGTCCCGGCGTGGTCAACGGCCTGGGCATCTGGTGGCGCAAGCTGGGGCTCAACGGCACCAACGTCAATGAACTCACCAGCCAGAAGCTCACCGACCTGGGGCGCGCGCCGGTGTTCTACGACTGCCTGGTGCAGGTGGTGCGACTGGAGACGGCCCATGCCTGAGTTGCACATTGCGCGCGAGCACAGCCTGGGCCTGAAGGCGGCCCGCGCTGCCGCCCAGCGTTGGGCCGAGGAGGCCGGACGCGAATGGGGCATGCAGTGCCGCACCGAGTCGGGTGCGCAGCAAGACACGATCCACTTCGAGCGCACGGGCGCTTCGGGCCATCTCACCGTCAGCGCCCATCAATTTGAATTGCAGCTCAAGCTCGGCTTTTTGCTCGGCCCTCTCGCCGGTCAGATCGAGCAGCAGATTCGCCAAAGCCTGGACGAGCTGCTCGGGGCCTGATCCTTCTGCAGTGTCGTCCTCGGGCTTGACCCGAGGACCCATGCCTCATCTCAAGGCAGCTCGGTGTTTTCTGCCGGTGCGTTGGCACCGCGCGGCCCCACGGTGCCCAGCCGGGCCTTGAGTGACTGCGGCTGACCGGTGATCAACGCCGCGTAGTTGGTGGTGTTGGACAACACCTTCTTCACATAGTCGCGCGTTTCCTGGAATGGCACGTTCTCTGCCCATATGGCGCCTTCGAGCATCGGGCCTTCACGCCATTTGCGCGGGCGGCTTGGCCCGGCGTTGTAGGCGGCGGCGGCCATCGGCATCGAGCCGCCAAAGTCATCGAGCACCAGCTTGAGGTAGCCGGTGCCGATTGCCACATTGGTCTCCTTGTCGTTGATCTGATCGGGCGTGAAGCCAGTCAGTCCGATCTTCTTGGCGGTCCATTTGGCGGTGGCCGGCATCACCTGCATCAGCCCGGAGGCGCCCACATGCGAGCGCGCGTCCATGATGAAGCGGCTTTCCTGCCGGATCAGGCCATACACATAAGCCGGGTCCAGGCCAATACCGTTGGCGCGGCGGACCACGATCTCGCGCAGCGGCATCGGAAAGCGTTGCCCGAAATCGATCGTGCCCTTGGTGCGGTCGCTCGTGTTGATGCAACGGTCCCAGACCTGGCGTTGGCAGGCCAAGTCGGCGGCAGCCAGCAGTTCGCGGTCGTTCATGCCCCCGGGCGTGTGCAGGTTGGTGGTGTAGTTCCACTCGCGGTTGCCCTCGGGGCGCAAGCCGATCTGGATCGCATGGAGCGCCCGTTGCAGCCCGGGGTTGGCCAAGGCCTGGGCCTTTTCGCTGGCACTCAGCGGTGCAGGGGCCAGTGGCACCACGATGGACTGACCGAGCTCTTCAAGTGCCAGTTGCTCGTAAAAGCCGCGCACGCTGGCGATGCTGCGCAGCAGGTCCTGCGCCTGCAGGCGTTGGGTGTCGCTGCTGGCGGTGGCCAGCAAGGCGCGGGCACGCCAGTAGACCCATGCGGGGTCTTTCTGCGCGTCCGGGCTCATGGCTTCGGTGGCGCCCAGCACCTGCCGCCACTGGCCCGCACGCAAGGCAGCGCGAATTTTCCAGATCAGCAGCTCGTCGCTGAGGTCGCTGTCCTTGTGCACCTTGGCGAAATGCGCGCTGGCGTTGTCCTGCAGCTTGAAGGCCGCCTGCTTGCCGATCACGCCCCAGGTCCAGTTCTTTTCTTCGCTGGTGAGCATCAGCCCCCAACGTTTGTCGAGCAGCTGGGCGGCTGCGTCCGGGTCGCTGGCGGCCAGGCGGATCAGGGCCAACACGGCCAGCTCCTTGCGGTTGCGGGTGACGGCGACGATGCGCTTGTCCAGGTACTTGGCCGGGTCGTTGAAGATCAGCGCCACCTGCTCGGACAGACGCGGCGCCTCGATGTCCACCGCATCCTTGGCGGCTTTCGGCCTGTTGGCATCCATCGCCAGTCGGGCCTTGCGCCAGAGGTCCAGGCCGTTGATCTTCTTGCCTGAGTGCAGGTGCTCGGCCAGCCAGGTGCAGCCGTCGTCGGCCTCGCGCTGGGCATGCCACAGGCGAAGCGCTTCCTGCGCCACATCACGGCGGCTGAGCACTGCGTCGGCGGCCAGCGCGTAGCAGCGCACCTCGCGGTCGTCCTGCATGCGGTACTTGGGAAACTCCACCGCGATCGTGCTCCAGTCGCGCCGTTTGCCCAGCAGCTGGAGCCAGTCGTTGCGCAGGCGGTCTTCGTAGTAAGTGCCAGCGTAGCGGCTCAGAAAGGCCTGGATGTCGTTCTCGGAGGCGGTGTCCAGCCGGCTGCGCAGTTCCCAGTAGGCCGCCAGGGGTTCGAGCGTGTGGCCCTGGACTTGCGGCAAGAGGGCGGAGAGGCGGCTGCGGTCCATCTTGCGCCAGGCCTGATGCATGTCGAGCAGGGCATCGTCGCCGCGCTGGGGCGTCTGGGCCAGGGCGCTGCTCAGTAAAAAGGAGGAAAGGACACCTGTCAGTGTCAGAATGGATGGCAAACGCTTGAATGAAGGCATGCCCGATTATGGACAAAGCACAGGCCAAGAAAGCCCTGCGTCAGACCCTGATTGAAGAAAGACTGAACTTGCCGGACCGCCTGCAGCGCGCCGAGGCATTGCAGCGCGTCATGCGCATCTGGCTGGTGGGGCGCCCCGACACTGTGATCGGGGCCTACTGGCCCATCAAGGGCGAATTCGACCCCTTGCCTGCCTTGCACCGCTGGAAGGAAGACGGTGAGCTGCTGGACGAGCCGCTGCGCCGGCGCATCGGTTTGCCGGTGGTCAACAAGCTGCACAAGACGCTGACTTTCCATGCCTGGTACCCGGGCTGTCCTATGGAAGAAGATGCCTACGGCATCCCCAAGCCCAAGGCCACGGAAATCATCGTGCCCACGTTGCTCTTTGTGCCTTGTGTGGGCTACAGCGCGGGCGGCTACCGGCTGGGCTACGGCGGCGGCTTCTACGACCGCACCCTGGCCAGCCTGCAGCCCAAGCCCTTCACCGTGGGCCTGGGCTACACCCAGGGCTATGTGGACGATTTCGAGCCCGAGCCCCACGACGAGCCGCTGGACGCCATCCTCAACGACAACGGCGTGGTCTGGCCCGTCTGAGCCGAGAAATACCCATGGCTCGTCCCAAATCCGCCTCCCACGACCTCAAGCGCGATGCGATCCTCGACATTGCCGCGCAGTGCTTTGCCGAGCGCAGCTACCCCGCTGCCAGCATGAACGAGATCGCCGCCGCCTGCGGCACGTCCAAGGCCCGGCTCTACCACTACTACGAGAGCAAGGACGCGATCCTGTTCGATTTGCTTGACCGACATACCCAGCGGCTGTTGACGCTGATTGCGCAGACCGAGGCCAAGGCGCAGCGCCAGAACCTGGATGACCGCGCGGCCCTGCACGAGCTGGTGCGTGCCTTTTTGCAGGAATACGAAACCTCGGCCACACGCCATGCGGCGCTGCTCAACGACACCAAGTTCCTCAGTGCAGAACCCGATCCGGCCTTGGGCGGTGTGTCTGCGCGGGAACTGATCCTCGACCGCCAGCGCGACATCGTGGCCGCCATGACCCGCTTCCTCAAGCGTGCCTACCCGCAGCGCCTGACGGCGGCCAACCAGACGGCGCTGACCATGATGCTGCTGGGCATGATCAACTGGACCTTCACCTGGCTGCGGCCGGGTGGGCCGATGAGCTATGCCGACTTTGCTCAGGAGGTCATTGCCATGCTCGAAACAGGCATGGGCTGAAGGCTGGCCTGATCCGATGCTGTCATCCCAAGGCTTGGCCTTCGGATCCATGGATTCCCGATCCGGTCGGGAATGACAGGCCGATGATCCTGAAATTTAACTATCCGTAACGCATTTCGATTAGGTAAAATTTGGCGATTGCCCCCGAACCGGAGAACACCATGTCCAAAGCCTTTGCCAGTCAGGCCGACCTGACCGAAAAAAAAGTCACGTTCGAGCAGCTCAGCCAGCACTGCTGGGCCTACACCGCCGAGGGC
>JACCDK011876507.1_pt1 | contig 16678 bp, 16 predicted proteins | sample 7445871 | NCBI WGS metagenome assembly JACCDK01 (sample SAMN15323436, study PRJNA562643) | freshwater metagenome | isolation source: river surface water | place: USA:Blue River Watershed | collected 2017-08-15
ATGTAGTAGTCGCTGGGTAAGCGGGGCAGAATCACCTGGCGCGTGGCCAATCGAGCCTCCAGGGTCAGCGGATTCTCACGGGCAAGTGAAGCAGCTGTGGTCGAGAGAATGGTGTCGGTGTTTTGCTGCAGGTAAGTTCTCAGCAGCGAAATAGTGCCGACGCTAGAAACAACTAGTAGCACGCCGATCAGTGCCACCGACATGGTGGTCAGTTTGGTGCGAAGAGAAATTCGCGACCAGGCAGCAGCTAGTTTTTGATTCACGTGTTAAGACTATTTCTTGACGTTGTTGGCAACATACATGTAGCCAACGCCGCGCTTTGTGCGAATCAGTGGCTCGCTGGTCACTGGATCTAACTTTTTGCGCAGATAGGAAATGTAAGACTCAACAATTCCCATTTCGCCATTGAAGTCGTAGTGCCAAACGTGATCAATGATTTGTTCTTTTGATAGCACGCGGTTTGGATTCGACATCAGAAAGCGCAGCAGCTTGTACTCAGTTGGAGAAAGTTCCACGACTTCGCCGTTTACAAAAACATCGTGGGCATCTTCATCAATCTTAATTTCGCCCACCTCAATGACTGAAGGCTCGGCATCATTTTTCTTTGAGCGTCGAAGAATTGCGTGAATTCGGGCAACAACTTCATCCAAGCCGAAAGGTTTCGTCACGTAGTCATCTCCGCCAACGGTTAATCCGGTGACTCGATCAGCCTCTTCGTCTCGTGCACTTAGAAACAGCACTGGCACGTCAATTCCCTTGGCGCGAATTGCCTTGGTCACGCTGAAGCCATTCATGTCAGGCAGCATGACATCGAGAAGAATTATGTCTGGCGAAGATTTTTCAGCGGCAATAACCGCATCATTACCGTTGCCAACAGCTGCCACGCTAAAGCCAGCGAAACGGAGCTGCCGGGAGAGTAGGTCACGAATACTTGGTTCGTCGTCTACGACGAGTACCTTGATGTTTTCCATGCCTTAAGTTTTCGCATATTGGCTGGGAGAAGTCTGAGAACCAACTGGGCGCCATCTGTGGTTTTTCACAGGTTGTCTGAGTCAAGAATGGTGTAGCTATAGCCCTGTTCGGCTAGGAATCTTTGCCGGTTTTGAGCGAAATCCTGGTCAACCGTGTCACGGGAAATTAGCGTGTAGAAACTGGCTGCGCGCCCATCGCTTTTCGGGCGCATTAGCCGGCCGAGGCGCTGGGCCTCTTCTTGACGCGAACCATATGAGCCAGAAATCTGAATGGCAACCGATGCTTCTGGCAGGTCGACGGAGAAATTAGCCACCTTGGACACAACGAGCGAGGTTACCTCGCCATTGCGGAAAAGCTCAAAAAGGCGCTCACGCTCTGGTACCGGAGTTTCTCCAGTTATTAGAGGCATATCGAGCACATCGGCGATTGTGTGCAATTGATCAATGTATTGCCCAATAATCAGAGTTGGTTCACCAGCATGCCTGCGCAAAAGTTGCTGGATCACTGGAATCTTGGTGTTGCTGGTTGCTGCGATTCGATAGCGCTCATCCTGATTTGCCATGGCGTAATTGAGACGTTCTTCCTCAGGAAGATCAATTCGAATTTCAAAACATTCTGCCGGAGCGATGTAGCCTTGCGCTTCAATTTCTTTCCAAGGAGCATCAAATCTTTTTGGTCCGATTAGAGAAAAAACATCGCCCTCTTTACCGTCTTCGCGAACAAGGGTGGCAGTTAAACCTAATCTTCTTTTTGCCTGCAATTCTGCAGTCATCTTAAAAATTGGAGCTGGGAGTAAATGAACCTCGTCATAAATGATGAGCCCCCAGTCGTTTGCATCAAGTAACGAAAGATGTGCGTATTCGTTTTTCTTTTTAGTGGTGAGAATTTGGTAGGTGGCAATCGTGACAGGTTTGATTTCTTTCATAGATCCGCTGTATTCACCGATTTCTTCTTCGGTGAGCGTGGTTCGACGCATCAGTTCATTTTTCCACTGTCGAGCGCTAACCGTGTTGGTCACCAGAATCAGCGTGTTTGTTTTTGCAACGGCCATTGCGGCGGCGCCAACAATCGTTTTACCAGCGCCACACGGTAAAACGACCACACCCGAGCCGCCCTCCCAAAATTTGTCGACGGCCTGAACCTGGTAGTCACGAATCTTCCAAGCGCCATGCTTTGGGTCGGTTGAGCTGAGGTCAATTTGGTGCGGCGTGCCCTCTGCGTACCCGGCTAGATCCTCCGCTGGCCATCCCAGTTTGAGCAGTTCCTGCTTGACCTGGCAACGAGCCCAGGGTTGAATCCGGAAGGCGGTTTCGCTCAGCCTTCCACCGAGAAGTTCGGCAATTTTACGGTGCTTGGTGGCTTCCACCAAGACGGCCGGTTCACTGGAAATCAGTTCCAGCTCGCCGCTTTCGTCTCGTTTGATAACCAAACGACCGTAGCGTCCCATGGTTTCAGTGATGTCTGTTCGAACCGAGGTTGGGACGGCAAACTTTGCGTAGCGGTCAAGCACATCGAGCACGAATTCGCTGTCGTGACCGGCGGCGCGAGCGTTCCACAATCCTAGTTTTGTGATTCGGTAGGTGTGGATGTGCTCAGGTGCTCGCTCGAGTTCGGCAAATATCGCTAATTCGTGACGGGCATCCGAGGCCTGTGGGTTATCCACTTCAAGAAGAGCAGTTTTATCGCTCTGCACAATAAGTGGTCCATTGGTCATCGTTATAGCCTATTGAAGAACGATGCTCGATATCGAGGCCAGGGGTAGCGTGCGCTCAACATCTGCTTTTCGATCCTTTGCGCGAAGCCTACCGTTGGCTAGGCCAACCGGTTGAATCAGGTATTCCAAGGTTTCCCCATTTGAAGTTTCAACCTTGACAAGTGCGGTGGCTTTATTTTTTATTGCCAATTGAATTTGACGCAGGAGGTCGTCGTCGTCTGGTTGGTTGCCAAGTTTTGCATCCTGGTCGCGCAAACGTTGAATATCGCTTTCAATTGACTTCGCCGATGCTGCAATATGAGTGCGCTCGATGGTTTCAGTTGGGGAAATTACTTTGTTGTTTTTATCGACACGAACGGCTACGTAGCCAGAATCACGAAGAGAGAAGTAAACCAGCTCTGAGTCGAATCGAGAGTGGAGGTCACCTTTTTCACTGAAGTGCAAAGCAAGAGGCTTTATTTTTTGATTATTTTGTATTTCTGCCAGAAGAATCGGGTCTTCAGAGGACACTACGCTGTGACCACGTTGTTCATTTTCGCTAACTCGAAGCCTTCCAAAGCGTTGCTCAGACTCTCGAAGTAAATAGTCAACCGGTTGTGGAAGCTCACGGTCAGAGAGTTCCACGAGCAGTGTTCTGATCTCAGTTGGAGACATTCCGGTCTCAAGGCCGTGACTTACAGACAGGGCAGACAATCGATAACTGCTGGCCATACCAATTTGTTCTGTGTCTGCAATTCTGCGCAGGCGAATTTCAAGTTCGGTTGGAAGAGGACCAGGAGCGATGAGCGTGAGATCGGCCTGAATAATTAACTTCTTGGTTGGAGCTGGTAGTCCAGCGGTTACCAGCTTTTCTGCTTTGGGTTGTTTTCCTGCAATCACGGCTTCGAACCAGCTAGTTGCTCGATCTCCAGAAATCAGCCCAATCGTTTCGGCAATCTGACTGATGCGATTGAGTCTTGAATTCACTGAAAGATCGGCAAAACGGTAACTGGAACGCAGAGCCTGGCTAAAGGCACTTCCGACAGACACGCTTGCCAACTCGCGCGCCCCAGGCGCTCCAAGCAAATCCATCCAATGATCGACTAGATGCGACCATCGTTGTGCATCGGACCAGCTAAGCCAGTGATCGTAAGTGGGACCAAGTTGCCAGCGTCCGTTTGAAACCGTGGCTAGATTGCTCCACAATGCAATTTCAAAAACCTGCTTCGCGTAATCGTTGGGCTTGCGTAGGTGAGTTGCGAGACGTTTAACATCGGGCAGACCGATCCCTCGCTTGCCAACTTCTCTGATGTAACGCTGCTCCAAATCGAAGATAAGTTCGGTCAACGCTTGAATTACATCAAAAATCGCCAAATGAGCGTCGCGGTCAATTTGAGCCTGATCTGCATTTTCATTTTGTTCTATTGAGGCCAGGCGAGAGCTTGATTTGTTTTTTTCTAGCTCCAAAAGTGCGCTTGTCACATAGTCGTAAATTTGGAAGCCCGATTTAGTTTGCTCTACTAGCGCTAGATCTACTAACTCACTGGCAACATTTGAGGGAACGGAGTTGTTTGCAATTGCAGTCAAGGCATCCAGTTGGCGATTGCTAAGCGAAGCAATTGCTGAAATTGCAGACTTTGATGCGCAGAGTGCGTCAGCGAAATCAAAAAAATCACGCAGATGAGATGTGTTTATGGAACGAGCTTTAGCCAAGTTGACCAGAGTCAGATCATCCATGCGTCTTAGCGCAGCCGCAATCCGGAGTTGGTCGGACATCGACTATTTGTTTTCGCGTGATCGACGACGCATGCTTACAAAAAGTAAAACCAGAATGATGACAAATCCAAATGGTAGGCCAATTAGCGGTATTTGGGTCAGAATCGCCCAGGGATTTACATTGAATAGTCGAGTCAAAAGTGCAGCCAACATCGTGACCAGTGACAGTCCAATCACACCTGCAGCCATGAAGGCGAGGATATTTTCGAGACGCGACGGATTTGATTCATTTTTAGCCATCCTTCAAGCCTAAGGGCACGAGGTAGCCCTAGTCTCCGAGCGGTTTGCCACGTAAAATAGGGGAAGTTATTGAAAGAGGTTCAAATGCCTACCGGCAAAGTTAAGTTCTACGACGAAGACAAGGGCTTCGGGTTTATCGCTTCAGACGAAGGCTCGGAAGTTTTCTTGCACGCCACCGCGCTTCCCGCGGGCACAACCTCAATCAAGCCTGGCAGCCGCGTTGAATTCTCGATAGTTGACGGTAAGCGTGGAGCCCAGGCTATGTCGCTCAGAATTCTTGAGGCTCCAGTGAGCCTAGTTTCTCGCTCACGTAAGCCTGCCGACGAAATGTCGATCATCGTAGAAGATCTGATTCGTCTGCTTGATGGCATAGGTGGAGGCTTGAAGCGCGGTAAACATCCAGAACCTGCACAGGGCAAAAAAATCGCCGCCCTGCTTCGCAAACTGGCAGACGAACTGGATGTCTAACTCACAAGATTTGCAGAACCGAGCTCGCAAGGCCGCGGTTGAGTTCGCCAACTCTCAGTCAGTCGGCGACTTTGTTTCGGTAATCGATGAGGGCAATAACGTAAGCACATTTCTTTTCGAATCAAAACTAAAGGGCTACGTTGGATGGCACTTTTCGGTTTCGATTTTCTCCGACGGTCAAGACACCAGCATTAGCGAAGTAAACCTAATGCCAGGCGAAGAAGCACTACTAGCACCTAATTGGGTGCCATGGTCTGAGCGTCTTGCCGATTACAAGGCACTGCAAGCCGAGCTAGAAGCTCAGGCTGCGGCAGAAGCAGAGGATTCCGATGCAGAAACTAGTGAACTTGAAAATCAAGAAGTCGAAACTGAAGCAGAGCCAACCCCTGATGCTGAAGTTACAGAATTAGCTCCTGCGGTTCTCTCGGATCAAAGCGTAGATGCCGAGGAGAATACCGACGACACAGGTAAACGGCCACCAAGATTTTTGCGTCGTCGATTGGGCCGCTTGAAATACAAGAAAGATAAGAGCTAAGGCCCAAAGCACAAGGCCAACTTTGATCGCCAATTTGGCGTTCACCTGTGCAGGTTCTGGGTCTGGCTTTCGCTCAGAGTCTTTGATGTAAAAACGCATTATTAACCAAACTGCGAAACTACGTAATCTATTGCCCCGGTTAGTTTTTGCACATCAGAAAGTTCTGTTGCAGTGAAGGTTGCAACGCGAAGTTGGTTTCGTCCCAGTTTTCGGTATGGGTCAGTATCGACAATTCCGTTAGCGCGCAGAATTTTCGCAATTGCTGAGGCATCAATCTCATCGTTGAAGTCGATAGTGACTACTACCTGAGACCTGTGATCTGGGTTGCTCACAAAAGGCATCGCAAACGAGGACGCCTCTGCCCACTGATACAAGTGCTGTGACGTAGCTTTTGTGCGGGCGTCGGCCCAAGACAGGCCACCATTGGCATTCATCCAATCAATTTGGTCGGCAAGCAAAAACAAAGTTGCGATTGCTGGCGTATTTAAAGTCTGGTTTAGGCGTGAGTTATCTATTGCGGTTTTTACACTCAAGAATTCCGGAATGTATCGATCACTTGCGTGGATGTGTTCTGCGCGTTCCAGCGCAGCAGGAGACATTAGGGCAAACCAAAGCCCGCCGTCAGAGGCGAAATTTTTCTGCGGTGCAAAATAGTAGACGTCCGTCTCATTCGCATCGAAATCAATACCACCTGCGGCAGATGTTGCATCGGTGAACATCAGGGAGCCTTCATCTGCACCCGAGACTCTCCTTACTGGAGCCACAACACCGGTAGACGTTTCGTTCTGCGGGTAGGCGTAGGAGTCCACTCCAGATTCGGCAATTAAATCCAAACGAGAACCGGGTTGACCACTTATTACTGTTGGAGATTCGAGCCAAGGATTAGTTAATGCAGTTGCAAACTTGTTGCCAAATTCACCATGCACCAGCGCCTGAGCTTTGTTCGCCACTAAAGAAAACGCTGCCGCATCCCAAAAGGCTGTTGAGCCACCATTGCCCAAAACTATTTCGTATCCATCAGGGTTGTGAAATAGGTCGAGCAAGCCGTCTTGCACGCGCTTGACCAAATTCTTTACCGGTGCCTGACGGTGCGAGGTTCCCATTAGCTTTGCACCATCGCTAGCAAAGGCTGCGATTTGAGCCGGACGAAGTCTCGATGGACCACAACCGAATCGGCCGTCGGCGGGAAGCAACTCTGCAGGGATTTTTATTTCAGACATTTGACAATTCTACTGAGCAACCAAGGCGGGTAATCTTGGAGGCATGGAACACCATGATGACCTGATTGATACCACTGAGATGTATCTACGTACCATCCTCGAACTTGAGGAGGAGGGTCAAGTTCCACTCCGCGCCCGGATTGCCGAAAGACTTGATCACGCGGGTCCAACCGTTTCACAAACGGTGGCTCGCATGGAACGTCTCGGGCTTGTCGTTGTTTCCCCGGATCGGCATTTGCAGCTAACCGACCATGGACGTCGCGAGGCAATCGGAGTCATGCGAAAGCATCGACTTGCCGAGAGGCTTCTCGCAGATGTTATTGGCTTAGAGTGGGAATTTGTTCACGAAGAAGCCTGCCGCTGGGAGCACGTGATGAGCGAGCAGGTGGAACGCAAAATCTTGGCACTCCTAGATACCCCTGATCGGTCGCCATACGGGAACCCAATTCCGGGATTAGCCGAACTCGGCCACAAGTCAAATGAGGCATTTCGAGACGGCGTGATTTCTGTGGCTGAACTGGTTGGCGAAACCGAGGGAAAGCATTACAGCCTGGCTCGAATAGGAGAGCCACTTCAGGTATTTCCCGAACAATTGGCCGATATGAGGCAATTGGGCCTAGTGCCGGGGGCAAAAATTACCGCTGATTTCGGCCCCACAACGGTCACGGTCAAATCGGAAAACGCGGCTACAGGCCTGGTTTTTAGCCGTGAAATGGCCGCTCACCTCTTCGTGATGGCCTAATTTAACCTCCGAAAAACCTGAAAACCCGGCTCTCGGGTGTTCCGTAGGGAATGGCCGAGGTAAAATTGGAAGCAGTGGATGCCCCGACCTGTCAACCGATCGGAGAACTCTCTTGGCCAAACTAGGCAACGGCAGGCACCGCGCAGACGTAGAAATCAACGTTCTTGAATCTTTCGAGCTGCGCAGTCGCCGCTCAGTGCGCGAATCAGAAAAAGCGCGCTTAACTCGCGCGCAAAAACGAGCAGCTAAAAAAGCGGCAAAACTTGATGCGGAATATTTCGCAAAGAACGACCCTCAGAGTTACAAGAATTTCTTAATTCCGAAAGCAATAAAGAAGTCACTCGTAATTCGCCGCAAGGCCATCAACTTGGCCACCATGTCAATTGCATCCGGGCTCTTCGCTACCTTTTCTCTTCCGGCCTATGCGTTCAACCCTGATGTCGCAGCGATGGCTCGCTTCACCACCACCAGCGCACAGGCAACCGCCAGTGCTGAAGATACGCAGAACCTAACCGTGGCAGAAGTGAACACGGTCGAGTTTGTTCGTGGACAATACGAAGACGCGAAGGCAAATGAGATTGAGCGAGAAGCAACTCTTAACTCTTATCGCAGTTACACGGGTCCGACCGCGGCAGACTATTTAGATAATCCGCCATACTCAACCCTGGATGGTGCAACCATTCTTAAAGTTGCAGCAAAGTACGTTGGCACCCCTTACGTTTTTGGTGGAGAGACTCCGGCAGGATTTGACTGTTCGGGCTATGTGGCCTTCGTCTTTGCACAATTTGGCATCGCGCTACCGCACTCTGTTCACGCTCAACGCCGAATGGGGATTTTGATCAAGCCCGAAGATGCTCAACCTGGCGACCTTGTGATATTCAACGACATGAGCCACGACGGTATTTACGCGGGGAATGGCAACTTCTATCACGCGCCTCGTCGTGGTGATGTGGTCAAGTTGGCGCCAATCTTCACAAGCAATGTGCACTTTGTGCGTCTTGCCACCAACTAAAAATATCGTTACCAACACGACACTTTCGGCTACCTCAACCTGCATGGTTTCTCCCATAGTCTGGGCCTAGCAACAGTTCGGTTGTCAGGAGGAAGTTATGGCATTGAGGAGTTTGCCCGCCAAGCAAATAACTCATGGCTGCCGGGGCTTCCACCACTGTCAACCTTCGGGCCAGTAAACACGCGTCATCGATTGATGGCGCGTTTTTTATTTCCCGCTGTGCCGCGAAGACTCACAAGCCGTGTGAGTTAACGAAAGGAAAGTTATGAAGACTTTGGTCTTAAACGCCGGATACGAGCCTCTAGCCGTTGTCTCATTCCGTCGAGCGCTGATGCTAGTGCTAAACCAGAAGGCGACAGTGCTTGAGCAGAGCGATGAGCAGAAACTCCACAGCGCTTCTGGGGAGTATGAGTTGCCGAGCGTGATTCTTCTTCAGCGTTACGTGCGAATCCCGGGCAGTCGCTTGATTCCAGTTTCTCGTCGCGGAGTGTTGCGTCGGGATAACCACCGTTGTGCCTATTGTTCAAAATCTGCCAATACTGTGGATCACGTTCAACCTAAATCTCGGGGTGGAGCAGATAGTTGGGAAAACTTGGTGGCTTGCTGCCTAAAGTGCAATAACAAAAAAGGCGACAAGACCCTAGCCGAAATTGGTTGGACTTTGCGCAATACGCCACGCATGCCAAGCGGACATCACTGGATGGTGAGAGGTGCCGAGCGCCTTGAACCCGAGTGGGAAAACTACATTTCGCTAGTTGCGTAGTAGTTTTCGATGCTATGGCCGAAAAACCAATCTGGATTCCTCCCAAGCATGGGCAGGTACCTAAACCGGTAACCACCGAATCGGGAAACATCCGTTATGACGTCAGTTATGCCCTGATTTCCGGTTTCCGTCCGCTCGAGTTGCAACTGTTCTTGCCGCAAGCGACAGAGCCCGCACCATTAATTGTCTGGATTCACGGTGGGGGATATGCAGGCGGGACTCGCGTGGAGGGCACCCCTTGGTTTGAAGCTACAAATTATCGAGAAAGGGCATTGGCACAGGGGTTTGCCTTTGCCAGTATCGACTATCGCTTAGGCAAAGAGGAAAGTTTTCCGGCAGCAGTTAATGACGCTCACGCATCACTTCGCTGGTTGGCAAAATATGCAGACCAACTAAACCTAGATGTTGCTCGGACAATTCTTTGGGGTGAATCCGCTGGAGGCCATCTAGCCGCACTAACCGCATACACAGTAGGTCATGAATATTTTGAAGGCAGTGCTGGTGCAGAAAAATCTGCTCAGCTAAAAATTTTGGGTCTGGTGGATTGGTACGGAGCAACAGACCTGAACTCCATAATTCGCCCTATGGATGGAACAGACGAATCAATGCCAGAAGAATTCCGCTATCCACCCGAGTATTACAATCTTGGCCCTGAACGCTGGAAAAATTACGACTGGTTGGCCAAGGCAAGTCCGATTAATTATGTTTCGCCAAATTCGCCAACCACCCTTATGGTCCACGGTGATGTTGACACCATGGTTCCACTCCAGCAGTCACAAATACTCTCAGAAAAACTGACGGTTCAGGGTGTGCGCCACCAGCTTGAAGTTATCCCTGGCGGCGATCATGGCTGGATGGGGCTACCAGCCGACAAGGTAAGCGAGATAGTTGCCCGATCTCTCGAGTTCATGAAAAGCCTTGTCTAGGCGGTGCCCCCGATAGGAATCGAACCTACGCACAAGGTTTAGGAAACCTCTGCTCTATCCACTGAGCTACGAGGGCGTCTGTCGAGTTTAACCCAGCCTCCAAGCCTCCGAGGCGCCTCAGATTTAGGCTGGAGTCGTGTCCGAGTCAGAATCCTATGCAATTACAGCGCCCGAGCCAGTTTGGGATGCTTGGCTTGCGGAAATCCAATCAATCGGAGCCACCAATCCGCTTTTGAATTTTGAGTCGAATTCCTACGGACAGATTGATTTGACTCAGTCACACCCGGGTGGCTTCTCGCAGCTAACCACTGGCCTTAGCACCACGCTTTCAAATCTGGTCCGAGATCCGATGGCCTTCTCCTCTGCTCTAAATGCCGCTAGGCGCATCAAGACTAAGGCGGATAAAGTTTCACTCAACTTCGGAATTGACGCTCTTGGTTTGCTTGGCGGGTTGGTCAACTTGCAAGCAGACGGTTTTGATTTGCAGCTACCAATTTTGTGCTGGCCCGTGCATCTGGTGCACAAGTCAGATGACTATGAAATTGAACTAGCTGGTACGCCCAGAGTTAATCCAGCATTGGTAGACGCATTCAAGAAGTGTTACGGCATTCAGCTTGATGTCAAAGAAATCATTTTTCGGGCTCAACAGTCCACCGATTTGATGCCAGTTTCCGTACTTAATTATCTGGCCGAATCTGTATCTGGCCGAGGACATTTAGATCTTCAAAAAATGTTGGTGATTACCAATTTCACCTTTGCACCGATTGAGCTCGAAAGAGATTTTGTTCGGACGGGAAATAACTTACTTCAAGCTTTGGCAGACGAAAATCGTCAAGGTCAATTGTCGATAATTGATCAGCAGCCATTTACTTTGGTAGCCGATGCAGACGAAACTCAAAAGCGCATTGTGTCTCGCGCACTTCTTGGTGACTCATTTGCAGTTGAGACTCTGCCCGGTTGCGGCTATACCCAAACCGTCGTCAATCTAATCGCAGCCCTTCTGGAACAGGGCAAGAGCGTTGTTGTGGCAGCCGGTCGCAGGCAAACCTTGAACGAATTGGCCGATCGATTTTCGGCTCTTGGCCTAGGCGGTCTTGGGGTTCGTAGTTCGGCTACCTGGATTGACCTAATTTCAGCAATTTCTAGGCATGAAAAGGCCGAGTCAACCGACATCACATCGAAGGTTTTTCAGCGAGCCAGGGACACAGAAGTGATTGAGTCTTACTTTGCCGCACTTAATAAAAAAGATCCCGAATTTGATTGTTCGATAGGCGATGCACTCAGTAACCTAGCGAAATTGAGCGCCATGCCTCACGCACCTTCCACCAGCGCACGAATTGAGTCATCACGCTTGATGTCTCATCGCAATGCTGAACGCGCCTTAGATCTGCTCCGACGAGCAGAGGAGTTGGGCGAATTCAAGTATGGGCCGAAAGATTCTGCTTGGTACCAGGCAAAGTTTGAGTCTCCTTTAGAAGTGGCAGCGGCAGTGCAACTTGCCACTCGAATTCGTGAAGAAGAATTTGATTCACTTCAAGAGCAAATGAATCAATTCACCGAAAGGGTGAAATTTAAGCCAGCCACCACAGTCGAAGATTGGGGAAAGTACTTAAAACTCTTCCTAGGCATTCGTGACACTCTAGATAGATTCGTGCCGGACGTATTTGACCGCCCACTGACAGATTTGATTACCGCAACCGCTCCCAGAAAAGAAACTGGAGTCGGTCGTGGCGAAATGTCAGGTGGAAATAGAAGACGGCTGAAGAAATTAGCCAAAGAGTATCTTCGTCCTGGCATGCACGTTCAAGACATGAATGAGTCGCTGAGACTAATCCAGGCGCAGCGAGAACAGTGGCATACCCTCAGCTACGCGGTAACTGCGCCACAGGTTCCGCTCGGACTAGCCGATGTTCAGGTGATTTATCAGGCCTTTGTCTCAGATTTGGAAAACCTAGAACGTCATTTAGATGAAGAATCAAATCAAACGGCCCTGATTCGCCTGCCTCTGGAACAACTTAGGTTGAAGCTCGACTCTCTGGTGAAAGATACCGGAGCGTTGACTAACTTCGGGGAACGAGCATTGGTTTCTGCTCAGCTTGAAGAGTTAGGTTTGACCGCGCTCAAACGCGATTTCGCGCGCCTACACGTTTCTCGAGAGCAGGTTGCGGCCGAATTCGACTTAGCCTGGTGGCAAAGCCTGCTTGAGACACTCGTGCAACGCGACGCCACTCTCCTTTCCTTCAGCGCAGAACAACTTGATTCTCTAGAGCAGAGTTTTTGCGATTCAGATTCAGAAATCGTTAATTCCGGCGCACGAATCATCGCCAAGACTTTAGCCGATCGCTGGCATGCGGCAATAGCAACTCATCCCGAAGAAACAGCAGCTCTTAAGGAAATGCTTAAAGCACGCCAAGTCAGTGTTGCTCAGGTGCATAAGTTTGCAAATTCGCTAGTGCCAGCTGTGACTCCAGCAGTTTTGCTTTCGCCATTTGAAGCACCATCCGTACTGACCAATCAGCGTTTCGACGTTGCAATAGTTATGGACGGGGCGGTAACAACCGTTGCAGAAAATCTCTCAGTTTTGAGGCGAGCTGAGCAACTCTTGGTTTTCGGTGACGATGCAATTGCAGCGCCGGAGGGTTTTGAAATTGAAAATCGTCTTCGATCACTTGGCGTGCAATCTATGGTGCCCTCGATCTACAGAACCGCGGCCGACAAATTCGGAGTGGAAACTCTGCGCATTAGTTACCGCGCTTCAGGTCAAACCCTTGGTGCCCTAATCAATCGCGAGTTCTACCAAAATCGAATTGTTTTTGAACCGACTCCGTCAGAATTCGACGGCAAGAAGTCGCACTCAATCGAAATTATTACAGAAGGTGCTAACGCCACATCCACCATCGGCGGAGCAACCGAGAGCCCCGAAGCTGAAGTTAGACGAGTAGTGGACCTGGTGCTCAACCATGCGCTTTGGCACCCGCAGCAATCTCTGGTGGTTGCATCGGCATCAGCGGTGCACGCAGATCGAATTAGATCCTCACTCGGCAAGGAACTCAAGAGCAAGCCAGACTTGGCGACCTTTTTCGAAGCTCACGGATCGGAGCGTTTCGAGGTGGTTAGCCTTGCAGACTTGGCACATCGTATTGCCGATCGACTCATCTTTACAGTTGGTTTTGGTCTAACACCGGGTGGCGGTGTGGCCAGTGACTTTGGTCAGTTGACTGGACGTCAGGGGAGGCGTTATTTGGCCAACGCTCTGGTCAGCGCTCGCCAACAAATCACAATTGTGAGTTGTATGACAGCAGAGGTTATCCCCTCAGAAGGTTTGGGTGCCGGCGCTCAATTACTAAAGACTTTGCTTTCATCTGCGGAGGATGGTGGACACATACCCGGCGACCACGAGGGCGATCCTATGCTTGGGGATTTGGCAAAACGTTTGAAACGTCTCGGTATTCGCGTGGACACAAGCTTTGCAGAGCGACTTCCGGTTGTTGCTGCCTACGGACAAAAAACTGGAGTCATAGTTCCTGATTGGGCTCTTCGCGGGGATTCATGGAGCGAGAGGTTGAGGCTTCGACCGAGCCTGCTCAGAGGAATGGGTTGGCAGTACTTCAGAGTTCACAGTTTTGACCTCTTTGCTGATCCGCAGTCTGTGGCGCATCGGATAGCAGAAGCGTTGGGCATGCAAATTTCTAATAGACCTCAGCAACTATTTGAGCAAGATAGGGCTTTCGAGGACACCGATCTGGCCTGGGGTGAGCGATCAACGTCTAACGACCTTGACCTTAGACGTGATGTGCCCCCTCATTACTAGTAACTTTCAATTATGAAATTTCTAATTCTGGTAATTGATGATTTGTCGATGTCGGGTACCGCGGAGGAAATGGCACAAATCGATAAGTTCAACGCGAAACTTGAAGCCGATGGGTATTGGATAACTGCAGCCGGTCTGGTTGATCCCAAGCAGTCATTGCTGATTGATAACCGTGACGGCCTCGGTCAAATTTTTGAACAATCGCTATTTTCGACTAAAGAGCACTACAGCGGATTTTGGTTGATTTCAGCCCCTAGCCAAGACGCCGCAAAGAAACTTGCCCTGGATGGTTCTAAAGCGTGCAATCGCAAAGTGGAACTCCGTAAGCTAATCGGCTAGTTCCTAAACCAGAGCAATTTGCTAGGGCTAATTGCAGCATCAACTTTTTGATCATGAGCTTCAGACGGTAACTCAATCAAAATTTCATCGTCGAAAACCACGGCAATTCTCTTTACCTTGCTCGATGCCAAGGCTCTGTCGTAGTAGCCCTTTCCTTTACCCAAGCGGTTACCTGAAAAGTCGACAGCCAGTGCCGGAATAAATGCGGCGTCGGCTGTTTCTAGGTTCGCCGGTTTACCGGCGCCTTCTTCGAAACCAAGTTGACCTACTGCAGTTTTGCCTGTGAAGTGCACCCAATTGAGGTCATCTCCAGAAACTATCGGCAACAGCAGCTTGATGTCATTCAGCAGAGCCCAACTCAAGAACTCTTGGATATCCGGCTCTCCATCGATTGGCAGATAGGCCGCCACTGTCTTGAGTTTTCCGTCCAGGCAAAACTGTCCTAGTTGCTCGGAAAGCCTCGTGGTCTCGGCAGGTTTTGGCTCGCGGTTGGCGCGCGCTTTTCTTATCTGCTGTCGCAAGGAAGCCTTTTTATCCGATACTGAGCTCATGCGACTAATCTAACCTCGTGCCCCTATCTTTTGCTTTAACCCATAACGAAGTGCGACTTCGAATTGTGCGCATTAAGGACTCAAAAGCTCTTGAGAAATTGATATACGGAAATCGGGACTGGTTAAAACCTTGGGAAGCAACCAATCCAGATGGGCCAACAAAATTCGACATCCGCGCTCAAGTGCGCGCATTGTTGAAACAAATGGACAATCAAAGTGGATTGCCGTTTGTAATTGAAATCAATGGCGAAATTGTTGGCCAGATCAATGTTTCAAATATTCTTTTTGGATCAGTATCGTCTTGTTCCATTGGATATTGGATTGCTCCCGGTTTTGCTGGAAGATCTATAACTACCACCGCAGTAGCACTTGTAACCGACTACATGTTTAACGTCGTGGGATTGCATCGAGTAGAAATTGACATAAGACCAGAGAACAACGCAAGTTTGCGAGTAGTACAAAAACTTGGATTCAGATATGAAGGTTTAAAAGAACGCTACATTCACATAAATAATGATTGGCGGGATCATTACGTTTTTGCTCTCACTTATGATGAAGTTCGAGGCGGAGTGCTGAACCGATGGGTTCGAGGCGAAGTTCCTTCGACAAATTACCCTTTTGGCACAAAAAGCATTAAACACGCCGAGTGAAATATCGTGCTCCGGGTTGCTCCTCAAATATCTTTGAAGAGTGAACTTTTTAGACGGCGGATGGATGCTCCTGATAGTCGTCATGCTTTGGTTTTTGATTTACCTTCCAAACCGCGGACAACGAAATTCCGCCGAAAACAAAGTTTCGACTAAAAGTAGAAACTCTTCGGATAGAGACCAAAATTTTAGAAAAAACAGCTCTAACGGCGTGTCGAATTTAGTAATTCGTAACAAAAATATTCTGGTTTTTAGAGTACTTTTTTCAGTCGTTTTGCTTGCGTCGGCGGCTGGAGTTGTGTACGGAATTGTTGCGTCTTTCAGCAACCTAATGTTGTTGAGTGTCAGTGCGATTTCACTTGGTGTTCTCACCTTTGCGGTATCGGTTCTTCGTTCATCCGGCAAAAAATCACAGCGTAAGCCACAACTCTCAGCTGCGGAGCAAGAAGCGCAACGTCGCCGGATGGCTTATTTAATAAGGGAATCAGCCCTGATCGACGCAAAACCCGATGAGTTATTTGATGAGAGAGCCTGGAGCGATGTCGCGCTGCCCGATGCGCTTATAAATCGTCACGTGGGAACCATAGACACTTCGAAACTTGCTGAAGTCGTATCTTTTGACGAAGCAAGAAGTTCAGCCGAAGAGAAAAAATTGGCTGCTGAAGAGTTAAATCTAATCCTTCAGCGTCGTCGAGCAAATAATTAATTTTTTTTCCAATTACGGCGTGTCATTACTTTTATCTGTTATTCCGCTAATGTTTCAAATATCTGCAATAACACGTTAGAGGAGTTCAGATTGACCATTTTCGATCGTGCCAAGAAGGTATGGAACGCAAACGCCAAGGGCGTGCAAACAACCGTTGAGGCAATTGCAGAAGATGTTAAAGCGGAAGCTGAAGACATCCTGCAGGAAACACAAAAACAAGTAGCAAAAACCGCAACCGCTCTCGAAAGAAAGGCGACCATGGCCGTCAAGACCGCAA
>JACCDK011395013.1_pt1 | contig 16677 bp, 21 predicted proteins | sample 7445871 | NCBI WGS metagenome assembly JACCDK01 (sample SAMN15323436, study PRJNA562643) | freshwater metagenome | isolation source: river surface water | place: USA:Blue River Watershed | collected 2017-08-15
AGATTGTTCTCTTAAATACCCTTCCAAAGACCGTCGCTAAGTCATCAATAAAAAAATTATTGAAAAAAATGATTGATGAAAATCTTGTTAAAAATTGGTCTGACGAAAGGTGGATTTTCCCGCTCCCTTTGTATCGAGGATCAACGGAGGAACTACGATGGGACGAATTGAACGATGTATGGCTCTCCTCAACGAAAATCGAATGGAGATTTCCAAATCCTGCAGATAAAATGAATGTAGATAGAGTGATTAACCATAGAAAAATTCTTCATAAAGATGACTGGATTGCTAAAGCCCAGAAATACGGAGAAGAAATTCTTATTTCAAATCGAGAAAGTAAAAAAAAGCTTACTCAAAAAGAATTATCTCAAGAAATACTTGACAGATTTAATTTTGAAAATATTAAAAAAGATAACTACGAAGAATACAAACTTGCCACGATTCTTCGGGTAATTTCGGGTGAATGGTTTAAGAAAAACAAAAACTTGCAGGGGTAAAAATTAAAGCAAATAAAAAAAATAATATCGATGCCTAATTTAAATTGTTTACTCGAGCAAATAGTTAGAAATATCCTTGTCAGGTTCAAAAAGAGTTTATCTGTTATTTCTACTTTCAAAGTACGAATTTCAAGAAATAAATATTTGCGTAAATTACTACGCAAGTACTGGGCAAGTCTGATTCCGGCGTGTTGAAATATCTAAGAGAAAAACATTCAGACAAATATAAGGTAGAAGCAAATTAGGTGATTGAAAGGTAGTAACTTAAGTTGTGAAACTCTGTATTTTTTAATTGAAATCATATTGCGGAAATAACTATTGATGATATTAGTAAGTCAAAATTAGCTAAAGGTGATGCATTACTAGGTATCATTATGTAAATAAAGTTTTACCGCTCTGGAGTTTATTATGATTAATGCAGAACTCAAGTTCATTTTTCTAAAATCGCCTCAGATTCGACATCGGTTTAGATCGCACAACAAACATAATATTTTTCCAGTAATAAGGCATGAAATCTATTATGCAAAGTTAAGTGGAGATTATTATGAGTTTTTTGGTGGTTCATATTCAGGAGAAGTTGCAGTTGCTGACTTCAACACTGCAATTCAAGAGGGTTATGTTTCTATTTTGCTGAACGACTAATCGAGTAGAGGAAGAAACAGAACTGTGGCAAATTTTCAATCGCGAAGTAAATAATAAAAACACTACAATTTAGGGATCTGCAAGCAATCGCTTTCTCTAATAGTTTATTGTCATACTCATTTCCATATTATTTCTTTAATGTTTATGATTTTTCTATCAGGATATTTTTTCTGAAAATATTTTAATATGCTCGTTTCAGACCTACCCTGTATTTCAGCATTAGTCGAGGTAGTTATCACCATATCTGGATTTGATAAAGTGTAGTATGTATACCTGATGAATACTGGAGTAATAGGCATTTTTTTCTCCTCTCCGCTTTATTTAAAAACGAATCGTATAAATCCAAATAAAACACCCAAATATAAAATAGATTCTCATATGACTTATGTGACTTTGACTAACTAATTACTCAGCGGAATTTGTGCTGTTATTCGTTATTTTTAGGTAAGTGCTAAATTGTAAATTGACATGGCACTGTCTAGTTTAGTAGTTTAGTTTTAGTCGTGAAATTAATCGATTTAAGGTATCGATACATCAAACGGCGACCAGAAAATTTTCGATCGACTATTTCAATTAATGATATCTGATGTGTATCTGTAAATCTTTAAGCGACTATAACTAGTCATTTACGATTTCAATGATTTCGATATTATGACGTTCAGGATATCGTGTAACTAGGTAAGCAACAGCATTCTCAGGCGTGACGTTCTCTTCATCGACCTTGATCAACGCTTTGACAAGAAGTTCTTCATCTAAATCTGCAACATACTGGAATCGAATAATCATTTCATTTCCAAATCACTTCAGTTACTTCAATCTGTCGCTTATCTGGATACTTGTCACGCAGGTACTTGAGGACACTTGAGTCAGACTTATCAAGTAATTCTGTCGCTATGAATGCAGACATTTTTGTCTGTGGGTTTGAGTCGGAATAGTATGTGTAACTAATCAGCACTTGAATTTGGGTCATATAACATCCCCTAATCTTGTTAACTTATTTGAAACACTGTCTATAGCAACTATCTTTTATTTAATCCTATAACAGATTGTCTTTTCTGTTTGAATGAGACTATAACTCTGTTTCAGTCATTTTTAGGCGGATACTGTTGATGTCATGTACGTTTAGGGCTGGGTAAGCTGGATACATTCTTCTGATCAAATCATAATCCACCAACAATGCATCAATCACAGCATTTATACTTTTAACTGCCGTCTCAAGTATCTCCGATTCACCTAATTAGGAATCATCAATTTTTACTTAAAATCGAAAAGCATAATTAATTGCTCGGGAAAAATGAATCAAGAAATTAAACTTTTGATTTATTGTTTTGCCTTTTATGTCAAAAGGGCATTATTGTTTTTTTCTAAAAAATTCGGTGATGACTTTTATACTAAGTTGCGTAATCTACTGGACGTAATAAGGTTTCTTTGAAATAGGAACATGCTGATAGCGTTCAGTACATTTCTAGTAAAACTTCGATTTCACGGAAGAAACGATTAATGATTTTTCTTGTTGTCGTCATCGTACTCGGAATAACTCATAAGCAAGACAAGCATTACTGGGTGCTTGCTGCTGGTGCTTCAGCAACTCAACTTCTTGCCCATATTCTTTTTAACGGATGTGGATCTTTGGAAAATCGTGGTTTCGATGGATACGTAACGACATACGTGAGGCAAGCAACGAGCGATGGTACAGAGGTATTGTGGATATTCCCGTTTGCGATGGTACTTGGATGGGTGCTACCGATTTATATGGTTTCTAAAGGTTACATAAAAAAATCGAAAAAATCTCTACAAGATAATATTTCTGGAAGTGTGAGATTGACGAATACTGAATCTTGATTTGATGGAGCCTCGAAATGGATTCGAATCGTCGCTATTTTCGGATCAAAATTTTGAGTGGTGTTAAGTATCATTACTTGACCCGCAAAACACGACCGTTTTTTCTCAGATAAACTTTGTGATCAAATAACCTATATAAGAATAATAGTAATTAATGATTTTTGATGAACTTAGGAATACTCCTAGCTTCTTTATACTTAACTCGCTCAATTTAGCGTAATTATCATGACCTAACCTAAAAGATAATGATGCTTTCTTCTTTAGAGAATCGCTGAAATGTAGTTGGATTTATGCAATATATTGGCTGCCAGTCATATATAAAAAAAGAATTAATACTCTTACATGTTATTCTGAATTTTTATTGAAAGCTACAAAGGTAATTTATGCAAAATAAAATTGCTGTATTTTTTTTATTGATTAATTTATTTCACAGTACAGCAATAGCTGATGATTCAAATATTTTCAAGAATCGTTATAAACGAAAAGAGCCTATAGAAAAGGAAATTTGGTATAGCGGATTAGTTACTAAAGCAATTATTTTTTATACTCAATCATGTTCAAATGGCGAGAGTAAAGGATGCTTTAATTTGGGATTAATCTACGAGACTGGCGAGCCATCAGTTCAAGACAAGGCTAAGGCGCTAACCTCATACAAAAAAGCATGTGAAATTGGTTCTTCTTTGGCTTGCAACAATATAGGTATTTTGTTTGCGGATGGAGATGGTGTAGAGAAGGATTACTCAATTGCAATAAATTATTTTGATATGTCGTGCAAAATGAATGAAGAAGTAGGTTGTAAAAATAAAGAAATAGCCAAGGATCAGGAAAATAAAACTAAGCGCTGATTTCAGCGTTTGCTTTCTCTAGACTCATAAATAACTTTGTACGATTGATACTAGACATAGTCCAGTGTGACGGGAAGACTACTGAATGGATTTAGTAAGGGCGATTTCTTTACCAAGCTGAAATGTGATTTGTAATATCATCAATAAGTTCAACTTGAGTGCGAAAGCTATTAAAATTATTTAGTGAAATGTAATATCACTCAGAGCAATAACCGCGTCATTGAAATCGTAGATAATTTTCACCCCCTTTGGTTTACTTCTAACTACAGAAATGCCCGCACCTCCTGCCCATATTTGAATATGTGGCGGAAGTAATCTACGAAAGTGTAATAGTGTCGGTAGGACATCACGAGCTGGGTAGGCAAAACTAAAGGAAAGAGCGACTACATCAGCCTTACACGCAATAGTGGCCAATTTTAGATTGTTTAATGGCATATTTGATCCAATGTTGATAGTGACGGCTCCTTGCTCAGCAAGTACAGCCTCAGCCATCAACAGGCCAAGTAAATGATGTTCTCCCTGAGGAAGAGAGAATAAAATAACTGGTAAACCTTTCCTTGGTAAAAAGTTAAGAATCTCTGACTGCAAATAGCGTTCAACATATGCAGTGCAAAGATGTTCATGGTAAATATCGATTTCATCACGAGTCCAAGCATCCCCAATACTGATCATCAGTGGAGTGATCGTATTTTGAACAAAATCAAGCATTGTTTGCGAGCGTCGCTTCTCAGTTAAAAAATCTAAAAATTCTTTCATGCTAGTACGCATGATGCAATCAATAAATTTAATAGTCGATTCATCTGGTACCACAGCCTGAGTATTCAGCCCGATTCCCATCTTTAGCTTTTCAAGTTCCACTATTGACTTGCCTACAACTTGCGCAGGTCTAAAGCCAGCTTCTAACAATCGTTTTATTAATAGAAGCTGGTTGACAGTCATAAGTGAGTAGGCCGTCTCACCACTAAAATTTGATTCCTTTGGGGGAAATCCAAATCTCTGGCGCCACTTTCGTAATTGCTCTTTACCAAATCCTGTTACAAGTTCGATTTCAGATGGATAATAAAATTGGCTTATAGGCATGGTTATTCAAGGTAACAGCTAAATAAACATCTGTCCGATCTATTTTGTCACGGATAAAGTCAATATATTGTTTTGTACGCCTATGGAGGAATTTAATCTTCAGTTCTTTACTTCAAAAATGAAACATACGGCTTAACCTTTTTTATATAAAGGAGCGGGCTTGTGAACATAGAAAATCAACGAGTATCAAGTTACTCAAAAAGTTTAAGGACTTTTAGTGGAGTTTTTCACAAACCGCACAAATGTTCACATCCCGGTAGCGAACTAGCTATTTTATCTTTAGTCGAATCACAGATTATTCCTTGTTTGTTGAAAGCCAAGAGATTTAGTACATCGCGTTCGACTTTAATCTCTTCAGCGTACTCAATTATTTCCCAGAAAGAAATTAAGATCTTTGTAGATCTTTGTATTACACAAGATTTAAAAGCTTCACAAGCTTTTGTAGAACATGTTCTTGATATTGGATTTACTACAGAGGATATTTTTTTAGAGCTTATTGCACCTGCAGCTCGATATCTTGGATCACTATGGGACGATGATCAGATAAATTTTTTACAAGCAAATATGGGATTTATTCGACTTCATGTTATTGCTAATGAGATTAAGTTTTCCCATAAAGAAGGTTTATTCTTTAAAGGTAAAGCTAATCGCGTGATGATAGCCTCTGCTCCTGGATCTTTGCATCTGCTCGGTACTACTGCTGTATCTGAGTTTTTCCGCATGGCCGAGTGGCAGGTTGTTGTCAAGCTTTCTAATTCCGCCAATGAGCTTTCTCAGACTGTCAGTAATAGCTGGTTTGATGTGATCGGATTGTCCATAAGTATCGATGAACAACTTACAAATCTACCTGATTTAATAACTGAATTAAAAAAAGTATCTATTAATCCACGAATTGCTGTTTTGTTAGGTGGGGCAATTTTTACGCTCAAAGAGTTACGTGCTAAGGACTTTGGTGCTGGTGATATCTGTATTAATGCGAAACATGCAGTTGGAATAGCTGAATCATTGTTACCTAAAGACTTAAATCAGCAAGGCTCATATCAGTAGCACTTAAGTATAATTTCTGGAGACATAATGTCTGAGTTAGAATTTCAAAAAATATTTTAGAAATTATCTTAAAGTTCAAGTTTTATTAATCAACTCGTTGAGAGATTTTGTACACAAAAGATTAATTTGGCTGCTTACATTTATCGCTTGATCGAGCTTTGCTGGATAAAAAAAGTCTACAAATTATTAAAAGAGATTTGAATTGAGATCGTGGTTACTATGTTTTAAAACTTGTCATTCAGTCAGATTTAAGTCTGAGTAGCTGTTTTTTGGGAAATAATGATGGCGCACTTTGTTCAGATTGATTCAAACAACTTAGTTGTAGAAGTTATCATGGTTGATAACAAAGATACGGTTGATCATGACGGTATTGAGAGAGAATATATTGGTGCTGCATTTTGCGAACGCGGTTTTGGTGGTACATGGATTCAAACTAGCTATAACGCTAACATGCGTAAGAACTATGCTTGCGTTGGTTTTATCTACCGCGAAGATATTGATGCCTTTGTTGCGCCACAGCCATACCAAAGCTGGATACTAGATGCTGCTGCAAAATGGCAACCACCTTGGCCTATGCCAACTGATGGAAAGATTTACTCATGGAACGAGAAAACTCAGGCATGGGAAAAAAAGCTTGATTTTTGGCGCGACTTTAAATTAGAGCTTTAGTTAATTCTGGGGAAGTTATGGATGCGATATTTTTATCCCAGAGTTATCTTGGATATCTACTGGTAAGTCTATTTTCGGTAGTGCGGATGTGATAACGGCATATGTAGTTATTTAGATTTTGGACATAACTCTTGCATGTTGGTAATACCCGTTCCATCTTCTAATGCTCCAGACGCGTTCCTGCGCGTTCAATATTTGGTGTCAGTGATTTATTTGGCGTTGATTCAATTCGCTCTAAAAAAATTGGTGACTGATATCAATTTACTATCGCTATCTGCAAGATAGTATCCCTTTTTAAATCATTGAATTTAGTTCTATAGGGTTTAACTACTTCTGGGTAGTATTCCTCTTGGTACGAGAGATCTGTAACTTGATGAGCAATGAAGTCTTACCAGTAACGGACGTCAGCGTGAAATCCTTGACGATTCAATCAAAAATTTACTTTTTTGTGTCATAGAAAGCTACTTATGCTTGTTCATCTTTTGTATGTCAGTCAGCCGGTTGGTCCTATAACATCTACTGTTACTTCTTCAATTTTAAAAGTAGCAATACCTAAAAATAAATCAGAAAATATCACAGGTGTCTTGTGCCAAGGTTCAGGAATATATATGCAAATTTTAGAAGGCGAGAGATCAAAAATTAATAGTCTGTATTCCTTAATTAAAGAAGACCCGCGCCATAAAAACGTTGAGCTTATATTGTTTGAAGACATCAAAGAGAGACGCTACGGAAAATGGTCTATGGCTCTTGTTAATTTATCAAAAGACGACCCCTTGGTGCAAATGAAACATCCTGAATTCGATCCCTATTCAGCTACTGGAAAAGATGCTATGGATCTCATGGAAGATTTAATTAAATCAGGTAGTCTGATTGAGCCTAGCTCAACCTGAAAGCTTAGTTATTATCTAGAATGGCTAAAAATAACTTTCTAAATAAACAGTAAGCACATACATTAGGTCTCATTTACCGCGCAATCGATTTAATATTTTCTCTGTAATACTTTGAGATTCGAAAGTTTTGGAAAATTCACGTACTTCTTTAAATCTAACAAGCGGCGTACCATATTCGTCAAGGCAGTGGGGTATTTTATGTTTGTTCAACATTTCGATTTGAAGAAAACTACTTCCTTTGCCAGTGAGTAATCGTAGTTCATCGGAAGTTAGATAGTCGTTTTCATCCATCATTTTTCCGCGAATAAAATTTCGTCTTTGTTAGTAATTTTATAGCCTAGCGATGACCAATCCTTAAAGCACCTTGTGTTGGCTGGACGTGAATTCATTCTAGTTGAAATAATCTTTATGGACTAGTACCAGTGCATTGATTTTAACGCTCTGGTACTGTCTAGAGTCTAAAACCCCATAGTTCTTAGCGACATCTAATCATCATCACTGTGCTTCAAAGCCCTAGCTAGTTCAATCACGCTGAACGGTAAATTTTCCCACTGAACGCGCCATTGCTTGAACCATTCACGCCGTTTGGGATTGTTAATGTACAAAGTCGAGCCGGGTATTACGCTACAAGGAATTAAGTAGTAATTCGGTTCTGGATCGGTTGCATTTGGTTTGTAGGCAAGTATGGCATCTATTTTCCCCCGTAAAAACATTCTATCGCCCGGGTGTGCCTTGGTTTGAGATATGGCTGCAATCATTACAACCCATTTACGGTTTATTTGGATATTGACCTTGCCGACTAATTGAGCGTTACAGCCTAAAAATTTTAACTCGACAAGTAATCTATTGGTTATAGCGCAAGATTCTTTTTGCGTAATAATTTTTTTAGAGCGATGATCTTTTCCGTGTTGAGTTACGTTATATCCAATCTCAATATATGCACGTTCCATACTGCCAAATGCTCTACGATAACTTGACGGGGCAGGTACACCTTTGGTCCCAATAATTAGCGATGTTGAAATCCGGCCATGTTTTCTATAAATTTCCTGCAGATGTGCCAATAAAGCTTCGTTTGAATGAATACGGATATTTCTTGCGATCTTTTCTTGAGCTAGTCGAAACGTCGTTTCGTCAATAATCCCTTCAAACGCATTATCGTGTCGTACCCATTCGCTTATTGGGTTCTTTTTCTTTGGGGATCTTAGGCGCTCGGTATATCGGTTATAGATCATGTGACCTAAGTACTTTTCGTTTTTTAACATCCCCCGAATAATCGGTTTATTCCAAGCTGGATGAGGTTTGGGTGGTGGAACTCTCATCGCTTTAAGCCTTTTGGCGATAGTCTCGTAATAGATTTTATCTTCCAAAAACCACTTAAATATCAATCGCACTACGTCTATTTCTTCTTGAGGGCCTGGGCGAAGGAATACCTTGTCCGAATGAAGATACTTTCGTTGACCATATTCAAGCTGAGTACGTGCTTTCCCTGTGGTGTCAAACATCACCCGCCTGAGTCCATAGGGGCTAGGAGCGCCAACATGATGACCTAGAGCAGCTAGGCGGGACTGGCCAAGAAATACCTTGCTGGACAGTTCGCGACTATATTCACCCGCCATGACTCGTTTTAAGCCTTTGACGATACTAGCCATGGGAGAGCCGTCATTAGTAAACTGCTCAGCGCAGTAGATGATGGATTTACCTGCACGGCGGCAGATAAACTCGTAATGAGCGCTCTCATCAGTATCTTGGAAACGCCCCCAACGTGAGACGTCATAGACAAGGATGAGCTCGTACTCAGCCTGACCAGAAGTCACATCCGCAAGTAGAGACTGAAGGGCATCACGACCGGCCAGCCTTAAGCCACTTCGACCCTCATCGATGTATGTCTTAATGATTTCAATGCCATGATCGTTGGCATACTGGGCAATGAGTGCTTGCTGGTTCAGAGTGGAATACTGCTGCATATCAGTCGACATGCGAACATACTGTGCAGCTTTGCGTAGAGGTTTAGGCATACAGACTCCCATTTCATAAGGTGAAATATTGGAGGCCAATCTTGGCTACCGGGAAATCTGTAACGGGAGAGGGAATTTATATCCCTTAAAGCGGGAATAAATTAAAAATGCTGCTTCATATTGAAGCTTTTACTAGTCATCCTTAGGAAACGTAAACGGCAGTTGTTCTCTTCGGTAATAGTCGATTAGCTCAAAGTTGCCATTTAATTTAATACTAGGGTCATTCGTCATAATGAAGAAGACCCTGTCATCGTGTGGAGTATCAGCTCGAACTGAGAGGGTCTCAAAGCCTACTTTATTCAGCATCTGAATTGAGCGGTGATTGGTCAAAAAGGCTGCGGAAAATATTACCGATAGGCAACCTTGAAGCGCGTGGTGACAAATTAGTCGCCCAGTTTGAGTGCCTAGGCCCAGTCCTTGAAATTTTTCCCCTAACCATATACCAAAGAACGCAGCATGCTCAGAGACTGTTAAATTTACAAATCCAGCAAAACCAGTAACGGGCAAATCGATTGCGAAATTATATGAATTCTTAACCGCGGTTTCTTCTTTAATCCATTCGCAAACTTCGCTGACGTTAGCAAATCGTGGTAAGTCCGTCAGTTGCTGTATGTCAGTAAGTTGATACTGGTTAAAGTAGGCCAAGGCGTGGTCAGTAGTCAACGGCATTAAGGTGATGTATTCACCATAGACAGGAGCCCTCAGCCGCTGATTGATAGAGATTGAGTGAATCCCTGACTGATATTGAGGGTTGTTTAGCATCAGAGTGCGTCTATGGCGTTAATTGGGTGCCTTGTAAATGTTCCGTTTTTTTGGAGTGCATAGAATCTTAGTTGCCTACTGGCTTGGTAGCATTCTTGCCAATGCGAAGAGCTATAATTGGATAAGCGTGACAAGTTTTAAGATGACTTTGCTGCTTTTTGCATTGCTTTACTTAGCTTGCTGAAATATGCAAGTGTATTATTGGTTAGCTTTAACTGCACTCGTCTACCGTCTTCAGTCGGTTCGTAAAATATCCAACCTTTTTCGATAAGTTTTTTTAGCTTTCTTTGCATTGTCATTGGTGGAGCAAGTTCTCGCCTAGCTAAAATATCAGTAACTGATAGTCTTTCTCCCCTAGTATTTGCAACCGCGATGAAATTTAGTATTTTTTCTTCATCAGCTAATAACGGTGATAGATCAGTTACTTCCACGGGTTTCTTAGCCAACTCTACAAAACAGAAATATTTTTTTGAAGCTAAATTTTTCATTTGTATATTTATGGTCGAGTATCGAATTATATTACTGATGTTGATTTGGGAACTAGCTTAATGAAATTGCCTTATCTATGGCTTTACCAAGCTTATTAAAATACTTTAAAGCTTCGTCAGTTAGCTTGACCTGCTTTCTTCTTATATCAATAGTCTCTTCAAAATAAAGCCAGCCTTTTTTTTCTAATGAGTGAATTTTTAGAAAAATAGTTGAGGATGTTGCAATGCCTGAGTTTTTATATAAATCTTTTATGCTAAGTCTTTCATTGTTTTTATTCGCAATGCCAACTAGTTCCAGTATTTTTACTTCCATAGGGCTAATAGACGGCAGTGATGTTGAATTTTGTAAATTCATTGATAACGCTAAAAAATCTAAATAAATTTGAGAGTTTTTCATTAATTAATTTTTGATTTTCTGATATTTAAATTAGTAACCAATATCATATCAAATTGAATTTTGATATAGGTTAAATCCATTTGGTATTTTTTTTGTTTTTATTCAAATCTGTCGTCTATTAATTTAAATTGGATTTCAGTTTTGCAATTTACTTGCTTTGGTGAAGGCTACTGCCTTGCTGGGGTTTCGGCTGGTAAGACTTTTATCATCACCCGAAAACTCTGACAATAAACAATGCCTCTTTAATGTCTAGACTGAACTCTTAACGCTCTTATAGCAGCTTCAGTCTGTGGATACAGCTCAGTAGCAATTGCAGCAGTTTCAACTAAAAATAGTTATAACCATAGTCAAAGATAGCTAAATTGCAACTCGCTTAATAACTTCTAATTTCTGTTCAAGTGTGTAACCAATAGTTCCATAAAAATTAAAATGAGAACCACCGCTTGAATGTCCTGTAATGCTTTCTGCTAATCTGATGGGAATATCATTACAACTTTTCATTCTGTCTATCAGCGCATGTCTAAACATGTGACTCCTAAAACCAAACCTTAAAAGCGTTTTATTGATTATTGCTGAACAACTTGTATTGCCATTTTCTCGCGCATACTTAGGAATAAGCCACGTACTATTTTTCTGTTTTGCTATTGCATGCAGTTTTATTGCGGCATCGAGTGAAACTCCATAGAGCGGGACTGCTCGAATAGATGATTTGGTTTTACGATTTGATAGAGGTGTTTGCCGTATCCATAAGTGTGGAATCGCATGATCTAATACACAATCATGTATCTGTGCAAAGACTGGTTCTGACAATCTAAACCCAGTATTCAGCTGAACTAATGCGATAAGGCAATGGACAGAATTTCTTGTTAGTAGATAATTTTTAACCTCATGTATCAATTCTTTAGTAATAACTGGCATCTTTCTATTCGACTCGTTTTCACCTTTGATGGTCAAGCCTCTGAATGGACTAAGACGATCAATATCTAAGTGTCGAAAGGCAACATTGAGGATGGCATTAAGACAGCTACAATGCTTGCGAACACTAGATGGATGCAAACCACGTTTTAATTGCACATCTCTAAACGAAGTTATATGCCAATGTCGTAAATCATCAAGTGCTAGATCGCCAAAAACATTAATAAAATAAGTAACATGCCTTTTTGCATTTGCTATAAATCTGCGATTACAAGACGATAAACTCTCATTAATATAAATTTCAAAAGCATCACTTATACGATATTTGTGTGAATTTGAATTTTTAGAGAGATATTCGCCGATAACTCTAGCCACAAATTGTTCTTCAAATGCTATGCCATTAACTTTTACAAGTTTTTCTACGATCGGCTGAGTGGGGTCGATTAATTCGTTCGTCATAAAGTAAAAAGGCTGACATAATGCCAGCCCCTTCGTCATCACTTAACAAAACCCGCCCTTAGTGCCCCACTAGCAGCTTCAATTTGCGTATCAAGTTCACCAGCTAGTGCTGCCGTTTTTAAGGCGTGGAGTGCTGCTATTAGCTCATCACCACTGGCAAGTTCAATGGCATTCTTGCCCTTGGCCAGTTCAAGCACTTTGCTGCCATAGCGCACAGCAAGATTGATTTTTCCTGCGTCGTTAATCCAAAACCATTCCTTCACACGCTTGACTGCTTCAATAGTCACACGTTCGCCTGTCTGCTTGTTTATCACAGTACGCAGACGACGGGGTGCATAAATCTCACCAGCTTTTTGTGCTTCGCATAACTCAATCTGTTCATGCAGCTTGTTAACGATTTTGTTACGGCGATGGGCTACAGGGGACAGGGTACGATTTTTCTTGCTTGCAACTAGCTTCAAACCATTTAATGCATTCATGTGTGCTCTCCTTAAAAGTTGTACAGCACACGTAAGTTATGACTGATTTCAGCAAAGCGCGACCAGATTTAGACGGGTTTTGTTAAAGATTACCAATCTGCTGTCTAAAACCCACAAAACCCATTAGATTTTTGGTGGGTTTTGTTTGGTTTGACTAAATAAAACTATGCAATTAACAAATGAAAATAAACGAGATAACCAAATAGTTCTGCCATACAGCAAGCACATTCAATTCGTTGCAGTTGGGCATACACACATGCACATAAAAGATAAAACAGACGCACAAATCACTGCCATGCTGATAAATGCTCAAAAATCTGCACGATTCTTTTCGCGTAAATTTTTGCAATTTTTTAATGGGCGCAAAGCATTAAAAAATATGTCACACCAAAATAACCCATTAATCATCAGTCATCTGCACACTGGCAATCTCAATAATGCATCCAGCACCATTCACTATCATTTTGCTTTTGGCAATTTGAATAACTGCATTACTGATGAAGATATGAAATTGGTATTTGAAGAACTGTGGGTTGGTGCAGCAAGACAATCAAATAAAAAATTATGGCTACAACAGGCAACTACAGACAACAGGTTATGGCTTAACTATGGGCACAGAGAAAACAAACATGGAAAATTACTTGGGCTTGATATTTTTTCTACATGCATTCCACATAACGCTTACGCAACGAGCATTAGTTCTACGCTGTAAGTACTGACAATTAAATGAATTTTTCGCTGCTGTTGAGCAGTATTAGCGGCGCATTGGCAAAAACTCAGTAAGTTCAAAGTATCAAAATACGAAGGAAAATGCAGCGAGCAACAGCGATGTTATAAGAAAACATAACATACATTATTTGACAGAATTAGTTGGTGAACACTAAATGCAATTTTTACCCAAAATATTTTACAAATAAATCATACAAATCAACTAATTGACTATTTTCCCTACGTGCTAGTTAGCACTAATTAATCCAAGCGCATTTCACGCAGCATAGTGAACAGTTTGGAGCGAAGAAATAGATGAGGAATGCGAATTTCCTCTTGCTGATTTTGTTTCGGCATCAACAAATCAGCAAAACCTACATCAAACGTATAGCGAATACCTTCAGCTCCGTCATAGTATTCATCAAACGTTCTAAAGCTTGAAGTGATTGAATTTGCTTCAACTAATGTTTTAATTGGTTCAATGTACTGAATGCGAACATTGTGACCGTCGAAAACATCTACAAAAGTGATGTTCTTAAATGGCTGCATAAATTAAAACAATTGGATAAGTTATTTGAGAAAATAATATTTCAAGCAAATATATATTCAGTGCAAGGCAAAACAAAACCAAGTAAAGCAAGCGCATAAGTTGCTGAAACAATATGGCGGCGGTGAGCATTTTTTAGTATTGATTACATAGCCGTCGGGTTCGCTTTATAAGCAACAAGTGCAGAAAGGATATTTCCTGTAGTTAATTAATCCTTATAACTAAAAAAAATAACACAGAGCATTTGCAATTACTTATTTCATGTTATAAATTGATTGAATAGTATTAAGATAACTTTTTACCAATAATCACAAGGTTATGTATGAGTGAGACTGCAAACGCGGTGGGTGAACTATTTTTAGGTGAGGGTGTTGTCGTTAATTGTTTTGCTATGGTACCTGGCAAAGCTACACTTAATGGGCAATTTGTTGGTGCACTGACCGCCAAAGAAATTGAGATTCAAGCAAACGGTAATGTTAATGGCACTATTGAAGCCGAAGTTATTACTGTGGATGGACAACTTAACAACTCAATCCATGCAACTAACACTTTGCACATTGGCAGTTCGGGTGTTGTGAGTGGTGATATTAGTTATGGCAAGTTAGAAATTGCAAAAGGTGGTGAAGTGCAAGGCGTTATTAAGCAAATATAGATTTTTAGTGCATAAGAGTTTTTATTATGGTCAATGCAGAATTAAAGTTTATTTTTCTTAAAACACCGCAGATAAGACATCGGTTTGTTTCGCAGATTAAAAATAGCAATCTTTTCCCAGTTGTACGTGATGAAACTTATTACGCTAATTTAGTTGATGAGAAATACGAATTTTTTGGCAGGTCATACTCGGGCTTTGTAACTGTTGATGATTTTAATAAAGCGATACGGGAAGGTTACGTGTCGTTGGTAATTGAAGAATAAGAGAATAAGGGAATAAGGGAGGAGATAGAACTACAGATATACCCCTTAATGCAGCGAAGAAAAAATACATAACGCTGCCTTTGCGGTTTTCGCAATCGCCACTGTTTTACTGGGTGGCGTTTTTTATTTGTGTCACAAATATGCACTTGCTTAAAAAATACGATTTGCTTGAAAATAAATTCTTGCTGACCAGCAGATTGCACTTATCCACAAAACCCTAGCAACACAGACAGCACAGCGACGTAATACAAGCCCTACAGCAAGATATTTTATGCACTTGGATATGCGGGTAGCAGTACGTATAAAAAACTGCTTGTATGACGCCTGCGATTTTCGCAACTTCAGTTATCCACAACTTGTGTTGATAAGTGCTTGCAATAGAACTACAAAGTGTTGCTGCAGCTAATTGCTATCGCTGTGCACGTAAATTAAGCACTAAATCCTGCGATATTCGCAATCAATTAGCTAAATATAAAAATCAAACGTTACGTGAGTAAGATTTGATTTAATTCTGAAAGAAGATTTAGCTAAGTCATTGAATATTGGAAGGAATCACAATTGAAGCAAAATCCACAGAAAAAGGTCGCACAAACAAAGCAAAGAAATTACGCTGCACGCATAGCAAAGTTTTGGTTTAAAGGAAAACAAACTATGCCCAAGCAAGCAAAAACACTCACACCACAGAATTTGCGACAAGTGCTTGATTACGTTGCAGCTCACAAACACGCACTACGCAACAGAACAATGTTGCTGGTAACGCACTGGGCTGGTATGCGTGTTGGTGAAGTGGCTTATTTGCGATATGCAGACGTAGTGGATGACGTGGGAAAGATACGAGATGAGATACAGCTAGAACCCGCACAGACAAAAGGGCGACATGCACGTACTGTGTTCGTCAATGCCAAACTAAAGCGGGAACTTGAGGCGTATGTGCGTAACCACAAACTCACCAACGCCAACTCTCCACTGTTCTACACACAAAAGCGTGAGGGTTTCACACCCAACACCCTAGCCCAGCACTTTCACTACTTGTATAAACGAGCTGGCATTGCTGGTGGCAGTTCGCACAGTGGCAGACGCACATTCATCACCAACCTTGCTGCCAAGGGCGTTGGAGTACGTGTTCTGATGAGTTTGGCTGGTCATAGGTCAATCAGCACCACCCAAGCCTACATTGATGTCAACGATGATATGAAGCGTAAGGCAGTGGAGTTGGTTTAGTCTCGTCGAGTCCAGCGATGATCGCCACCCCAGCCAGATTCTTCATCTTTGCCATAGGCCTTTTCATAATCTTGATTGGCTTTGTGTCGAGCTTCGCCATACAGCATGTAAGCCCGAATCAGATCTTCTTTGCTAGGTCGAACAGTTTGGGCATTTTGGGCGATTTTTGTAGCAAGATATTTTTGAACCCATTGGTGCTGCCAGTCTTTTGGGTATACCTTGACCGAAGGAGGTGCGGGTGTTGGCTGTGTGTTCTGCG
>JACCDK011418199.1_pt1 | contig 16662 bp, 13 predicted proteins | sample 7445871 | NCBI WGS metagenome assembly JACCDK01 (sample SAMN15323436, study PRJNA562643) | freshwater metagenome | isolation source: river surface water | place: USA:Blue River Watershed | collected 2017-08-15
GCAAACTTAAAAAATATAATTAGGATTAACGAAATAAGTATTAAAAGATATCTATGAATACTAGAATTAAAGGCTAAGCTCTTGAATTTTAAGGAAAAAAGGGGTAATTCAGAAACCAATAAATACGACATTCCGAAACTCAAAAAAATTAATACTACAGGGTTCGAAAGAATATGTAACATATCAATGGGCTGGCTTGATAGAAACGGAATACTGATGAAAAACATGGTATTTGCCGGTGTAGCAAGGCCTATAAAATTTTCGGTCTGACGTGTATCAATGTTAAATTTTGCGAGACGCAAGGCCGAAAAAACAGTAATAACGAATCCTAGATAGGAGAGGTACGACGGTAGTCCGTTTGCATCTAGGCTGCTTTCTAACATCTTGAATACAAATAAACCAGGAATAAATCCGAAACTAACCATATCGGCTAAGGAATCGAGTTGTTTTCCTATTTCAGAATAGGCTTTGAGCGCTCGCGCGGCTAAACCATCGGCAAAATCGAAAGCGGCTGCTAACAATACTAAATAAGCAGCACTTTCTAAATCGTTGTTAAAGGCAAACACTGCAGCAATACAACCTGTAAATAAATTTAAACAAGTAATAAAATTGGGAATGTGTTTAGTCATTACTACAATTATTAACCGTTCATCGATATTAAAAACTCCTCATTCGATTTTGTACCACGCATTTGCTGTTGTAAAAATTCCATGGCTTCTACAGGGTTCATATCGGCCAAGTGATTTCTTAATATCCAGATTCTTTGCAATACATCTTTATCTAACAATAAATCATCTCTACGTGTTGATGATGCGGTAATATCGATGGCTGGGAATATACGTTTGTTAGCAATTTTTCTATCCAATTGTAATTCCATGTTACCTGTACCTTTAAATTCTTCGAAGATAACCTCGTCCATTTTTGAACCGGTTTCAGTTAAGGCTGTTGCGATAATGGTTAATGAACCACCGTTCTCAATTTTACGAGCAGCTCCAAAGAAACGTTTTGGCTTATGCAATGCATTGGCATCCACACCACCTGATAATATTTTACCAGATGCTGGTGCCACCGTATTGTAAGCTCTCGCTAAACGTGTTATAGAGTCGAGGAGGATAACCACATCATGACCACTCTCTACCATTCGTTTGGCTTTTTCTAATACAATGTTAGCAATTTTTACATGTCGTTCTGCCGGCTCATCAAAGGTTGAACTCACCACTTCTGCACGTACACTGCGCGCCATATCAGTTACCTCTTCCGGACGTTCATCAATTAATAAAATAATAAGATATACTTCTGGGTGATTAGCAGCTATAGCGTTCGCCACATCCTTTAATAAAACCGTTTTACCAGTTTTAGGCTGAGCAACAATTAATCCTCTTTGTCCTTTACCAATGGGTGCGAACAAATCCATCAAACGTGTAGAGTAGTTATTTGGATCGGAGAATAAGTTGAATTTTTCGAAAGGGAATAAAGGGGTAAGAAAATCAAAAGGAACTCTGTCTCTTACTTCCGAAGGGGTACGTCCGTTGATGGTTTCTACACGTACCAAGGGGAAATACTTTTCACCTTCTTTTGGAGGTCGCACACTTCCACGAACGGTATCACCTGTTTTTAATCCAAATAGTTTTATTTGCGATTGCGATACATAAATGTCGTCGGGCGATGTTAAATAGTTGTAATCTGCCGATCGTAAAAATCCGTATCCATCAGGCATAATTTCTAACACACCCTCATTAACAATCGAATTGTCGAAATCAAGGGTGTTCAATAACGACTCGTTAGCTTGGTTGTTATTATTATTGTTATTACGTTGGTTGCGGTTATTCCTGTCGAATTTGTTGTTATTGTTGCGTTGTCGATCGAATGAGCGTTCGATGCTTGCACTGTCGGGTAGTGCATCCTGATTTGCAGTGTTGTTCTCAGCGCTTGTATTTTCTGTACTTTCAGAAGATTTTGAACCCTCTACTTCTACAGGCTCATCCATAGATGCTGGTATATCGAGCAATGGCTCGTCAACTCTAGGAAATTCTCTTTCGGGTTGCTCATCGTATGCTGCTTGAAATCGTTGCTGTTCTTGACTGTTATCGTCGGCCTTTGGCTTTACAGTTCTCTTTCTCTTTGGCTTCTCTGTCGAATTTTCATTATTGCTCGATTCTGCCTTCGTCGTTTTTTTTGCTTTGTCCACTATTAAAAAGTATATAATAAGATTGTAATAATTGAGTAAATAGATTTAAACATCAATAAAATGGTAATGTTTAGGGATTTGTAATTGTGATTTGATTTTTGAGAAGTGTTAAGAATGTTAACACAGAGCAATGTTAAGCTTAAATATCCAAAAAACAAAAAAAAAGTGTATTAAAATTAAATTAATTCATATTTCATTGCTTTTTATATTTTTGTTGATATGGATAGAGCAAACCTAATTAATGAGATTAAACGTAAAAAATCGTTTTTGTGTATTGGTTTAGATACTGATATTCAGCGTATACCAAAGCATTTGCTCAGCAAAGACGACCCTATCTACGAGTTCAACAAAGCTATTATTGAAGCCACTTCCGAGTATTGTGTGGCATACAAACCCAACATTGCTTTTTATGAAAGCTTGGGAGCCAAAGGATGGGTGAGTTTACAAAAAACAATGGACCTCATTCCTTCCCATATTTTTACCATTGCCGACGCTAAAAGAGGTGATATCGGAAATACCTCGGCCTTGTATGCTCGCACATTTTTCGATAAAGCATCATCAGGATTTAATTTTGATTCAGTTACGGTTGCACCTTACATGGGTTCAGATTCGGTCACTCCTTTTTTGAGTTATGATAACAAATGGGTGATTTTATTAGCCCTTACTTCCAACGAGGGTGCAAGTGATTTTCAATTCATTCAAAACAATGTTGGTGATCCACTTTATAAAAAAGTTATTCAAACCTCTCAAGCTTGGGCCGACCACGATCGTATGATGTATGTGGTAGGAGCTACTCGCCCCGAGTATTTTGCAGAAATACGTCAGTGGAGTCCTCATCATTTTTACTTAGTACCTGGAGTAGGGGCGCAAGGGGGCAGTTTACAAGAGGTTTGTAAATACGGACTTAACGATGATATCGGTTTATTAATTAACTCATCCAGAGCAATTATTTATGCGAGTTCTGGAGAGGATTTCGCCGAAGCCGCTGCCAGAGAAGCCCAAAAAATGCAAGAAGAAATGGCGCAAATTCTTTCCGAAAAGTATTGACGTTTTTTTCATTCAACTTTTCTTTGTAAAAAAAGAAAAGGATGAAAGAGGAATTTGTGCACACGATTTGGAAATACCAACTTTTCAATAAGCAAAACCTAAGAACGGTTGATGGTAAATCCATCGAAATTATTCAACCCGGATTTTCCCATGCAAATGCAGGGCCTGATTTTATTTCAGCAAAAATTAAAATCGATGGAATGTTATGGGCTGGAAATGTAGAGCTACATGTAAAATCTTCGGAATGGTATCTACACAAACACCATATAGACCCTGCCTACAATAATGTTATTTTACATGTTGTTTATGTTGATGATGCTGATATCTGCACCACTGCTAATAATCTAAATTTACATACACTGGAGTTAGGTTTACTCATCGACGAAAAAACCAGGAGAGCCTATGAACAATTGAGCAATAGCTTGCAAGAATTGCCTTGCAAATTGTGGTGGAATCGGATTGATAAACCTATTGTAGAAGCTTGGCTCATACGCATGTGTATTGAGCGTTTAATGCGAAAATGCGAAAATTTGAAACATCGTTTGCATCAACTTAATGAACATTGGGATCAATTGTTTTTTGAACTTGTTGCCCGTCAATTGGGTTTTCATGTGAATTCGGACCCGATGGAAATGCTTGCTAAAAGTATTAAAATTGAATGGGTGCAAAAGCTTAGCGACCAAGATATTTCTATCGATGCCTTGTTCTTCGGACAAGCAGGAATGCTGCAAAAAAAATTCAGCGATGAGTATCCCAATCGCTTGAAAAAAGAATACGAGTTTTTGCAAAAGAAATTTAACTTAAGCCCCATGGACCTTAGCCTTTGGAAGTTTTTAAGATTACGACCCAATAATTTTCCGAGTGTAAGAATTGCTCAGCTAGCAAGTATTTTCAAAACACATTCGCGATTTTTTTCTGAAATTATAGAACTTACTTCACTCGAGGCATTGGAATCCTTTTTCACACTGAATTTACATCCATATTGGAACAATCATTTTCGATTCGATAAGGAAAGTCCACCGAACAATAAGCAATTTTCTGAGGAGTCGATGGATCAATTGTTAATTAACACTATTGCTATGGTGTGGTTATTGTATGGCGACCAAAAGAACGATTTGAACTATAAACAGAAATGTATAGCGCTCTTAGAACGCATAAAACCCGAGAAAAATAGATATACCGAACGATTTAAAGAAGTAAAATATCCTTTAGGCTCTAGTATACAGAGCCAAGGACAAAGATTTTTATGGGAACACTATTGTGATCATAAAAAATGCTTAACTTGCAGTATTGGAATACATGGTTTAAAATATTCGTAAGATGATACAGAACATGATGTCTTTTTTCGAAAGAAACTCCTTCGGAGTATGTACTTACCTTGCCGAAAAATTTAAACTTTCGCTCTCAAAGGTACGACTGTTTTTTATCTATACTTCCTTCCTTTCGGTTGGGATGCCTATTGTGTTTTATTTCTTAGCCTTTATTGTACTCGATATTCGTAAGTATGTGCGCCATAAGCGCAACGGAGTGTTGGAGTAATCGTCCCGATAGCTATCGGGATGGCGAATTAGCGAATTAACGAATTAGCGAACTAGCGAAATGGCGAATTAACGAACTAGCGAAATGGCGAATTAGCGTTCTGCTATCTGTTGCCAAATAAGATCGGCTTCAAAGCCTCGGCTGGCAAGGAAATTGGCCAGTTTATGATTAAATACGTAGGGGTCTTTGTCTTTTATTTCTTTCGATTTTTTTTCGATGAGCATGGCGATGGTTTTTTCGTAATCGCTATCGGGTATTTGTGCTAATGCTTTTTTTATGCAATAGTCGCTTACCTTCTTTAATTTTAAATGCTGTTTAATTTTTATTTTACCCCAATGTTTTATCCTGAATTTTCCACCTGCATAGGCGATGGCAAATCGTTCTTCGTTAAGAAAATTATCGCCAATTAATTCCGAGATTAACTCCTCTACTTCTTTCTGATGTAAACCCATGTCATAAAGCTTATCGCGCACTTCTTGTTGACTGCGTTCTTGGTAGGCGCAGTATTGTTCGATTTTAGGCTTTGCCGACTTTTTATCGTAAATCTTTTTACGTTTAGGTTTTTCGATGTCCATAGCTATGCTCAAATATATTCATAATTTCTGTTTTGTAAATTCTTCGCATCAAACCCAGTCGTATAACAAATTGTTATCAATTAACTATATTTGAACATGCAACACCTTTACACTGCTGCCCAATTAGCACATCTTTGGGATTACTCGGGGCCAATTACGGAGCCTGGGTATGAAATTAGTTGGTTGTTAACCGATAGCAGAAAACTTATTCACCCCGAAGCCTCTTTGTTTTTTGCATTGAAGGGGAAACAGAACCCTCATCAATATATACCCGAATTATACAATAAAGGGGTACGGAATTTTGTCGTAACCGAGAAACAATTCGACACGAAAGCCTTTATATATGCTAATTTTTTTATAGTTGATGATGCCCTGGAGGCACTGCAAAAGCTGGCGGCCTATCACCGTGCTCATTTTGATTACGATGTAATTGGCATAACGGGTAGCAACGGAAAAACCATTGTGAAAGATTGGTTATATCAACTTCTATCGCCTGAAAAATCGATTATAAGAAGTCCTAAAAGTTATAATTCGCAAATTGGGGTCCCTTTATCGGTATGGAATATGAGTAACGCATACCAATTAGGCATTTTTGAGGCTGGTATTTCCACCAGCAATGAAATGTATCTACTCGAGCATATCATACGACCTAGTATTGGTATTTTAACCAATGTGAAATCGGCACATGACGAAGGTTTTTCATCGAAAGAAGTTAAACTGCATGAGAAGTTAAAGCTATTTAGCCATACCAATACTGTAATTTATGGCAAGGAATATGTACCCGATGGACTCGTTCCTTCTGAGAAATCGTTTACCTGGAGCACTCAAACCGAAGCAGATGTGCAGGTACTGAACATTCATAAATATGAGCAATACAGCGAGCTAACGATCTACCATCAGTATAAAGAATTTAACGTTAGGGTATTTTTTACGGATGATGCCTCGATAGAGAACTGCATCATTTGCATCACCAGCCTCTTGTTTATGGGCTATGCTGCCGAACGAATTCAAGAGCGTATGCAGCAACTGCAATCTGTAGCTATGCGACTGCAGATGAAACAAGGCATTCAACAATCGAGTATCATCAATGATAGTTACAGCGCCGATCTTTCATCTTTGTTTATTGCTGTTGATTTTTTAAAACAGCAGAAACACGATCGCAAAACGGTCATTGTTTCTGATTTCATGCAAACAGGCTCTGAGAATGTATACGATTTAATGGCAAATTATTTCCAAACACATGGAATAAATAGATTAATTGGCATCGGAAAAGAAATTAGTGCGAAGGCGAAATTATTTAACATGGAAAGTTATTTCTTTGATACTACCGATGATTTTTTAAAGGTAATTCACCAATTTGATTTTAGTAGAGAAGGTATATTAATAAAGGGTGCCAGAACTTTTGCGTTCGAAAAAATTGCAAGCCGACTGGAAGAAAAAGTACATGATACGGTCATGGAAATTAATTTAAATTCTGTGGTGCATAACCTTAACTTTTATCGCTCAAAATTATTGCCAGGGACTAAAGTTATGGTGATGGTAAAAGCCTTTGCTTATGGAAGCGGGAGTTTTGAAGTGGCCAATATTTTGCAATATAACAAAGTTGATTACTTAGCGGTAGCCTATGCCGATGAAGGGGTTGCACTTCGGAAAGAAGGGATTCATTTACCCATTATGGTAATGAGCCCCGAAAGCAATGCGTTCGAAAAAATAGTATCGAACTGCTTAGAGCCCGAAATATATAGCGTACAAATTTTAAAATCGTTTATAAATTATTTGAAATTAAACAGTGTTAAGCAATATCCAATTCATTTAAAGCTCGATACAGGCATGCATCGCTTAGGCTTTGAGGCACATGATTTAAATGAAATCTTTGAATTGTTGCATGATGAAACCATCAAAGTAAAATCGATATTCTCGCACTTAGCAGCATCAGAGTCGGAAGAACACGATGAGTTTACGCGTGAGCAATTAAATAAATTCGACAAAATGTATGCGAGTTTAAGGAATAATTTACACTATGATTCCTTAAGGCATGTTGCTAACACTGCAGCCATCTTACGTTTCCCAGAGTCGCATTATGAAATGGTTCGATTAGGAATTGGTTTGTACGGCGTTGAAAATGTGGGTCACTTTGAACACGAATTGCAGCGAGTAGCTGAATTAAAAACCACCGTAACTCAAATAAGAAAAGTAGGTAAAGGAGAAAGTGTAGGATACAGTAGGAGAGGTGTAATGCAAAAAGATTCGGAAATAGCTACCATTAAAATTGGCTATGCCGATGGATTTAGTAGAGCCTTTGGAAATGGAGTAGGAGAAGTGCTCATTAATGGAAAAAGAGCAAAAGTAATTGGTTCTGTTTGCATGGATATGTGTATGGTAGATGTAACCGGACTAAACGTGTTGGAAGGCGACGAAGTAATTGTTTTTGGTGAAGATCCAAGCATTAAAGAGTTAGCAAAAAAAATAAATACAATCCCTTACGAAATATTAACAAGCATCTCGCAACGAGTGCAAAGAATTTACTATTATGAATAAATTTTTTAGAGTTTTTTTGAATTACTTTTTCAAGGGTGTATTGGTTATCATCCCTTTAGCCTTTAGTATTTATATTATTTATAAAGTTATTTATTCTGTAGATAGCATTGTGGATTTGGGTTTCCCCGGTGGTGGAGTCATTGTTACGGTCTTGGGCCTAGCATTTGTAGGCTTATTGGTTACTTCTTTTATTACCGAACCTATTTACAACTACCTTGATAAAGTGTTAAATCGCATGCCGATTTTTAAATTACTGTACTCATCGGTACGCGATTTATTAGAAGCGTTTGTGGGAGAAGATAAGAAGTTCAACGAACCCGTATTAGTTGAAATCTCACAAGGCGTAAAGCAAGTAGGATTTCTCACTCAAAATAACTTAAACTCTATTGGTCTAGAAGATGAAGTTGCTGTTTACTTTCCTTTATCTTACAGCATCGCTGGAAAGGTTTGCATTGTACATCGGGATAAGGTAAGTCCGTTACAAATGAAAGCAGCCGATGCAATGAAATTTGCTGTAAGCGGCGGTGTAAGCGACATGGAATAAATTGTCAATTGTTAATTGTCAATTGTTAATTAAGCGTTGATGAGACTACTATGCAAAATTGACAATTTACAATTGACAATTCATTAAAAGTTTGGCTTTAAGATAAATTTTTCATAGAATTCTACGATGTGTGCAACAGCATCATCGGCAGTATCTACTACTTTAAATAAGAACATATCTTCTGGCGAAACATTGTGTTCTTTTTCGAGCATTACTTTTTGAATCCAGTCTACCAACCCACCCCAGAACTCAGTGCCAACAAGCACAACAGGGAATTGTGCTACTTTTTTAGTTTGTATTAAGGTTAAGGCTTCAAACAATTCATCGAGTGTTCCGAAACCACCTGGTAATACCACAAATCCTTGAGCGTATTTTAAGAACATTACTTTACGCACAAAGAAATAATCGAAGTTCATTAATTTATCTAAGTCGATGTATGGGTTGTGCGATTGTTCGAATGGCAATACAATGTTTAATCCTACCGATTTTCCTCCCGTAGCACGTGCTCCTTTATTACCTGCTTCCATAATTCCCGGACCGCCACCGGTAATAATTCCGTATCCTTTACGAGTTAGTTTCTCTGCAATTTCTTCTCCCAATTTATAATACACATGGTCGGGCTTCGTTCTTGCCGAACCAAAGATGCTCACACAGGGGCCAATTTTTGCCAACTTCTCAAATCCTTCCACAAATTCTGCCATCACTTTAAAGATCTGCCATGAATTTTGTGTTTTAATTTCGTTCCAGTTTTTGTTTTCAAACGCACTTCTAATTTTGTCGTCTCCAGTCATATTTTTTATTAGTATTTAGTATTTAGTATTTAGTATTTAGTACTGAGTACTGAGTACTGAGTACATAGTGCAAATCCTCCCTGCTCTCAGCTCTTTGCTCTCTTTTTTAGCAAAAGCAAACCAATAAATGTAATGAATCCGTTTAACATTAGCAATTCGAATCCAAATTTATAGCCGTTAAGCCATTGCACCGAATTCTTATCTAAGATCCAAACGATGAGGGGCGAAGCGATGCAAATGAATGGTACCCAGCGATCTTTTAAATTTATTTTCGTGAATAAACCCAAGCCAAAGAGCCCGAGTAGTGGACCATAGGTATACCCTGCAGCAGTAAACACTGAATTAATAACAGCATCGTTGTTAATTTGTTGGAATATAATGATCACGATTAATAACAAGAAGGCAAAGCTTATGTGTACCCAGTGTCGTGTACGTTTGCTTTGTTCATTTTCTACATTAGGATCTTGCTTTAAAAAGTCGATGCAGAAGGAAGTGGTAAGCGTAGTAAGTACCGAGTCGGCACTTGAAAATGTAGCAGCGGTGATTCCTAACACGAATACGATGGCTGCAAAAATTCCTAAATGGTTTAAGGCTAATAATGGAAATAATTGATCTGTTTTTGCGGGTAAGCTGATCCCCATTTTAGCTGCATAAGCATATAACAATGCTCCCAAGGAAACAAAAAATAAGTTAACAAATATGAGCACTACACTAAACCAATAAATATTTTTCTGTGCTTCGGGTAATGATTTACAACTTAGGTTTTTTTGCATCATATTCTGGTCCAAACCTGTCATGACAATGGCAATAAAGGCACCACTGAAAAACTGTTTAAAGAAATTCGACTTCTCTTTCCAATCCCAGAAAAATATTTGAGAGTATTCACTCTCTCTTACGGTATTAACAATGCCCATAAAATTCAAATCAAGGGCATTGGCAATGGCTACAATCGATAATAATACACCCATGAGTAAGAAACCCGATTGAAGGGTGTCTGTCCATACAAGCGTTTTAATTCCTCCGCGGTAGGTATATAATAAAATCAAGGCAATAACAACACTGACCGTTAAAGCAAAGGGAACTCCCCAAGCATCGAATATAAAGAGTTGCAACACGGTTGCAGAAATATACAAACGAAAGGCCGCTCCGATTAATCGCGATAGCAAGAAAAAGAACGAGCCTGTTTTTTGCGAGTTGGAACCAAAGCGCATTCCCAAATATGAATAAATAGAAGTAAGCTGTAACTTGTAGTACAGGGGTAATAAAACTTTGGCAATAACGAGGTAGCCGAGTAAGTAGCCAAAAACCAATTGCATGTAGCCAAACTGTTGGTTATAAACAGCCCCCGGAACCGAAACAAAGGTTACTCCCGATAGTGAATCGCCAATGAGTCCGAAGGCAACGAGGTACCAAGCCGATTGACGGTTGCCAATGAAATAGCTTTGTTGGTTAGCATTTTTGGAGGTATACCAAGAGATAAAAAGTAATATACTGAAGTAAATTGCTATGCAAGAGAGGATTAATAGGGGTGTCATTAAATTTTATATAAATATGTAAACAAATGTAATATTTTTGAGTATGAATTTACCATCAAAACGATTGGAGCAAGCGGTAGAAGCATTTTCGCAGTTGCCGGGCATCGGGCAGAAAACAGCTTTGCGTTTGGTATTACATTTATTAAAAAAAGATGCGAGCCAGGTCAATCAATTTGCATTGGCTTTTCATAAACTCAAAGAAGAAATTAAGTATTGTAAAAATTGCCATAATATATCTGATACTGAAGTGTGCAGTATTTGCTCAAACACACGCAGAAACCAAGAGGAGATTTGCATAGTAGAAGATATACGCGATATTATTGCTATTGAAAACACTCAACAATACAATGGCTTATACCATGTGCTCGGTGGCTTAATTTCTCCAATGGAGGGTAAGGGTCCGAGCGATTTACAAATTGAGAGCTTAGTTGAGCGATTAAAAAACTCGGAGATAAAAGAAGTCATCATGGCCTTAAGTGCTACGATGGAGGGCGATACCACCATTTTTTACATCCATAAAAAATTAAAAGATTTTAACCTAAAAATAACGACCATATCCAGAGGTGTTGCTTTTGGTGGCGAGCTCGAATATGTTGATGAAGTAACCTTAGGTAGATCTATTTTATCGCGTGTAAATTACCAACAAGGTTAAATTATGCAGGTATTTCAACATTTTTCCTATTTTTAACAGAATTCCCTCGGTATACGAATGAAATTATCAATCATTATTGTTAACTATAACGTTAAGTATTTTTTGGAACAGTGCTTGTACTCCGTACGTAAAGCATCCAAAGGCTTGGCTGTAGAAGTTATTGTGGTTGATAATAATTCGGTAGATGGTTCGGTGGAGATGTTAAAAGATAAATTCAAAGACATCAGCCTCATTGAAAACCGACAAAATACTGGCTTTTCGGTAGCGAATAATCAAGGAATTGAAATAGCCAAAGGCGAGTACATCTTACTTCTCAACCCCGATACGGTGGTGCAGGAAGATACCTTCGAGAAAGTAATTGCCTTCATGGATGAACACCCCGCTGCTGGTGGTTTGGGCGTAAAAATGATCGATGGTAAAGGAAACTTTTTACCTGAGTCGAAACGTGGATTGCCCACACCTATGGTTGCTTTTTATAAAATCTTTGGATTGTCTAAACTGTTTCCCAAATCGAAACTCTTTGGTAAATATCATTTAGGTTATTTAAGTAACACAGAAACACACGAAGTAGATGTACTTGCTGGTGCTTTTATGCTTATGCGTAAATCAACCCTCGATAAAGTGGGTTTACTCGACGAAACATTTTTCATGTACGGAGAAGACATCGACTTATCGTACAGAATTCAACTAGGTGGTTATAAAAATTATTACTACCCACATACCAGCATCATACATTACAAAGGGGAGAGCACGAAAAAAAGTTCGGTGAACTATGTCTTCGTGTTTTATAATGCAATGATCATTTTCGCTAAAAAACACTTCTCTAAAAGCAATGCGAAGTTGTTTTCATTCCTCATTAACATCGCCGTTTATGTAAGGGCGGGTATGGCCATTGCCAGTAGAATGCTCAATAAGTTGGTATTGCCATTTTTAGATGCCAGCATTTGGTATGCAGGTTTATTTGTTATAAAAGTTTATTGGGAAAATAATCATAAATATGTACGTAAGGAATATGCTCCAGAACTAATGCAAGTGGCTGTACCTGCGTATTTACTAGCATGGTTATTTTCGGTTTGGCTCATGGGAGGCTACGATAAACCCTATAAACTTTCGCGATTGGTACGTGGTTTATTTGTAGGGTCGTTGATTATTGCCTGTACGTATGCATTTTTAAATGAAGATTGGCGTTTCTCAAGAGCCATCATAATTTTGGGCGCATTCTGGACTGTTATTTCATCCGTAGGGATTCGATTGTTACTTAACTTCCTAGGCTTTAAAAATTATAAGCTGGATGGTATTTCCTCGGAAAAAAATATTGTGATTGTTGCCGATAAAGAAGAGGGGAAACGTGTTCTCGAGACCATCAAACAAGCCATCAATAATGTAAATTTTATTGGTTTTGTTCACCCCGATAAAATATTTCAAGAGCAAAATGAAGATTACTTAGGTAATATTGTTCAACTGGGTGAAATAGCAGAGGTTTATAGGATTGATGAAATTATCTTCTCTACCAAAAACTTAGCCTTGCATGAAATTATTCATTCTATGGCCATGGTGAAAAACACGAACGTCGACTATAAAATTGCACCGGAAGAAAGTTTATTTATCATCGGAAGTAATTCGGTAGATAATCCAGGTGATTTATACACCATCGACATTAATTTTAATATTAATAAACCACAACATACAAGAAACAAACAGATACTCGATTATATGGTGTCTGTTTTTCTTGTCGTTACATTTCCAATACATCTATTTTTACTAAAAAATCCAATACAATTACTCTCGAATTGTTGGGATGTCTTTCGTTTAAAAAAATCGTGGGTAGGTTATATGAATACCACCATCGACAATCGTCATTTACCAAAAATTAAAAAAGGAGTGTTAACACCCGCCGACGGATTAAAAAAGGAACTGAACACCGATGAACATACGTTTAAGCGATTAAATTTGCTTTATGCAAAACATTATCAGCTCGAAAACGATTTATTGTTAATAGCAAGAGCTTATAAAGGATTAAGTAGGAAAAATGAAACGCTTGGAAGGTAAAACGGTCATCATCACCGGGGCTTCATCGGGTATCGGAAAAGCACTGGCCTATGAATATGCCCAACACGGAGCTAATTTAGTATTAGCTGCTCGAAAGTACGCGGAACTTTGTTTAATTGCTCAAGACATCGAAAATAAATACCATGTAAAAGCCATAGCTGTAGCTACCGATGTTAGCAGTGAAGAACACTGTAAATTAATGGTAGACGAGTGCATACGTATTTTTGGCAGAATAGATGTGCTCATTTGCAATGCTGGTATTTCCATGCGTTCATTATTTGTTGATGTACAACTTTCGGTTCTTAAAGAGGTAATGGATGTAAATTTTTGGGGTGCGGTATATTGCATAAAATATGCCTTACCCGAAATTTTAAAATCGAAAGGAAGCATTATTGGAGTATCGTCGGTAGCAGGATATAAAGGATTACCTGCACGTTCGGGATATTCGGCTTCTAAGTTTGCTTTACAAGGATTTTTAGAAAGCTTGCGCATTGAAAACAGGAAAACAGGTATTCATGTAATGATTGCTTGCCCTGGTTTTACGACCAGTAACATTAGAAATACTGCTAGAGCAAAAGACGGTTCTATGCAAGGCGAATCGCCCATTGATGAGCGTAAATTAATGCCTGCCGAAGAAGTGGCAGAACTTATAGCCAAAGCGCACTTCCAGAAAAAAAATCAATTGATTCTGACCCTGCAAGGAAAAGCAACGATTTGGACCAGTAAGGTATTCTCTAATTTCGTCGATAAAATTGTGTACAATTATTTCTCTAAAGAGCCTGACTCTCCTTTGAAATAATTTGCATTGGAAGCTCTGCATCTTCATACAAATTAATTTTATCGAGTGCCAAAGTCGTTTTGCCTTCTTCATTTTGGCCGATGATGCTAATGAACTTTTTCCCCCATATTACTTCATTGTACATATACGATTTACGAGAGTGAACAACTTGAGAATAGGTATCGTCGAAGCCTTTAAATAAGGTAAGAACTTCGGCATCGGCTTCCTCTAAATCTTTTTGAGTAAAATTATACAGTGGACTTTCTTCGTTGATATCGTGCACGAGTGTCCAGCTTAATGGGAAAAAGCTTACTTTTTTTGTTTCTAATTTTAATCCATAAAAACGGCGCACCACCGTATCATTTTCGTTCACATTTAATCCAATAACCACCTCCATTTCTACTTCAATCAGTTGGTTTCTACGTCGGTTGGCAATTCTAAACATCAAAGCTCTTCCGTTTTTGTAGGGGGCAATGATAGCGTCGTCGCTATACATAATTTTAGCCTTGGGTGCCGAAAAACGACCATACAATAAACCCGTTATCACTGCAAATACAATAACACCTAATAGCGACTCCAATGCTGCCACTAAACTGGTGATAAAACCTTCGGGACTAATATGACCGTAGCCAACGGTGGAAATGGTTTGTGCAGAGAAGAAAAAGGCGTCAAAGAATTTATCGCGTGTGCTTACACCTGTTACGCCAGCTAAATGCTCTACTCCAATGAGGAAATACGTAGTGGCAAATACAATGTTTATAAAAATGTAGAACAATAATACTAATGGAATAAATTTATTCCACGACATGGTAATTAAATTCGTATATAAATCGTCGAAACGTAACCAGGGCAAGCCTGATCGTTCCATGTTAAAAGTACCATCGTTATTTAAATAACGTTGTCTGGGTGTTTGTAATCCAAAACCGGTGTCTTTTACTTCATCAGCTTTTTGGTTGATGGATGTTCTGGTAAATGCTGAGCGTTTCAATTTTATTAATGTGTGGCTTTTTGTATCTTGTGTAAATGTTCACACTTACTAAAAATACGGAAATCCTTTTACTTTTATCAATAGCTGTTGGATTAAATTATCTTCCAAAAGTTGGTAGAATTTTTAAAGGCTTTAATACGCTTATTCACGAGACTGGTCATGCCTTTACAACACTGCTTTTTTCTGGAGAAGTAGTTTCTGTGGATATATTTTATTCGGGAGAAGGTCAGGCGGTCAGTAAATCAAAATCGTGGCTTTCTAAGTTTTTTATTTCTATCGCTGGCTATCCCTTTTCTTCTTTGGTCTCTTTTTTATTTTCTTATTTATTATTCAAAGGTCACGATAGTTACATTCTATGGTCATTTTTATCCATCAGTATTATTAATTTGTTGTTTTGGGTTCGTAATACCTACGGAGTAGTGTGGTTGCTTGTATTAATGGCTACACTTTTTTCTTTTTTCTATTTTAATTTAGAACAGGCTAAACACTATGCTGCATTAAGTATTACGGCCTTTGTATTTGTAGATGCCTGGGTTTCGGCATGGCATATTTTATATTTATCTATTAAAGAACCGAAAAAGGCAGGTGATGCTAAAAATTTACAAAGTTTTGCCTTATTGCCAGCCTTTTTTTGGGGCTTGTTTTTTTGGTTACAAGCAAGTTATTTTAGCCTTCTTTCCATTCATTTATTTTATCCACTTCCTTTCCCGTTTTTAAAATTAGGTATCCTATCAAGCCTGAACATATAGAGGCGAATAGTATGGCGAATTTACTGGTGTTTTGCATTTCGGCATCGCTAAAGGAGAGCAAGGCGATAAATATTGACATGGTGAATCCAATGCCTCCTAAAAAGCCTGCGCCAATCAAATGTTTCCAATTAGCATCGGTAGGTAATTGACTCCATTTTAATTTGGTACTCAGGTAAGCAAAGGATACAATACCCGTAACTTTTCCGAATACTAAACCTGCAATTATACCTAATGCTACAGGGCTTGTTAATGTTCGAAAGGTATCGGAATGGAATACAATATCGGTATTGGATAAAGCAAACAAAGGCATAATTAGGTAAGATACTGGTTTGTTCAAGGTATGTTCTAATTGCTCGAGTGCTGATATCTTGTTTCCCTTATTCGTAGGTATCATAAACGCAAATAAGACCCCAGAAATAGTAGCGTGTATACCTGATTTATAAATAAAATACCAAAGCAATATTCCAAAAGGTATATACATCATGATGCTTCGTACTCTTGAAATGTTCAATAAATAAAGGATAATTAGCACGATGAAACTATAAAATAAATAATTGAGTGCTAAATTATGCGTGTAGAAAACTGCAATAACAACAATGGCGCCTAAATCGTCGACAATGGCGAGGGCGGTTAAAAATATTTTTACGGATAGAGGAATTCTGTTCCCTAAAATCGATAGAATTGCAACC
>JACCDK010183260.1_pt1 | contig 16654 bp, 18 predicted proteins | sample 7445871 | NCBI WGS metagenome assembly JACCDK01 (sample SAMN15323436, study PRJNA562643) | freshwater metagenome | isolation source: river surface water | place: USA:Blue River Watershed | collected 2017-08-15
GTGACACATTTCCCGTCGCTAAGTGATCATCGGATGGTTGGTAATTGAGTAAAAAGATTGCCCTAGAACCTAAACAATTTGACCAGTACGTCCTCGCAATTGAGGAATCAGGCGGCAAGCTATCGACTCTCACTAGCGATGTAGAAGCACTGGTCTGGACAGATTACTCACGACCAGACTTATTGGAGCAGCAGCTCTTATCTAATCCTCAACTTCGCTGGGTTCAATTGCCCTTTGCCGGCGTAGATGCTTTCAGCTCAATTATCCGAAGTTTTCCAACCATCACCTTTACAAGTGCTAAACGCTCGTATTCGGAGCCGGTAGCTGAGCATGCATTGATGCTCTGCATGGCGCTGGGAAGGGTCTTGCCCGAAAGAATTAGAGCCAAAAGCTGGGGCAAGAAATATGCTGACTCACTCTTTGATGAGGAGCTGCTGATTGTTGGTGGTGGAGGGATAGCCCAGCAAATAGTAGACCTATTAGAACCATATCGAACCCGGGTATCGGTAGTTCGCAAGCGCCCACAGGAATCGTTTTCTAACTCTCCATACTCAAAGGTCGTGGGGTTCGAAGATTTAGACCAAGAGTTAGGCAAAGCCAAATTCGTAGTTTTAGCCTGTGCGCTGACGGATGAAACCAAATTTTTGTTTGACTCGAGCAGGTTTGCAAAGATGCGCCAAGACGCTTATTTGGTAAATGTTGCTAGGGGAGAGGTTGTCAATCAGGATGACTTGGCAGCAGCACTAAAAAGTGGCGTCATCGCTGGTGCTGCCACAGACGTCACTTATCCTGAGCCACTTCCAGAGGGGCATCCGTTGTGGGAGGAAAAGAAGCTAATAATCACGCCGCACACCGCAGATACCATGCCCATTGTCACGAGGCTATTTGCGCAACGACTGCGTGAAAATGTAAGCGCATACATCAATGGCACTTCGTTTACCGGAGTAGTCAATCCAGAGTTGGGTTATTAATGGAACTTCAGACCTGGTTTCTCTACACACTGGCCGCAGTCGGTTTATCGCTGACACCAGGCCCAAATGGATTGCTTGCACTTACCCATGGAGCCTTGTATGGAGCGCGAAAGACCATTTTCACAATCCTTGGAGGATCTGTTGGTTTTTCAGCTGTTATTGGACTTTCAATGTTTGGTATTGGGGCGCTGCTAGCTGCAAATGTTGGCTTGCTCGTTGTTTTGAAGTGGGTAGGCGGTGCCTACCTTATCTTTTTAGGAATTCAGGTTTGGCGATCGCCTTCTTTGGGGGAATCCAGAACTGAAGTAAAGGCGTCTTCCGGCGGAAAACTATTCCAAGCGGGGCTGCTTTCAGCGATTTCAAACCCAAAAGGGATTCTGTTCTTTGTTGCGTTCCTGCCTCAATTTATTGACCCAGCAGGCTCCCTGTTCATTCAATTTGTGATTATGGCAGCAACCTTTGTGGTGATTGAGTTCATTTATGAGCTACTCGTAGCCTCGCTGGCAGACCGAATCCAACCTTGGCTCAAGAGGGTTGGGAAAAACTTCAACCGAGTCTTTGGATCCGTATTTATTGCAATTGGTGCTCTGTTGCCACTGCGTGGTTAGAGGCCCAGCTGCTTTCTGAGGAACTCAATGTGGCCCTTTGCCTTGACGTTGTGAAAGGCATGCTCCAACTTTCCGGTCTTATCGACCACGAAGGTTGAGCGAATGGTGCCCATGTAGGTCTTGCCATACATGCTTTTCTCGCCGTAGGCGCCATACTTTTGCTGAATTTTATTGTCAGGGTCACTCAGTAGTTCGAAATTCAGTTTTTCCTTGTCTTTGAACTTCTTCAGTTTTTCTGGCTCATCCGGGGAAATTCCTAAGACTACATAGCCGGCTGATTTGAGGGAGTTGATGTTGTCTCGGAAGTCGCAGGCTTGGGTGGTGCAGCCTGGGGTTGAAGCTGCTGGGTAGAAGTAGACGATGACCTTCTTGCCTTTGTAGTCAGCCAGAGCAATTGGCTTGTCGTCTTGATTCTTTAGCTTGAAGGCGGGTGCCGCCGATCCGATTTTTAGTGCCATAAAAATGGAAACTAGTTTTTGTTGTCCTTATTCCCTTTATCTGAGGACTTCTTTCGGGTGGTCACATAGACGATGTAGAAGAAGGCGGCAATCATGATTGGCCAGACTAGAAAGTCAATGCCTGAGCCAGTAGGGACTCTTATTAGTTCGATTTCATTAGCCAGGATTTGAGCGGCATAAGAAGTAGATAGCATCTAATCAGACTATCTGTGAAATGAGATTTGATTGCTAGCTTTACCAGCCGGTTTTCTTACCGGATTGTCACTAATTGTTGCCATTGGCGCTCAAAACGCTTTTGTTCTAAGGCAGGGTCTCCGCCGGCAACAGGTTTTGACAGTTGTACTGATTTGCGCTTTTTCTGACGCACTTTTGATAGCCCTAGGAATCCTTGGCTTAGGGGCAGCCATCAATTCTGCTCCATTACTAATCGAAGTATTCAGGTATGGCGGTGCTGCCTATTTGCTTTGGTTTGCTATCGGAGCAATTAGAAGAGCAATCAAGCCGCAAACCCTGAGTGAATCGGATAAGCAAGCAGATACTTTCAAAGCGACAGCACTTACTGCTCTGGCACTGACTTACTTGAATCCACATGTGTATATAGACACCGTCTTGCTTCTTGGTTCAATTGCAAATCAGTTTGAAAGTAAATGGCTGTTTGGAATTGGAGCCATGACTGCATCATTTGTTTGGTTCTTTAGCTTGGGGTTTGGCGCATCTTGGTTGGGCAAGTTTGTGAAAAATCCAGTTTTCTGGAGAATTCTTGATGTTTTCATTGCAATTGTGATGATTACGATTGCTGCCATGCTGCTTACCTTCCAGTTCAATTAGCTTTCTGAGGTAGATAATCAGATTGTGCTAAACAGTCCAGATTCATTTGGCAATTTTGCTGATAGAACGTCCTCGAAGTGGCGGAGATTTTCCGAGGACGTGCTGCCAATGCACGTGGCGGAAATGGACTATCCCGTAGCGGATGCAATTCGTAATCGACTAATTGAAATGGTCAAAAATTCGGACCTCGGCTATCTTGGCCCACTTCCTGAGCTTGCACCTGCGTTTGGGTCTTTTGCAAAAAGACGATGGAACTGGGAAATTGACCAAGCCGGCCTGCGCCTCGCAACGGATGTCGGGGTGGCAGCTGTTGAAATTCTTCGGGCATTAGGAAAACCGGGGGACCGAGTTCTAATAAATTCGCCAGCTTATTCGTCATTTTTCAAGTGGATTTCCGAAGTGAAAATGATTCCGCACGACGCACCCTTGATCCTGCAGGGTAGTCGTTGGTCACTCGATCTTGTGGCAATCGAAGAAGCATTTAAGTCTGGCGTTCGGTTTTACCTACTTTGCTCTCCACAAAATCCAGTTGGCACGGTCCACACCCATCAAGAACTGTCGACAATTGCAGAGCTTGCAAAAAAGTTTGGTGTGAAAGTTATCTCTGATGAGATTCATGCACCATTGGCGTGGGAAGCCTTCACTCCATTACTCAGCATTCCTGCCGCACACGAAACAGCTGTCACCATCACGTCAAGTTCAAAAGCCTGGAACACTGCGGGCCTTAAAGCAGGATTCTTAATTACACAATCCAAAGCTATGCAAGAAGTTCTGCGTGAATTGCCCGAAGCGATGAACTGGCGCGCATCATTGCTGGGGGCTTTTTCAATGATTGAAGCCTATAAAGACGGGGAAGAGTGGCTAAATCAGACAATAGAGACTGTTAAGCAAAATTTAACTTTTCTGCGTTTCGAATTAGCAAAACAGCTACCTAAAGCTAAATTTTTTGACATGTCTGCTACTTACCTAGCGTGGCTCGATCTAAGCGCCTACGGCGTAGACGATCTACAGGGACGACTATTGCGTGAAGCAAAGGTTGCGGTGGTTGCCGGTCCTGACCATGCACCTGATGGCAAATACTCAGACTTCATTCGTTTCAACTTCGCGACGAGCCAACCAAGAATTGCTGAGGCGATTCGGAGAATGGCCAGCGTTCTGGAGGTTTAAATGACACTTCAATTGCAATACAAATCAGCTCATGAGCAAGCCATTGATCTTGCGAGGGAATTGTTTATTCAACACCGGATCATTCATTATTCCTTTGGCTTTGATAGAGCCATCAATCGAGCCGGTCAATGCGACTTTAGGGCCAAGCGAATTACCATCAGCCGTCACCTGGTTGAAAATTGCAGCCTTCATGAAGTTGAACAAATCATCTTGCATGAGATTGCCCATGCCTTGGTTGGTAAGGACGCCGGCCATGGCCCAATTTGGCGAGCAAAAGCTAGGGAAATCGGTTACAAGTTTCAACCCACCAGTTGGCACCTAATGGCAACCACATCTGCCAGATGGGTTGGATTTTGCCCCGCGGGACATCAGCACTTCAGAATGAGAAGACCCAATGCCCTCTTGAGCTGCCGTCACTGCGCAAATGGTTACAGCGACGAGCACGTGATTGAGTGGGAATCACACGGGACCGATTAATAAAGAAGTAACAATTGCTCCGGCTAGGAAATTCAGTCCGATAAACAATTTCCAGCCCCTGTTTGCTTCCTCGCAGGTGTTGTCTGTGATGGACAGATGCCTTCCCACCACAATCACATAAGGAATCGCTGCCAGAGCTGCAAAAGCAAATCGACCTGGCAGCATCAAAGAAATTGTGGCTGCAATTGCATAAAGAGCTATAGAAAATCTAACGGTTGTTCTTGCACCGAGCACAGTAGCAATGGATGCAATTCCAGCTTCACGATCTGCTCTAATGTCTTGCACAGCCCCAAAGGCGTGAGAAGCTGCACCCCATAAAAAGAAGGCGCTCAGGCTAACCAAAATTTCAAAACTGTAATCACCAATTAGTGCGACTGCAAAGACTGCAGGTCCGACAAAGTGAATGGCACTTGAGACAGAATCAAGAAAAGGAATTTCCTTATATCTAAGTCCCTTTATGGAGTAACCAACGACAAAAAATAAGGTTGTTAGGAAGAAAATAAATGCTAGAACATTGCTGGTCGTCGAAGCTGAGATGTAAACAACGAATGGCACACTGGCGGAAAATGCGATCCACAGGGTTCGTGCATGAAGCTCAGGGGGCAGGAGACCGCCTTCAATGCCACCCTTTCTGGGATTGCGAAGGTCGCTTTCATAGTCGTAAACATCGTTAATCCCATACATCAAGAGGTTGTAGGGAATTAGAAAAAAGAAAGTTGTGATCCAAAAGAAGAGACTTAGGTCCCCACCTAGAAAGATATATGCGGCCGCGAAGGGAAAGGCTGTATTCACCCAAGAGATTGGTCGGGACGATACAAAGAGCCTGGTCACTACCTTCAAAACCGACTCCTAAGCCAATTGAAGAGACTCGGCACTAAAACCAGTGCCACCAATGTGTAGGCAAAGTCCTCGATTGGGGCCAGTCCGATCCTGATGCCCAGTGTCTTTTCATAGTCATAGTCAACTATTCCGCTACCAATAATCACGTTGTCGAAAATTGCAGTCATCGCAATCATGAATATGGCGGCAGGTGCAAGAAAACGCCAACTAATCCAGCGGCGCATGAGTACAGCGTAAATGGCGAAAATCAATAACACCACCAGAGTTAGCAGCGGGTAAGTCACTTGCTTCCCCTTCTAGTAAAGAATTGATAAGCCAACAAAGTGTTGTAACTAAGAAGAATTAGAAAGAAAAGCTCCTCGAGGGGCAATTCAGGTCCAAGCAACAGTCCTGATAGGAAAATTGTGCTGCCGCGGAAAAATATTCCAAGGGCGATTCCCACGATGTCCCAAATCAGGAACACCACAACTGCAATGCTGACGGAGATGATGGTAGGGAGTGGGTATTTGAATAAGGCTAAGTTGCGCCTCTTATCAATTCCAACTAAACCAAGGATTGATACTACGAGAGCCAGAAGGTAGTAAAAGCTCGTGGAGTCAGTCATTAATGAAGACCCTTCCAGCTTTCTACAGGACCAATCTCTCCCTTCAATGGACCACTTGAGCGATCGTTGGTTAGATGCTTGTAAACAAGTTCGGCGCCAATCAAACACATTGGCATTCCAATTCCCGGCAGGGTGTTCTGTCCGGCATAAAAAAGATTTGCAACTTTTTTGGATCGGTTCTTTGGTCTAAAGAATGCGCTCTGGAACAGAGTATGCGCCATACCTAGTGCTGTTCCGTTCCAGGCGTTGAACTCGTTGACAAAGTCCCTTGGTCCGACAGTTCTTCTAACGACGATTCGCTCGGCAAGATCAGGAATCTTGCACCAATCTGCGATTTGTTGAATTACTTGATCGGCAGCAGCCTCGAGTTTTTCATCGCCAGATCTATTGATTCCGCCTTGGCCAATCGCTGGCTCGGCTGCAGTCGGCACCAGCACGAAAATGTTCTCGTGATCTGGGGGTGCGACACTCGGGTCAGTCTTAGATGGATTACAGATGTAAAGGGAAGCTGGGTTAGGAACTTTTCGGTTTCCATCGGGTGCGTGGAAAACCTCAGCAAAGTTGCTCTTCCAGTCTTTGGTGTAAAGCAGGGTGTGGTGATCTAATTCATCAATCTTTCCGCGAACTCCTAAATAAAGAAGGAGAGCCGAAGGTCCTGCAACTTTGTTTTCCCACCAGCTGGCTGGATAGGTCTGGTGTTCCTGGGCAAGCAACTTGGTTTCAACATGCTGAAGATCTGCGGTAGCAATGACCACATCGGCATCAACATTGCCCGATGCAAGTTTTACGCCGGTGGCAACGCCGTTTGTGACCAGGATCTGCTCAACAGGCGAGGAGGTGTGGATCTCCACCCCATTAGCCTTAGCTAGCTTGGTCAGCGACTCAATGATTGTGTGTATACCGCCCATCGGGTAGAAAACACCCTGATTCATGTCCACGTGAGTCATTAGGTGATACATGCTCGGTGTGTCATAGGGCGAGGCACCGAGGAAAACCGCGGGGAAGTTGAGCATCTTCTTTAGACGCTCATCCTTTACATACTTGCCCGAAAAGTCATAAAGAGAAGTAGTAAGTAGTTTCAAAAACTTGGCAAGTTTCTTCAGAACATCAGGGTGAAGGAAACTGCGAAGGTCTCTGAAATTTGTGTAGAGAAAGTGGCGAATGGAGAGCTCATATGCTTCCTGGGCTGAATCAAGGTATCGACCAAGCTGCTTGCCAGCACCTGGTTCTATCTCATCAAACATTTTCTTGATTCCCTCAACATGTTGAGGCATTGGAATTCTGTCGCCTAGCCCCTCATTGCGAGTTTGATAGGCGGGGTCAAGTCGAACTAGATTGAGCTCATTTTCAGCCGTTGTTCCCATCAAATTAAAGAATTGCTCGAATGCATCTGGCATGAGATACCAGCTCGGTCCCATATCAAATCGGAACCCATCTTTTTCCCATAGGTATGCTCTTCCGCCGAGGGATTCTCTAGCTTCAAAGAGTTTGACCTGCATCCCCGCCTTCGCAAGCAGGCCCGCTGTGGCAAGACCCGCGATACCTCCACCAACTACAACTGCTTGCTTTTTCAAACTTTCGCTCCTAGGACTGCTCTAATTAGTAGCGCAGTCTTTTGTGCCGCGCTTACTGAGATTCTTTTTGTTATCAGCTCTTCAGCTGAAGTTTTTGCAATCTGATGATTTAGTTGGGTAAATAGAAGCTGTGCAGCTGTAACTGCTCTGCGAGCAGAGGTTGGAAGTAAAGGCAGTGATTCAGCACTGACTGCCAGATCCGCATTTATGTCGGCGACTAACCTTTTCTTGGTTTCTTCGTTGAAGTTCTTTACATCGACACCTGGGAAGTAGCTCCTGCCGAGTCTTTTGAAGTCAGCTGCTAGATCGCGCAGGAAGTTGACCTTTTGAAATGCGCTGCCCAGTGCCCTCGCACCTCTAATTAGTTTTGTTCGATCTTCAGCTGAATAGTCTTTTCCTGCCATAAAAACCTGCAGACACATCAACCCCACAACTTCTGCGGAGCCATAGACGTATTTTTCAAAAGATGCCTGATCGTGTTCTTTTTCGGTTAGATCCTGTCGCATTGAGTAAAAGAATGGCTCAACGATTTCCTTGGAGATTCCTACTGCTCTGGCTGTTTGAGCAAAAGCATGAATTATTAGGTTGGTTGAATATCCACTTTCCATGGCCTGATACGTTTCAGCCTCAAACTCATTCAGTAACTTTTCTGGGTCAACTTGACCCGAGATCTCACGAGCTTGAGCGGCAGAACCATCAACAATCTCGTCAGCTACGCGAACCAATGCATAAATGTTCTCAACGTGACCCTGAAACTGCTTTCCCAAAAGCCTGGTCGCCAGACCAAAGGAGGTGGAGTAGCTGTAAATCACCTCACGAGCGGCCCGCTGGGCAGCCATCGAGTAGAGGTGCAGACCAGTTGGGATCTTGGTGGTGTCTTGGATATCCACCCTCTCAGGCTACTAGCTAATGAAACTATGATTGAGCCCATGTCCAGCAATATGAAGCCCCGTAGCCATGTCGTCACCGATGGAATTGAACGAGCACCAGCGCGTGGAATGCTCCGTGCAGTCGGAATGGGTGATGACGACTGGGTCAAGCCACAGATTGGTATTGCCTCATCTTGGAATGAGGTAACTCCTTGCAATTTGTCACTAGACCGGTTGGCTGTTGCTTCTAAGAAAGGCGTTAACGCCGCGGGTGGATTTGGCATGCAGTTTGGAACCATATCTATGTCTGATGGCATTTCAATGGGCCATGAGGGCATGCACTTTTCTCTTGTCTCAAGAGAAGTAATCGCAGATTCTGTAGAAACCGTAATGGAGGCAGAGCGCCTGGACGGAGCAGTATTGCTCGCTGGATGCGATAAGTCACTGCCTGGAATGATGATGGCCGCTGCACGACTAGATGTTGCTGCTGTTTTCTTATACGCAGGATCAATTGCACCTGGTTGGGTCAAGCTGACTGATGGAACAGAAAAGCAAGTGACCATTATTGATGCTTTTGAAGCGGTGGGCGCTTGCAAGGCAGGCAAGATGAGCGAGGAAGACCTCGATCGAATTGAACGCGCAATTTGTCCGGGTGAGGGTGCGTGTGGCGGAATGTACACCGCTAACACAATGGCATCAATTGGTGAAGCACTTGGGCTTAGCTTGCCCGGATCTGCTGCTCCGCCATCGGCTGATCGCAGACGCGACACATGGGCCGAGCGCTCTGGTGAAGCAGTCGTGAATCTGATTGCTAAGGGCATAACCGCACGCCAGATTCTTACCAAGAAAGCTTTTGAAAATGCAATTGCAGTTTTGATGGCTTTTGGTGGTTCGACTAATGCTGTGTTGCACCTACTTGCAATTGCGCGTGAAGCAGAAGTTGATCTACAGCTGGAAGATTTCAATCGAATTGCTGACAAGGTCCCACACCTTGGTGACCTAAAGCCATTTGGTCAATTCGTTATGAACGACGTTGACAAGGTCGGTGGTGTGCCGGTTCTCATGAAGGCTTTGTTGGATGCAGGTTTACTACACGGTGATTGCCTCACGGTAACCGGCAAGACCATGGCTGAAAATCTCAGCCAAATCAACCCACCAGATCCAGATGGAAAAATCATCCGCGCCATGAACAACCCAATTCACAAAACCGGTGGAATTTCGATTCTGCACGGCTCGCTAGCACCGGAAGGTGCGGTTGTGAAGACGGCTGGCTTTGACCTAGACAAGTTCGAGGGTCCAGCCAGGGTGTTTGAGCGCGAAGCCGCTGCCATGGAGGCTCTGACCAAGGGCGAAATCAAGGCTGGCGATGCAGTGGTGATTCGTTACGAGGGCCCGAAGGGTGGTCCTGGAATGCGCGAAATGTTGGCGATAACGGGTGCAATTAAAGGTGCGGGTCTGGGTAAAGATGTCTTACTATTGACGGACGGCAGATTCTCAGGCGGCACAACCGGCCTGTGTATCGGCCACATCTCCCCAGAAGCAACAGTTGGTGGACCAATTGGTCTGGTTAGAGATGGAGACTTGATTCGAGTCGATGTTGCAGCTCGTTCGCTTGACTTACTGGTCGACGATGCAGAGCTGGCTGCGAGGAAGCAGCAGTGGCAACCATTGCCCCCGCGTTACACACGCGGTGTTCTAGCTAAATTCACCAAGTTGGTGCGCTCGGCCTCCGAGGGCGCCTACTGCGGCTAATCGACTTATAAATGGAGTTCTAATGAGCGAGACACTAACCGGTGCTCAGGCAATTATTCGTTCACTCGAAATGCTTGGGATTGACACCGTGTTTGGTTTGCCTGGCGGAGCGATTCTGCCCACCTATGACCCTTTGATGGATTCCAAGAAAATCCGTCACATACTGGTTCGTCACGAACAAGGTGCGGGACATGCGGCTGAGGGCTATGCGGCTGCCAGCGGCAAGCTTGGAGTTTGTATTGCTACTTCGGGCCCGGGCGCAACCAACCTCGTGACCGCCATTGCTGATGCGCAAATGGATTCAGTTCCGCTATTGGCTATCACCGGGCAGGTTAACTCATACGCCATAGGTACCGACGCTTTCCAGGAAGCCGACATTGTCGGTATCACAATGCCAATCACCAAGCACAGCTTCCTTGTGACTAAGGCATCCGACATTCCAGCGGTTATGTATTCCGCTTATCAAATTGCGACTACTGGCCGCCCAGGTCCAGTGTTGGTTGACGTTGCCAAAGATGCCCAGAATGCAAAGTTTGAATTCTCTTGGCCACCTGAGCAAGACCTAACTCCTGGCTACAAGCCAGTCAATGATCCTCATGGCAAGCAGATTCAAGCTGCTGCGGAATTGATTTTGCAATCCAAGAAACCAATTCTTTATGTCGGTGGCGGAGTTATTCGAGCAAGAGCAAACAAAGAACTATTGGAGCTTGCGAATCTAATCAAGGCACCTGTAACCACAACTTTGATGGCTCGTGGTGCTTTCCCAGATTCACACCCGCAGCATCTAGGTATGCCTGGAATGCATGGCACCGTTCCTGCCGTGACAGGACTGCAAAAAGCAGATCTTTTGATTACTCTCGGCGCTCGCTTTGATGATCGTGTTACAGGCGACGTCAAGACCTTCGCGCGTGGTGCGAAGGTTATCCACGTTGACATTGACCCAGCAGAAATTGGCAAGATTCGTCATGCTGATGTGCCAATCGTTGGTGATGCCAAAATAGTTATCTCTTTGCTTACAGAAGAACTAAAGAAGCAGCTGAAGGGGTCAAGTTACGACATCAGTGACTGGTGGAAATACCTCGATGGCCTCAAAGAGCGTTACCCACTCGGCTACACCGATCTGGACGATGGAAAGATTGCACCTCAATATGTAATTGAGCGCATAGGCCAGATTTCTGGGCCTGATGCGATTTATGCCGCTGGTGTTGGACAGCACCAAATGTGGTCAGCGCAGTTTATTAAGTATGAAAACCCAAACACCTGGCTTAATTCAGGTGGAGCTGGAACCATGGGCTATTCGGTTCCCGCGGCCATGGGCGCGAAGGTTGCGATGCCAGAGAAACTAGTTTGGGCAATTGACGGTGACGGCTGTTTCCAGATGACCAACCAAGAATTGGCAACATGCACCATCAACCAAATTCCAATCAAGGTTGCCATCATCAACAACTCTTCATTGGGCATGGTTCGTCAATGGCAAACCCTTTTCTACAACTCTCGCTATTCCAACACCGACCTGCACACCGGCACAGATTCGGTCATGGTGCCTGACTTCGTGAAGCTGGCTGAAGCCTATGGCTGCCTAGCAATTCGCGTTGAAAAGGAAGAGGATGTTGACAAGGCGATCAAGCTAGCCATCGAGACCAATGACAGGCCAGTGGTGATTGATTTCATTGTTGGCAAGGATGCGATGGTTTGGCCAATGGTGCCGGCTGGTGTCTCAAACGATGCAGTTCAGTATGCGCGTGATGCAGCCCCGATCTGGGATGGGGAGGAGTAGAGATGAGCCAGCATGTTCTTTCCCTGCTTGTTGAAGACAAGCCGGGTATCCTCACCCGCGTTGCAGCCCTATTTGCTCGCCGTGGATTCAACATTGAATCACTGGCCGTGGGAACCACTGAGGTCGATGGGGTTTCCCGCATCACCGTGGTTGTGAATCTTGATGGTCAACCGCTTGAGCAGGTAACCAAGCAGCTGAACAAGCTTGTCAATGTTCTTAAGATTGTTGAATTAGAGCCTGACCTTTCAGTCGCACGCGACCACATGCTGGTGAAAGTGAAGACTGATGCATCGACTAGATCCCAGGTTTTGGAGGCAGTCACTTTGTTCAGAGCAAGAGTGGTTGACGTAGTAAGCGATGCGGTCGTGATTGAGGTCACAGGCGACAGCGCGAAGTGCAAAGCATTTATCAAGGTTTTGGAACCATTTGGAATCAAGGAACTGGTGCAGTCTGGTGCCATTGCCATCTCTCGAGGTTCTAAATCAATGACCGAAAAAGTACTCAAGTAAACAACTAACAGAAAGAAATAAAGTGGCTGAAATTTTTTATGACAAGGATGCCGACCTATCAATCATCCAGGGCAAGAAGGTAGCTGTTCTGGGCTTTGGCTCACAGGGACATGCCCACTCACTCAACCTAAAAGACTCTGGTGTTGACGTAGTAGTTGGTCTGCAGCCAGGTTCAAAGTCCACCGCCAAAGCAGAAGAAAAGGGTCTGAAGGTTCTACCACCTGCCGAAGCGGTTAAGTGGGCAGATGTAGTTGTAGTACTTGTACCAGATCCAAAGCAGCGCGATCTTTACAAGAACGAGATTGAGCCAAACCTTAAGCCTGGTGCGACTCTGGTGTTCGGTCACGGATTCGCAATTCGCTTTGGCTTTATCAAGCCACCAAGCAATGTCAACGTAATGTTGGTTGCTCCGAAGGGTCCTGGCCACATTGTTCGCCGCGAGTTTGAAGCAGGCAGAGGCGTTCCTAACCTGATTGCGGTTGAACAAGATGCTTCCGGTAATGCCTTTGAGCTTGGTCTTTCCTACTCGAAGGGCATTGGTGGAACTAGAGCAGGCACCATCAAGACCACCTTCACCGAAGAAACTGAGACTGACCTATTCGGTGAGCAGGCAGTTCTCTGTGGTGGTGCGTCACAGCTTGTTATGTATGGATTTGAGGTTCTGACTGAGGCTGGTTACCAACCAGAAATCGCCTACTTCGAGGTTCTGCACGAGCTAAAACTGATTGTGGATCTGATGTATGAAGGTGGAATTGCTAAGCAGCGTTGGAGCGTTTCTGACACCGCTGAATACGGTGACTATGTTTCCGGTCCTCGCGTGATTGACCCTCGAGTCAAGGAAAACATGAAGGCAGTTTTGGCCGACATTCAGTCAGGTGAATTTGCAAAGAGATTTATTGCTGACCAAGATGCAGGAGCGCCTGAGTTCTTGGCCTTACGCGCCAAGGGTGAAGCTCACCCAATCGAAGCAACCGGTCGAGAGCTCAGAAAGCTCTTCAGCTGGATCAAGAACAAGGATGACTACCAAGAGGGGTCAGCGGCTCGCTAGACTGACCGCATTCCCAAATCCTAGAGAGGCCTTTCTTGGCTAAGCCGATTGTCCTGATTGCTGAAGAGTTGTCAAAGGCAACGGTCAGTGCGCTTGGTCCTGACTTCGATGTCAGGCAAATCGACGGCACTGACCGCAAGGAACTGTTGCATGCCCTGGCGACTGCCAATGCCATACTGATTCGATCTGCTACGAAAATGGACACTGCTGCAATCCAAGCGGCACCCAATCTAAAGGTAATCGCCCGAGCGGGTGTAGGTCTTGACAATGTTGACTTGACAGCCGCTACCGAAGCTGGGGTGATGGTCGTAAACGCACCAACCTCCAATGTTATTTCGGCAGCTGAGTTGGCAATCGGACACCTGCTTGCGCTGGCTCGGCAGATTCCAGGTGCACATCAATCAACCGCAGCAGGTCAATGGAAAAGAAGTCAATTTAGTGGCGTCGAACTCTACGACAAGACCATTGGAATTGTGGGATTGGGCAGGATCGGATCCTTGGTTGCTCAGAGGCTGGCCGGATTTGAATGTCGCCTAATTGGTTACGATCCCTTTATTAGTCCCGTTCGAGCCGAACAGATTGGTGTGGAGCTAGTCTCACTCGAAGAACTTATGAGACAAAGTGATTTTGTTACCATCCACATTCCGAAGACTGCTGAAACCACCGGTTTGATAAGCAAGAAAGAATTTGCACTAGCAAAACCGAACCTTCGAATTGTCAATTGCTCTCGTGGTGGAATTATCAACGAAGGCGATCTTGCGGATGCTTTATCAAGTGGCGTAATTGCTGGAGCAGGTCTCGACGTATTTGTGAATGAACCACCAACAGATTCTCCCTTGTTGAGTGCACCTAATATCCTGTTGACCCCCCACCTGGGTGCATCAACGGATGAGGCTCAAGAAAAAGCTGGAATCTCCGTTGCAAAGTCAGTTCGACTGGCATTGGCTGGCGATTTGGTACCAGATGCTGTGAACGTCGCCGGAGGTGCAATCGATGCTTCAGTGAAGCCTGGAATACCTTTGGCTGAAAAACTCGGGCAATTGGTCGCTGGACTCGCACACACTTCAATAGTTGCAATTGAATTTGAGGCTCGAGGGGAAATCGCTGCGCACGATGTAACTGTTTTGAAGCTAGCAGCTCTCAAGGGCTTGTTCCAGACCATGGTTAGCGAGCAAGTGTCCTATGTGAACGCACCTCTAATGGCTGAGCAACGGGGAATTGAAGTCAGGCTGACCCAAGACAGCAAGAGTGACGAGTATCGAAACGTCACAACCCTAAAGGCAATTCTTAATGACGGTTCCTCTGTTTCCGTGGGCGGCACGGTAATCGGTCCGAAGCACCACCAAAAAATTGTTTCAATCAATGGCTACGAAGTTGAACTAGCGTTTGCCGAGAATTTGGTTGTAATGGTTTATCAAGATCGACCTGGAATTGTTGCTATTTATGGTTCAGCCTTTGCGGAGGCAGGGATCAACATTGCCGCTATGACAATTGCTAGACAACAAAAGGGTGGCAAGGCCTTGAGCGTAATTACCGTCGATTCGCCTATTGAAGCGAACTTGTTGGAGAGACTGCGCAAAGCAATTGACGCAGATTTGATGAAATTTATTTCTCTAACTGAGAGCTAAATTTCAGGCCGTCTCTCTTCCAGACTCAATCCAGGCACCTGTTCCACCTGCTACTGAAACAGCTGAGTATCCCAAACCCTCGAGCACGTTAGCTGCCTTCATGGATCGCCCACCACTTTGGCAAATTACCCAAATTTGCTGATCTTTCGGAATTTCTCCAAGATTTTCTTGAAGTGCACCAAGTGGTATGTGCTTCGCTCCTGGAACATGGCCAGAGTTGAACTCAGCTACCTCTCTCACGTCAATGAGGAAGGCACCTTGCTGCAGGGAGTCTTGTAATTGATCTATTGATACTTCATTCGCCATGCTCTAATTGTAAGCGCAGCTGATTGGAAGTCGCCATGCAGGAGAAAAGCTAATAGGGTTAAGCCCATAATTCCCTAGGGGCAATGTTGAACAAGCTTGATTTGGCCGTAATTCCGGGCGACGGAATTGGACCAGAAGTAGTTGCTCCTGCGCTAGCTGCCCTTCATAAAGCGCTGGTGGGAGTTGAGATTTCAACTACTGAGTACGACCTAGGTGCTAATCGATACCTAAAGACCGGTGAAATTATCACCGATGATGTTCTGGCCAAGCTAAAGCAGCATCAAGCAATCCTGCTTGGAGCCGTGGGTGACCCAAGAGTGGCGCCTGGAATCTTAGAGCGTGGCCTACTACTAAAGATTCGATTTGCCCTTGATCACTTTGTAAATCTTCGTCCGAGCAAGCTTTACAACGGCGTACAGACTGTCTTAGCAGGGCAACCCCAAATTGATTTTGTTGTTGTCCGAGAGGGCACCGAGGGCCTTTACGTTGGTAATGGAGGAGCTGTTCGGGTTGGCACGGATCAGGAACTAGCTAATGAGATTTCTGTCAATACTGCGCATGGCGTTCGCAGAGTTGTCGAATACGCATTTGAACTTGCTAGCAAGCGCCAGCGCAAGCAGGTAACACTCGTTCACAAAACCAATGTCTTGGTTCACGCTGGAAAGCTTTGGACTCGAATCGTTGAAGAGACAGCAGCAAAGTATCCGTCTGTAAAGCACGACTATATGCACATCGACGCTGCCACTATTCACATGGTCAACGCCCCAGAGCGTTTCGATGTGATAGTCACTGACAACCTTTTTGGCGACATCATTACCGACCTAGCTGCCGCTGTTTCTGGTGGAATTGGACTGTCAGCTTCTGCGAATCTAAATCCAACCGGAGCGTTTCCATCCATGTTCGAACCCGTTCATGGTTCCGCTCCTGACATTGCTGGGAAGAATCTTGCGAACCCAACGGCTGCGATTCTGAGCGCCAGCCTGCTTGCCTCGCACCTTGGGTATCAGGATGCTGCCGCGAGAATTGAAAATGCGGTTGCAGTGCATCTAGCAAGCGGACACAGCGGAACAACTGATGAAATTGCTGAGGCTATTTTGGAGAGAATCTAGAGATGGAATTCAAGGTAACTAAGAACCCAAATCCAACGCCGGATGCTGAGCGTGAGCAAATCATCGCCAATCCAACTTTTGGTACTCACTTCACAGATCACCAAGTTGTTGTGGTTTGGGAGAAGGACA
>JACCDK011967416.1_pt1 | contig 16652 bp, 15 predicted proteins | sample 7445871 | NCBI WGS metagenome assembly JACCDK01 (sample SAMN15323436, study PRJNA562643) | freshwater metagenome | isolation source: river surface water | place: USA:Blue River Watershed | collected 2017-08-15
CGTGCAAAGAAATTCGTCTCCGCTCGCAATGAGCGCACAGCTCGTCCAGAATTTAAAAAGTCGGATACTCGCCCAACCACTCGCCGCGATGCAGCCAAAGAACGTGTTGCCCGCACCGATGATGGCCGTCCAAACTTTATCCCCGGCAAGCGCGAAAAATCCAAACCGGGTGCACCATCAAAACAAACATTTGCTAAACACAAATCAGCACCAGACGTTTCGGCCTCAAATTACCGCGCGGAGCGACCAGCAAAACCTGTTCGTGATCGCCGTAACGATTCACCTGCATATTCTCGTGATGACCGTAAAGCATTCAAAACCCATACAAATGCAGCCATCGACTTTGGTGCCGATGATAACTACATCTCAGCAAACCTTGCGGATGCAAACTTAATTGATGCGACACCGCGTTCAGAGGTAACAACTACATTCCGTGACCTCGGAATAGCACCTGCACTTGCTAATGCACTTAATGCTCAAGGCATTACGAGTCCATTCCCAATTCAAATCGCGACACTTCCTGACGCCCTTGCTGGCCATGACATCCTTGGACGTGGACAAACCGGTTCAGGTAAAACCCTTGCTTTTGGCCTTGCTTTGCTAACAAATATCAGCGGGAAAGCAGCCAAACCTCATAAGCCATTAGCTCTCGTACTCACGCCAACTCGCGAGCTCGCACAGCAAATTGACGAAGTTCTAACTCCGCTTGCGCGAGCAATCGGCCATGACTCTGTCGTAATCGCGGGTGGAATGCCTTACGCAAGGCAGATAACTGCAATGCGCAAAGCAACAGCAATTCTTGTTGCAACACCTGGGCGTCTGATCGACTTGTTGAACAAAGGCGAAGTCCAGCTAGATGACTTAGAAATAACCGTTTTAGATGAAGCAGATCAAATGGCAGATATGGGCTTTCTGCCTGTTGTTAAGGAAATTCTTGATCAGGCTAAACCAAATGGTCAGAGACTTCTTTTCTCCGCGACTTTGGACCGCGGTGTCGATGCTCTAGTACGCCAGTACCTAAACAATCCAAAGACTCACTCTCTTCAGAATGATCGTGCCTCTGTTTCGACAATGGAACACTATGTACTAGTCATGCATCCTGGCGATAAAGATGACATCACCAATCAGATCGCTGCTCGTAACGGAAAAACCATTCTCTTCGTAAAGACTCAACGTGGCGCCGATCGTCTTGCGGATAAACTTGCTCATGCCGGTGTTCCAGTAGGCGCTCTACACGGAGGAAAGTCTCAAGCAGTACGTACTCGCACCCTCGCACTTTTTAAACAACAACCAAATGCGGCCTTGGTCGCTACCGATGTTGCTGCCCGAGGTATTCACGTTGACGGCATTTCCTTAGTTGTTCACGTAGATGCGCCCACAGATCATAAGGATTATCTACACCGTTCAGGACGTACAGCACGTGCAGGTGAAGCTGGCGCTGTTGTAACTCTTGCGACCACAAAACAGCAAAAATCTGTTGGAGGGCTAACCTCACGTGCAGGAGTAACACCTAAATTCGTAGGCGTTAAACCCCTAGATCAAGATTTGATGCGAATCACCGGAGCTCAGGAACCGTCAGGAATCCCATATGTAACTCCGGTTGTCGAAAACAAAGGTCCAAGTCGGGGAAGTAGAAAGCCACGCCCTAATTCATCGGATCGTCGACGTAGACCGCGGTAGGGGGACATGCCCATTGACCATAACAGGCACATTCTAATTTCTTAGTTTTCACAAACTTTGAGAATCGATCATCGAAAGGGGCTTGATATCCAATCCTAAACTTTCAAGGCGAATCAAGCGATGATTTCTTGCTTTGGAAAAGCGTCGATCAAAGATTCGGTATCTAAATTTACAATTCTTTCTCTAGGAAATTTTCTAAAATCTCCGAACCAATTTGCATATTGCAGAAATTGTCCCGCAATTCCTCCAGCCGATCCAAAAATAAATTTCATGGGAACTAAAGAGTTATCAACATACAAATTGTTCGTCTCAAGCAACGTGTTGTTATCGATATCTCCAACCAAGGATTTAAACTCAGTATTGTCAACCCCCAGAATGAAAACTTTATCATAACCCATATATAAAGCTACGGAGATTGCCTTAAGGATAGTGAGACTAGAATATCCGCGTGGAAAGCATGGATTCAAATTTCTTCCAATCAGCGTAAACTCTTTGTCATTAAAGTAAACTCGTTTGATTGATTGAGGAATATCAGCCTTTCGATAAAAATGTGAAAGTATAAGGATACATTTGTTCTGCGCTATATATTCAAAAGTTGAATCGCTATCATGCGGAACAGATCGATTAGGCTTAATTATACTGTCAGGGTCACTCAGACAGTAGTAATCAGGAGTAATCTGATTTGACACGGCCATCTGATTAAATGAATTAACAACAAAAATGTCTGGTTTCATTGCCCGTATATTTTCAAGATTTATTTTCCCGAGTGAGGGACCATTTCCGAGAACAAGAGCGATTTTTCCAATCTTTGAATTTTTCGTTCGTCTCAAAGAAGATAAAGTACCTAATGACGGTCCCCGGCGATTGAAAAAGAGAAGAAACTGAACCAAATTAAAAGCAAAAAGTCTCCAAATTGACCTCCCGTAGAAATAATTTGGATATCTAAATTGAGAAAATTGCTTCCTAATGATCTACTCCACTCCTCGCTTATGTTAATCTCGACATATTATCATTGAAACTTGGGGTCAAACGAGTATGCGTGGAGATATGCGAAACTACTGGATAGACATCAAGAGGGACTTTACATTTTTACGTGGCACGGATCCAAGTTTTAAGAAAATTTTTTCTGCCTACATTTTTAGTCCAGGGTTCAAAGCATCATGCATCCTCAGAATGCAGATGTTAGTTTGTACTCGAGGGTGGCATCGACTTGCGCAGATGCTTTCAAACTATAACTTAATGAAAACTGGCGCTGAGTTTTGTGTTGGAGTTCGCATCGGGTCCCCATTTTTAATTCGACACCCTTCAGGAATAGTTGTCGGGGGCGGAGTCGTTATCGGTGATTTCTGCACCATCCTTCAAGGAGTAACTTTGGGTAGGGCAGATTTAACTGATAAATCAGCGAGCAAAGATCCAAAAATAGGCAGTTACGTTGTTTTTGGTGCATATTCTGCGGCACTCGGGGATATTACAATCGTAGATAACACAATTATTGGTGCCCACTCAGTTCTTCTCGAATCGGCGTTAAATAAAGGAACCTACGTTGGAACTCCAGCTAAACTGTTAAATAGAATGGGTATTGATGAGTAGTAAGTTTAAATACTGGGTCGAGAAATATAAAATACCCTGCGTACCCTTAATTCATGTTGGCGCACATTTAGTTCAAGAACGAGATGAATATATTGAAGGCAACTTTTCTCCTGTACTTTGGTTTGAAGCTATTCCAGAAGTAGCCGAAAAAGCCAAGAAAATCTTGGAGAGTTATCCAACGCAAAAATTATTGAATTGTGCACTCTGGTCTACAGCTGGAGATTCACGGCTATTCTATTTTGCGGGTCACGAAGGGTCATCTAGTTCGCTACTTGAGCCATATTTAATATCAGCTTCACACCCGGAAGTGTTGAGAAACGGTGAGATTAATGTGGTAACTTCAACACTTGATTCCGAACTTCTTAAATTGGAGCCTAAAGTTGGGTATCGAATTTTAGTGCTCGATGTGCAGGGAGCTGAAATTGAAGTTATCAGAGGTGGTACTAAATCTATAACGGACATCGATTACATCATCAGCGAAATTTCACAAATTGAGTTATACCGAGCCACATCTAAGGTGCAAGAATTAGTCGAGATTTTGAAGGGACATGGATTCACATTTGTAGCGAGCGAAATCAACAGAGCAACTGGCTGGGGCGAGGGTTTGTTTATTAGAACAGCCCTACTTAATGATATTCCTAATTTTGATTTTGAACATGAAGTAATTGGAAAATACGTTGCAAAAGGTCGAATTTTGAGAACAATCGTCCTCAAATTCAATAAAATAAAAGCGAGATTATTGGGAAAAAACAAATGAAGCTACTCGTTGCTGGTGGCGCCGGTTTTATTGGATCCAATCTGACATTTGCTCTACTCGAAAAAGGTCATGAAGTTACCGTCTTGGATGATTTCTCTACCGGTGATCGGCGAAACTTATCCGAGCATGCCGGTAGCGGCAATCTACGCATACTTGAGAAAGATGTTACAAAAATAGAAACTTTGGACTTTGATCTTGACGGAATATTTAATTTGGCTTGCCCAGCATCGCCAATTCAGTATCAAATTGATCCAGTTCGCACTATTCGAACGAGTTTCATCGGCGCATTAAACCTACTTGAACTCGCCCGGGAGAGAAACGTTCCGATATTCCAAGCATCCACAAGCGAAATTTATGGAGATCCGACTGTATCGCCGCAAAATGAAGAATATTGGGGAAATGTCAACCCGATCGGAATTCGATCTTGTTACGATGAAGGGAAAAGGGCGGCTGAAACCCTTTTCTTTGATTTTCATCGGCAATTCGGGATCAGCATTAAAGTTGCTAGGATCTTTAATACTTACGGACCAGGTATGAAAGTAGACGACGGTCGCGTGGTTACAAACTTCATAGTTAGCGCATTACAGAATAAACCAATCACAATTTATGGGGACGGATTACAAACTAGATCTTTTTGCTATGTAGACGACATGGTTGAAGCAATCATGAGGCTCTTCAATACTAATTCAGAAATTATCGGGCCAATTAACCTGGGTAATCCCTCGGAATTTACAATGCTCGAACTAGCCTCAAAAATCGTCAAACTTACGAACTCCTCTTCAGCTCTTGAGTATAAATCGCTTCCCGAGGACGATCCAAAGCAAAGAAAGCCAAACATCCAATTAGCTCAGAAGGTACTTCGGTGGGAGCCACGGGTATCATTAGATGAAGGGCTTTTAAAAACTATTTCATATCTAAAAGGTAAGATAATTTAAAGATCCTGCCTTATCTTTAGGCGCCAGTAGGGTTCCCAAAGTACATCTAAATTTAAAGGGTTGAATTTCACATGACCTAGATTCCTATTTTCAATTTTATCCAAGTTATAGTCCCAACTCGGGATTTCAATGATGGGGATACTCCTCTTTACCCAATAATTACTCCAAGGTGATTCCACGACTACCGGTATCAGCCCCCTGTATAGCGATTCCCAGAACCGGTGTGTATCTAAACCATTTCCTCTGGGGCAGGCGATGTAAGAGTAGCTCGAAGATATTTTGGCATAATTTTTTGGTGTGAGTCGTTCGAAAATAAAATCAACATTTTCAAAACTTTTTTCTTTTTGGTTCAAAAGAATTTTCCGCTCGAAGTGAGTATTACCAAATGGTCCAACTAAAACACGTTGATTTTTAGGATTTTCAATGTACTTATTAGCAAACAAACCAGGAACACCATTTGTGACATATTTTAAAGATTCAATACCTATTGGAAGTATCTGAAAAAAAGAGTCCGCAATCATAGAATTCTGTAAATAAATCCTTTTAACAGACTTGGGGATAGTGAAATCGAAGTTGTTGAAATCAACATCATTATTGCCAAAAATTAAGACTTTTGCATTGATCATCGCACCGTATTCACCAAAAAACTTCTCCGTATCACCGCTGTTAACAAATATAACTGAAGCTTTTTTTACACGTTGAACACCTGGGTAAAAATCTTTATTGAGATCAAGATCTGCGACTCTGCTGAAGGTATCTTGGCTCAAAAACGGTGAGCTAGTTCTTCTAAAGTAAGCAACCTTTTTCGCATAGTGCCCAACACGAAATGGAATACGTTTTAATCTCATTCTATAACGCCTTAACCCAGTGATTAAGGGGCGGATGCCAAAAATTTGGTGGATAAAAAATGATTCCTTGTCTATTGAGTAGCGCCGCTACGTAGCTTAAGCTGGACCTGCTCATCAATAGAGTTTTGCAACTTGCCAAGGAAAGCAGTGTCGTAATTAAGTCCCCACCACTTACGACCGTAACTTCATATCCTGCTTCTGCAAAAATCTTCTTTAATTCCAACCCTTTAATCTTTACTCTGCCATTTTCATAGCCAGGAGTTCCAACCCACAAATACTCCTGACTCGCATCTGGCTTGAAATCTAAATCCTGAACAGGTGCATCGGTAAATAAAGTAATGGTTTTTCCATTCGTTTCTATCTTACTCAACAGGTTAATGAAATATTGCGGATTTAATTCCCTAGAGATTTTCTGTCCAGGATAAATTGCATTTCCACCGGCTCCGTGCCTATAGTGGATACAGATGTCCGAATCCAGCAATCTATGTGAACTCCGAAGCGAATGAGTATTTAATTCAAAATGCTCTAATGCATCTGTATAGATTTGAGACTTTGCGTCGACCATGGAATAAGCCTCCATAACCCGTAAGTGCTGATTTTGCTTCGTTACTCTTGAGGCAATAATTAATCTAACAAGTTTTTGAAATGTTAGGACTCTTATGAATTTTACATTGGTATGTTCAGAAACATGGTTTGGATAAAATCCAAAAAGAACGTTTACGTCACCCAAAAAATCATGCATCGCATCTAAATTGTCAAACTCATCTAGTGGGTGAATTGCAATCTTTTCTATAGGCTCCGTTATGAAATCAAAATGTAGAAAATGCGCTAGAGCTTTTAAACTAAGTTGGCGCTGAATCTGTGCACCCATGCCATCATCCATCTGGTCCGAGGCTATTGATAGAGAAATCCTCGGATTATTTTTGTCAACCAACAGCTTACATATGTTCAACTCCAGCCGAGATAAAGATTTTGAAAAATAATTTCTATAATCTCGCAAAATAGAATGTGTAAGCGTTATCATGGTCCCATTATATGCGAGTTCAAAACTAGGCAGGGAAAAATCTGTGCAAATTGTCTATGTTCATCTGAATAGCAGAATTCCAATTCACCTATTCATGAACTTACGCCGCACGCAGGCGCTGTTCCCGAGTTATGGAGTCACCCTCATCTCAAATGTGAAACAGTTAGTTCCAAAGGGAATAAAACTGGAAATTTTCCAGAAGAGCGATGAGTGGTATGAAGTGGAAAGTCGATTAAAGCATCCAAAAAATTTCAGAAACAATTTTTGGATGACTTCCCTAGGTCGCTTCATAGCTCTTGCAGAGTATCAAAATAGAACTAATGAATCGATACTGCATATCGAATCAGATGTGATAGTTTCAAGTGATTTCCCAATGAGTATTTTTGAACAATCGGTCTTACAGATATGTTTTCCAGTACTGTCAAACGAAAGAGGTATCGCGAGTATTCTATTTCTACCGAGCAGAAATTCATCAAACGTTCTTTTGGATGAACTTTACGCAGCTTCGGTGAGTGACCCATTCACATCAGACATGCTGATACTTGGAAATCTATTTAAACAATCCGAAGACGTGTGCCCTCTACCCATTGGCCCTCCTGGTTCAGCAAATTACCGTAGTTTCCTACCCAAGCAGATTCTCCAAAGTTGGGAAAAAAGTATTGAAAAATTTGGAGGTGTGTTCGATGGATGGGATATTGGAGGTTTCTATTTCGGAACAGACCCAAGAAATGCGCGAGGTAGGTCATATGTTCAGAGAGATGTACCATCAGAATTCTCGGAAATTCGATCCTGGAATATTCATTACTCTGAAGCGAGGGGATTTATCGAACTTGAGAGTAGTAACCTGCGCATTCCTATCTTTTGTTTACATTTAACATCAAAACAATTGAGTCTATTTAAGGTGAAGTTGCCACATAAAAGAATGAAAAAATTCTTAAGGAAAAGAGATTCTGAATATTCAAAACTCTATTTTCGTATATTGATTTATCAAGCCATTCAGTCACTGAGAAGAAGACTGAAGTTCTACAGGTGAATTGAGCATGAAAGTCTTTCAAATCGCTACCTCCGCTACTGGGGGAGCCGGAATCGCAGCTAGTCGATTAAATGTTGCGTTAAACAACATCGGTGTTAATTCCACGTTGATTTCGAATAAGGCAAAGGATGACGAATATCGCAGTCATGTTTTAAACGTAAATAAGTCTAAAATGGAATCGTTTAATTCAAAAGCCCTCACACTTTTCCAAGGAAAAATTGTTCAAAGTGGCGATGATTTGGTCACTTTGTTTTCAGCCTCAACGCTTGACCTTGATGAATTAATTGGATTTAATCCGGATTTGATTCATATACACAGTTTCTACAATCTGCTTAATCTAAATGATGTTGTGAATCTCATAAAATCTGAAATACCAATCTTCTTAACATTACACGATGAGAGAATTCTCACTGGAGGGTGCCATTGCACGAATGGTTGTGATAAATTTGAATCAAACTGTGAGAACTGCCCACAATCAAGAATGCTTTTTCGAAGTTCTATCGAAAGAAACCACTTAAATTTCCGAAAGATTCTGGAAAATGAAACTAATGTAACGTTAATTTGTCCATCAAAATGGATGGCAGGTCAAGTGTTTAAGGCGGGCCTAAATCCAAAAATTCATTCTGAAGTAGTTCGGAATCCGGTATCTTTAAACTATTTAGATAACAGGGTGTTTCAGCCAAACAGAAAAAGCAATTTGCATTTTGTTGTTACATTTGTGGCCCAAGAACTTCAAAATTCTTATAAGGGACTTCAGAATGTTTTAGAATGTATATCAACACATGTGGATGAATTTAGGCAAAACAACTTTCATTTTAATTTTGTTGGCCATGGACCAAGGTTAACCATAAAGGGAGTTTCATTTACCCAATATCCGAATCTCAGCGAATCAGATTTGATCGAGATTTATAAATCAACCGACTTATTACTAGTGCCGAGTAAAACGGATAATTGTCCAAATGTTATCTTTGAGGCTGCTATGTGCGGAACTCCATTCTTAGGTTCCGATAGAGCAGGTTTGCCAGAGTTGAGTGAGTTATTTGGATTGCAAACGTTCGAATACGGAATCTCCGATAGTCTACGTAAAGCTCTGATGAACGCAAAAAACACCAAAATTGATAGAGAGATGATTAGAAAACTTGCTTTTGAAAGCGTTAATCCGCAGAAAATTGCGGAAAATATCAAAGAGTTGTATCAAAAAAAGTTAACCGAAGCAGCTTCGATGCGCTCAAATAAAGATTTCTGAAATCTTTTTTTTCTAAATTTGTCTAGTAAAAATGTAAATCGAGTACTCAACAAATGTCTGCGTGATATCTTGAAGTAATTCCTTCTTGCCCAATCATCAAAATTTGTATTCAGCTCTGGTTTTTTACTCTGAGTCTGGTAGTTTCCGATTTTGTAATTTGTCCAAATACTTTCGTCCGAAGTATGTAGCGCAACATCATCATTACCCAAATTGCGAACTAAATTTTGAGGCGGCAGTAGCGCTTTCATGCCCATGTGATGCATTTGACGAACAAATAGAGTGTCCCACACGTCTGTGAACCCACTTAAAGCCCGCCGGCAACCCGCATTCCAATAGCGAGATTCATAAACGGAGTTCCCTTGTGAAGCAGTCAAATCTACCGGTGAGAGAATTCCTTGTCGGATTTCGCGCCACCTTACCGAATTTGTACCCCAACCCCAGTGGAATGGGTAGGCCGAGAGAAACCAATCTGTTGATAGAATATGCTTCGGCGCAAACTGTGGCCCGCAAAAAAGCGCAATTGACGAATCCGATTCCATAACTTTAAAGCTTTGTTCCGAAAACTTCCAAAAATCTGCCCCAGGAATACAGTCATCTTCCAAAACCACAAGTTCATCCACTTCGGCAAGCACGCTGTCGAGTGACTTTATTAAGGAGACAGCACATCCCAAATTCTCTGTCTGGCTAGAAATCCTTACATTCAAATTCTCTTCTTTAGCAAAACGGCGGGCGACCAAAGTAACCTTTTCAACGTCGGAAACAGCCAATAAATCCTTTGGTCCATCGATATGAATATAAATATTCTTGATACCGGATGAATGAGCCGAATTAAGAATCTCGGCAAGCGCGAGAGACCGGCGATAGGCAACAATCAGAATGGCGCGCATGCACGTAAGGATATCTCGGTCATCAGATATCCGCGAGTATGCTTTTCAGTGTGACGGAGAATACTGGTAGTCGTGGAAACACCTTATCAATAATAGTTCCAATAGCGCGGATGGCAGGAAAGTTACAGTACCTAAAAACCTGGATTAGCTCCTCCGTCGGAACCGATTCGATAATTATTTTAGTGCACGATATCCAAGACTTTGATACTGGCATTGAGTTAAGAGAGTTTATTGATTCCATTGATTCCAAACAGGTTGTTTTTGTAGAGAAGTTTTTCGGATCACCAGGCCTTGCAAGAAATGCAGGTTTGGAAAAAGTTGTCACGGAATGGTGTTGCTTTTGGGACTCCGATGACATTCCTAATTTAGAGGTAACTCTTTCAAACATTCACAACGCTAAACTAGACACTGATGTCATAATTTCAAACTTCAAATCCAAGGGTTCTGGGGAAGCAACGACTATTGACCATCATTCGAACCTGGATTATGTTGCAATGAACCCGGGAATATGGAGAATGGTTTTCAAAACCGAAGTTATTAAGCAACATAAGTTTTTAGATTTGCGAATGGGGGAAGATCAAATTTTTCTCTTAGATGTTGACTTAAGCAATCTAAAAATTGAATTTTCGAAAAAGGTAAGTTACTTATATTGTACCGAACAAGAGGGTCAGTTGACTAATCAGCCTGAACTAAATTCGCTACGCGCTATGAGTATAATTCAACAATCTGTGAAAGATTCGAGTTATAAATTTAATGAATTTCTTACAATCATCTATATGCGATTATTCCTGAGCTCTCTTAAACGTCTAGGATTTAAGTATCCATTTTATGAACTTCTAAAGAATTTCATCTTTATTTCAAAACTTCGCCCGAAATCCGTTTTTTTCTTTATCAAATATCTATTTTTTCATGCTGAATTTTTTCATAAAACATCAAGGGATCTTTGATGCGCGCTTTAATTCTGCGGGGTGGGCTTGGCAATCAACTTTTCCAATTTGCTGCTGGTCTTTCCATCCTTAGGGAGAATTTCGTAATCTGGACATCGGCGGGAGAGCCACGCAGAACTCTTGGCGAAGTCGACTTAACTTATTTTACGTTACCATCACAACTGTCGATTGAGGATGGTCCCAATAGTAGCCTTATTCGGAAACTTCTCGCTTGGAATTTAGTTCTTGGATTAAAAAGTGCCGAATCAAAAAGATGGAAAGCTTTATGCCTGATTTCCAAATTCTCGAGCGCTGTTTATTTTTCTGTTACCACTCGAACGAGAACAAAATTAGTACCAGGTAGTGGCGTTGGTTTTTTTGACTTGAGAATCCGTAATCAAGAACTTATTCTAAATGGATACTTCCAATCAGATTTTTGGGCTAGTGACAAAAAAACCAACGAAATTCTTCACCAATTAAAAATTGCTTCCCCGAGCAATCCGTTGCTGCATTGGATCGAGATAATTCATATTGCAAATCCCATTATAGTTCACGTGCGTCTAGGTGACTATAGAAGCGAAGCGGGAATCGGAATACTAAATTCGAACTACTTTTACAGAGCGTTGAGTAGCCCCATTCTTCGAGGTATCTCTAAGAATGTTTGGATTTTTACCGATGAACCGTCAGCCATTGAAGTTAATAAATTGGTTCCAACTGGTTATAAGACCAGAGTATTTGACGATTTATCATTAAGCCCTGCTGAGACCCTGGAGCTAATGAGGAACGGAGCCGCTTATGTAATTTCCAATTCCACATTTAGTTGGTGGGCAGCGTTTCTAAGTTACAATAGGAGTTGCCCAAGATTTATGCCTACACCATGGTTTAAGAACTCTAAATCGCCACTAGGAATAAAGCCTCTAGAATGGATTGAAGTTGATGAGCCTTTCTAAACCTTTCAAACGATTTGCAAAACGAAAAAATTTAGCTCCGCAAGCATTAGGAGTGCTTAAAGACATCAAAAGTATTTTGACTAAAAGAGACCAAATCCGAATCTTGATTGTCACCGTAATCCAGATTGGTTTGAGTCTTTTAGATCTAATAAGTGTGGCGTTTATTGGGCTGCTTACCGCATTGACAATAAATGGTATTCAATCAAAACGACCTGCCGGAACCGTTTCGGAAGCTCTCTCATTCCTGGGAATTGAAAGTTTAAGCTTTCAACAACAGGCAGCATTGCTCGGCTTAACGTCTGGAATATTATTGGTAATCAGAACCATATTGACACTATGGTTTTCCAAAAAATTACTTTTATTCTTAAGTTTAAGAGGTGCAGAGTTTTCTTCAAAGATGATTCGAGAACTCCTCAAACAACCCCTGCTAGTTGTTCAAGAGAAATCAGTTCAAGAAACTATTTTTCAAGTTACCATCGGTGTTGGAGCAATAACAAATGGGGTTATTGCTATTGGTGTTTCGCTCGTGGCCGATTGTGCCCTTTTGGCTGTGATGCTTATTGGATTATCTTTCGTAAATCTTACTATCTCAATTTTAACCGCTTTAGCCTTTTGCATGGTTGGCTTCATTCTATTCCAACTCTTGAAGCATCGGGCAGCTGTTTTAGCAGCAAATGACGCAGGATGGACGGTAAAGAGTAATCAAAAAATTGCGGAAGTTTTAGTTTCTTATCGTGAAGCTACTGTTAGAAACCGTAAAGATTATTATACAGAGCTGATTTCGGACTACAGATACAAAATGGCACGGGCTCAAGCAGAAGCAATGTTCATTCCCACGATTAGTAAATATGTTGTTGAAATGTCCTTGGTAGTTGGGGCACTATTGCTCGCCGCAACACAGTTTCTGTTGTTTGATGCTGTTCATGCCATCTCAATCTTGTCAATATTTATTGCAGCAGGTTCTAGAATCGCACCAGCTATATTGAGGCTACAACAAGGAGCCATACAAATTAGATCAAATATCGCAGTCGCTGCAAACACCTTAGAACTTTGGAAGAAGATTCAGCCAGCGGTCAATCTTGCTGAGCGTCGAATTGCGAATTCTGAACCAGAAGGAGCCTTTGACGCGGCCGTAGAGATTCGGAATGTATCTTTTGTTTACCCGAACGCATCTGCACCAACACTTGAAGGCATTGATTTAAATGTTAAGTCAGGCGAGATGGTTGCGATAGTCGGGGCTTCCGGCGCGGGCAAAACAACCCTTGTTGATCTAATTTTAGGAGTACTTAATCCTTCTCAAGGGACGATATCCATCTCGGGAATGTGCCCAGAAAATGCCACCAAAACTTTCATAGGAAAAATATCTTATGTTCCTCAAGATGTACTCATCGTTGATGGAAGTATAAGAGAAAACGTTGCCCTCGGTTATCCAAGCTCTGAGATTTCGGATGAGGATGTTTGGCTGGCTTTACAATCGGCACATTTAGATTATTTTGTATCATCACTCCCGCAGAAATTGCAGCATCCTATAGGAGAACGTGGAGTGAATCTAAGCGGTGGTCAACGTCAGAGATTGGGACTGGCACGGGGGTTGTACACAAAACCAAAACTGTTGGTTTTAGACGAGGCAACTTCAGCCCTCGACGGGGATACTGAAGCAAGTATAACTCAAATGCTTCACTCGCTCCGCGGAGAGATCACCTTATTTGTAATTGCTCACAGATTAAGCACGATACAAGATGCAGAAAGAATAATTTACATAGAAAATGGAAAAATTATCGCAGAGGGTAATTTTTCTGAATTACAAAAATTAGTGCCTAATTTTGCACCAGAGAACCTAGAAAACAACAATCCAAAAGGGCAATAAAGAAGCTGTATGAGGAGAAAAACAAAAATTCACGTCTACCCATCTGGGAGATTAGGGAATCGATTGTATTTTGCTTCGATGGCAATGTCCCTTCGCCAACATCTAAATTCACAAAGTGTTAAGAATAAAATTATTTTTCATTCAAGTGAAAACACCGATGCTCTTGAATTCTTATTGAATTTCAAGCCCAGTAGAATCACGAGAACCTGCTTCCTACTGAAATTAATCGGGAATAAGCCGATGAGGGAAGCAAATTTAATTCTTCGAGGAATACATAAGATTGGTCTTCTTCAAAGAAAATTATTTGCATCTGAAGTTTCTTCATTTTCTGATCTGCAGAATAAGAAAGTCTCGAGACGAGTAAATATTTCGAAAAGCCAACACGAATATTCTTTTTTTGAATCGCTAAAGGTGGATTTAATGGTTCATGTTAAGGCAGCTAAATTGAAAAATACCGGCTTGAGCGGTTTACAGATTAAAAACTTTGATTCAGCAGTAGCAATCCACATGAGATTTGGTGATTTCTTAGAGCAAGATATTGCCGCCCAGTACGGGAATCTGGATGAGAAATATTACTCAGAAGCACTTAACTTTTTCAGAAAAAATGGCTCAATTCAAGATATTGAAATACAACTATTCTCTGATGATATTAAAAAAGGGAAAAGCCTTTTAGCAGAAATGGGTTGTACGTTGGTGAATACGCTTGAAATAGAAAACCTAAAACCAGAGGAAGAACTCCTAATTATGAGTCAATACGCACGGCTGATAATTTCCAATTCTACATTTTCTTGGTGGGCCGGCTATCTTGCAGAAGATAGCGCGACTGTTATTGCACCTGATCCGCTGATGAAAAACGCTGCAAGTAATTTATCTAAAAGCCCGCAATGGACTTACATAGATGGATGGCATTGAATGGGAATTTCTCAGAATTTTTTTCGAAGAGTATTTACAAGAACCTCTCGGATGTTCTTTGAATTTCTAACTAAGGCTCTACCATTTCGAAAGTCAAACGAATCCAGCTTTCTCAAATTTCTTGATTTCTCATTGAATCGTCTCAAGATTTTATCTCTTGCGAAAAATCCACATTTTAAAAAGTTTATTGATTCAAAAGTTCCAATAGACCCGTTTAATGATTTACCTGATTTGGAAACGAGTCTAACCGTTTTGATCCCATGTTCTATGAAAGACTTTAGCCTTCTCCCAAAAGTGATTAATGAAGCTAAGTTAAATATAAAGAATCAAATATTTGAAATAGTTGTTATAACACCTGATCCAAATTTGCTTCCAAGTGGTTTAGGTCCATTAAGAATATTGTCAGATAAGCATTTTTTAGATCAATCGCAAATTCAGATTTTACTTGAAGGATTAAATTGTGATTCAGGATGGATTAAGCAACAACTAATAAAAATCCTATTTTGCCTTCAAGATTCCGCCAAAAATATTTTAATATTGGATGCGGATACTATTCTAACTAAGCCCAAAATCTATATTCGCGGAGAAACTCAATTGTTATCATTTGCTTATGAATACCATGAGCCGTACATAGATCATATAAAGCAGGTTTTTCCGAAAATTTATGATTTCGGATTAACTTTTGTTAGCCACCATCAGTTGTGGCAAAAGGATATAGTTCATGATATCTGGTCAGGAAGCGGACTGAAAGACTGGCTCCATAGCATGGACAAAAATGAGTTAAGTCCAATATCTGAGTACAACACCTATGGTCTCTACATGTATAACTTTCATTCTGAGCGAGTTCGACTCTCGAGATTTGCAAACGAACAGTTTTCTAGGAAGTTGTTGGAGAATATCGATGAAGATTTAGAGGCAGCATGCGCAAAATTCCCGGACAGTTGTAGCATTTCTATACATTCTTATTCTTGATGGGAAAGTCAGGTATTTAAATGAAGATCATAGTTATTTCATTAATTAGAAGCCTAAGTCGAAGAGAATACGTCTCTCAACATTTTTTGAATTTAGATGTTAAATTCGAATTTCTAGATGCGACAACACCGAGCGACCTTCCTCTAAATAAGCAGAATTCAGCGATCGCTATTTGGGATTCTCACGTGAGAGCTATGAAGAAATTTTTGAATAGTAGTGATGACTGCTGTTTGATATTTGAAGATGATGTTGATCTTGAATCAGGAATAAAATCAAAGATTAAAATTTTGAATAATATAGATGCGATCATGAGATGCGTACCGAAGAATTACTCAATAATCCAATTTGGGAATATGGGGTTCAACAAAAGAAATTTTGGAGCAAAGTTCTTGAGGAACTTTTATTTCTTTTTTTTGGGCCGACATAGGTTTGATGAAAAGCCGTTCAAAGACCTTAGGGATGGGTTGGGTAATGTCAGATATAGGAAACTCCAGAAAGATCTTAGAAAACTTACCGGTGTTAGAGCGAAGCCGTTAGAGGGTTTTGCAACCGGAGCACAGGCCTATTTGATTAATCGCGCAGCAGCAGAATTTTTAATAAGTGACTACTCAAACCGAACCAGCTGGGACATTCGCTCAAGGTATTGCCTAGATACGTACCTCGAAATTTCATCGAATTCACCGGATACCCCAACGCAAATTCGCACTATTCGGCTGGCTAGATCTGTTTTTCAGCAGCGGCCTGTCGCCTCAATGAACAATTTTTTCCCAAGATAACAACATTTGGATGAAATGTCCGTTTTGTCCCTTCCCCGCTACATCTGGGGTTAGGATTCGTAGAAGGCTATAGAGGCACCGACGGGTGTCGCTGAAGTACAAAACCGGTTAAGAAGGAAGTCCCAAAGTGGCATTTAAGAAGTCTGCAGCCTCTGCAGGTCCCCGTGTGTGGACCGTCGCAGAGCTCGGTGCTTTCTACACAGAGCATCGTTCAGAGCTTCTCGCCCACGCAAACCGCGTCCTTAAGGA
>JACCDK010937122.1_pt1 | contig 16647 bp, 23 predicted proteins | sample 7445871 | NCBI WGS metagenome assembly JACCDK01 (sample SAMN15323436, study PRJNA562643) | freshwater metagenome | isolation source: river surface water | place: USA:Blue River Watershed | collected 2017-08-15
AAAGTAAAAGGTAAGTTAGTAGCAGCTTTTCAATCTGATGCGAAGACTTTGGTTACAGACCGTGGCAATAGAGCCGCAAACTTATTTCGTTTTTCCTACCCAGATAATGAAAACAATCTTTGTAGGAATTGGGAACAATGTAAAAATGATAAAACATTTTTGTGGAACGAAATTGTTGTAAAACCAATATCTATATTAGATTATAAAAAAGTGCAAAAATACTAAACTTAAATTACTATGTTGTTAAGAAAAGGCGATAATAACGAAGATGTAAAAAAATTACAAGCTAAATTAGGCGTAGAACCTATGGGTAATTTCGGACCAAAAACCGAAGAAGCCGTTAAAGCTTGGCAATTAAAGAACGGATTAACTCCGGATGGTATAGTAGGACCAGCAACTTGGGCAAAAATTATGGGTGAGTCAATCCAAACTCAAGTAGCATTATCTACACCAACTCCACCCGTAGCATCTACACCGGCACCACAAGTTGCAGGATTAAAATTGGATAAACTTAAAGGACATGTTCCTCAAGTTGTAATCGATTCAATTCCAGAAGTTGCTTCTAAATTTGCAATTAATACTCCATTGAGAGTTGCACACTTTTTAGCACAATGTGGACATGAGAGTGGTGGATTCAGAGTAACACAAGAGAACCTAAACTATTCAGCAAAAGGATTGAATGGTATCTTTAAGAAATATTTCCCAACTGAAGCGGCGGCGGCAGCTTATGCTAGAAATCCACAAAAGATTGCTAACAAAGTTTATGCAAATCGTATGGCTAATGGTTCGGAAGCAAGTGGAGATGGCTACAAATTTAGAGGAAGAGGATATATCCAATTGACAGGTAGAGATAACTACACTCAATTTGGTAAAGCAATTGGAGTGGATATTCCAAATAACCCAGATTTAGTATCATCTAAATACGCATTAGCATCGGCTGCTTGGTTCTGGTCTAAAAACGGATTGAACAAATTAGCAGATGGTGGAGCAACTGATACAGTAGTAACATCAATTACCAAAAGAGTAAATGGTGGAACTATCGGATTAGCAGATAGAATTAAACATTTCAAAGAATACTATCATTTATTAGCATAATTTAAAGGGAGAAGAAATTCTCCCTTTTTTATTTGGTTTAATGAAATATTTTTATTATCTTTGTAATCAAATAAAATCGATATGAATAAATTAAACAAATTTAAAATTGCAATTAATGTAATTGCAGTTACATCAATTATAGGATTGGCAATATCTTATATAACAATTTTATTACCACAACTGCCAGATTTAAATTTTTTAGAATCTGTGGGAATTTATTGTATGTTAATCCCAGTTAATGAATTTTTAAAATCAATATTGGAAAATAATGAAGAATAAAGTAGAATTATTAGGTTATTATGGTTCAGATTTAGTACATGCACAATCGGCTTGGACATCAACGAGTAGAGATATTAACGAAGAAAAGATTAATCGTATTCCAAAGTTATTAACAATGTTGGCTGAAAATGGACACGAAACTCCATTTGAAAAATCATCATTTCATTTTTTAGTAAATGTAGAACAGGCAACACATATCCATTTGTTGAAACATCGTATTGGTGTTAGTATTAATGGTGAAAGTGCAAGATACAAAGAATTAAAAGAAGATAAAACATTTATTCCATCCGATTGGCCGGAAGAGTGGAGAGGTAGATTGGAAGTATTTTCAGAAAATGCTAATCATTTGTATCACAAAGCATTAGAAGAATTGACACCATTGTTAGGTAGAAAGAGAGCAAAGGAAAGTGCACGATTTTTCAAATCATTTAATTCCCAAATTAGTTTGGATATTATGTTTAATTTTCGTTCATTTGTACACTTCTATCGTTTGAGAGCAGATGAGCATGCACAAAAAGAAGTTAGAGAACTTGCACATCAAATGTTAGAACTAATTAAAGAGATTGAAGGTAATCCTTTTAAGCATACATTGGAAGCATTTAAGTTATAAAAAAATAATTTTCGATTTGAATTTATTCCTATATTTATAAGTGATAAAAATCATTTATGAAGCAGGCAGTATTACATTTAAAATCGAACATAGGGGATTACTTATTTAAAGCTTTTTTAAGTTTAGTAAGTTTCTGGATTCTATTTGCTTTATGTTTTCAATTATTCTTTGTTTATCTACATGTTTCAGGTAAAGAAGATTTAGCAGGTAAAATCGCTAACGAAATTACCCATAGAATCGATGGTACATTCAAAAACTCACCTGAAAATATTTGGTATAATGCCGAAGAGCATATATGGGTTGAATCGGTAACTAATCAGGTTAAGATAGGAAAGTTAGCTGGAAATAGAAATTTAGAATTCGGTTTAAAAAATATATTAGAAGAATTTTTACAAGAGAAGGGATTGGATTTAGCTCCATCTGCAACTCAAAGATTAAAAGTGGACATCATTTATTTAGATGTTCTGACTACGAAAAAGAATATATCAGTATTCCACTCTAATGAGGAGGAAGTTGTTATCCGTTTAAAGGGAACTTTATATAAGGATGGCAAAAAAGACAAAGAGGTTATGGTTGAAGAAAGCTCATCCGAAATCTCTATGTCAACTCTCATAGTAGATGAAGGAGGTAAGTTCAACCAAACATCATTGTCAAATGCATTGAAAAAAGGTTGCGATAAACTTATCACCAAACTACTAGGAAAGTAATGAAAAAACTAATTATGTTTTTAGGGGTATTATTAGTATCTCTAACATCTTATGGACAATTGACAATCAGTCAATCACTATCACCAACAGCCGGATTAAAGGTGGGTGATACAATCACAATTAAATACAATCTAACAAAAGGACAGGTAATTAAAAACCCTCGTTACCTTTGGTTTAGATATCAATTCAACAATAAGGCATTGGCATATGTATCAACTGCATTTAATCAAGGAGCATCTGCACAAACATTCTATACAGGTTGGAATAACTATAAGTTTACTTTCAATGGTGGAGCAAGTGATAACGATTTAGATGTTCAGTATGGTTTAACTCCGTGGAATTATGCAGTAAATGCAGATTGGAATGTTGGACAATTAACAGTCCAAAGAGCTGATGCATCTATTAGTGGATTAATTGCTACTCAAAAGTATATCTTAAAAGACCAAAACACTTACAACAATATATTTAAAATAGATTTAGCAACTGGTACTGATACAACAGGTGCAAATGTTGGAACTATATATGGTGGTGGTTGGTCATCTATAACAGGTGTAACGGGTAACACATCTCAATTCAAAGTAAAAGTTCTATATCCACAAGGATACACTATTACTGACCATAATGTTCAATTGATGAAATTGAAATCAGATGGCAGTGGTAATATAGATTGGTCACAAGCTCCAATTGCACAATTACCATTGGATGCAAGTGGTGAAGCACTTTTCACAACTCAAGTTAAAGTAGGAGATTCGGTTGGTGTATTCGTAGGACCAGCATTTCAAAAGAGTTGGTTGAGTAATATTGTGACTGTATCGGATGCATATAAAGCATTTTTAGGACATTCGCAAACCGATATTAGTGGTACTCCAAATTTCTTTACATTACCATCATTAGAAAGAAAAGTTGGTAAGGTAACTAATAATCAAAACGCATTTGGTGAAGGAGATTCATACGCATTATTTGCGCATGTAATGGGACAAAATATGGATTCAAACGCAATGATTCCAACTCCAACATCAACATCGGTAAGATGGTATAGTGGTTTATTGAATCAAAGTTGGTTAGATGGTGTTGTGAAAAATAGAGTATTGATTGATACCCCTGTGAAAGAAGTATACGCAGTATTTGCTTGGGGTGGTGATTTGAACTGGTCACATTCATCGGACCCAGCTGTAATTGCTAGTAGAATATCGGCAGGACAATTTACAAATTCAGTAGCTAATATTCAAACAAACTCAATCAAATCTATGAGTATGAGTACTGCTCCAATGGCTTATCAAACTTTAGCAGCTGAAAAAGCAACATTAGGTATTACATCTACTTTGGAAAATGGTAAAGTTGTATTAACTACTACTTTAACAAAAGCAGAATTAGCAGGTTTACAGGTGATAATGAACTACGATGAATCTAAATTAACATTGGATAATGTAATATTTGATGCAGGAAGTACAATTACAAATTTCTCTACACATAATGATGGCAGATTAACATTTGGTTCTATTGACCAATTAAAAACTGCTAGAATTAAAGTAGGAACTCCATATAAATTAATATTCACACCAAAAACAACTTTAACAAATACCGCAGGTTTATTCTACTTTGTTCTTTCGGATGCAGTAGATGCAAAAGGAAATAAAATTGATTTAATAGTAGAATAATATGAGTTATTTAGTAGCGAACATTCCACCCGTAGAAGTTCTTATTGATAAAAGATTTCTATATGATTTTCAAACCGATAGTAAAGGTAAACTATTAGGAGAAGGGGAATGGGAAACTGGTCATTGGGTAAGTACAAAATCCATACCCAATAGAGCACTTCTTTTCGAAACTTATATTGATAAATTTGGTGCGGTATATGATAAATTACCTCTACATGCTTTTCGCTGGAGAGAGTTGGAAAAAACTGATAAAGAGTATCCGTTAGATTTTCTACAATTATGGGATTGTCTTTCGTATAACATTTCAGTAATAGAGAAGAGAATTTTGAGAGGATGTAAAACATATACTACAATGAAAGACCATTCGGTAGTAGAGGGTGAGTATTTGTTTACAATAGATACGGCGCATTCTGACCCGAATGAAGTGGATTGTGGATGGAGTGAAACGCCAAATGAACACAAATCGTATAACATATCTAAATTGGATAATGGACAATTTTGTGCTCAACCTAATAATAGAACCCGTTGGTATCAACCAAGTAGAACCGAAGATATAACTAAAATACCATATTTCCGATATTCTACTAGAATTTGGAGGTCTGAAGATTATAGTAAATGGAGGCCATCTGATACAAATTGGGATTATAACACATAATATGAAGCATTTATTAGTTATATTATTTTTATTAACATCATTTTTAGGGTTCGGACAGAGTGTATCTGCTCCGGACTCTAAATCATTTTTACCATCCACAATTGGGCAGGATGCGAGTGGATTCTCACTAAATGGATTTGGTTCAACTGCAACTTTATTAGCATCAATCAGTTTAGTAAATCCTCCATCTGGTACAACCTTTTATCTTAACACAACAACAGGTCTAACTGCAGCAAGTGGATTTACATTAGCAGGAAATAAAACTCGTTTAGTGGTGACTGGTACAATGGAAAGTATTAATCCCGCATAAGCATCTCTAAAAGTAAACACAGGTTCGGTAAGAGGTAATATTGTATTATCGGTAGCAGCAACTGTAAATCCAACAGGTTTCTTTTACAATGGAACAAACGGACACTTTTATAGACCAATATCAACTGGAACAAGTTACACCGGCGCGAGAACAGCGGCATTAAACACCACATTCAAAGGGCAGCAAGGATATTTAGTAACAATAACTTCAGCCGATGAAGATGCTTTCATTTTTAATAATGTACCACAAACAAATATTTGGTTTGCATTAACCGATGAGGTAGTTGAAGGCCAATGGAGAATCGATGCCGGTCCTGAAGCGGGAACACTAATCAAAACATCAAACGGACAAACTGCCGGAAATATAGTTGGACAATACAACAACTGGGCAGGTGGTGAACCAAATAATAGTGGTAACGAAGATTACGCAGTAACAAAATGGAATGGTTCTCAATGGAACGATTTACCTAATAACTTTGCAAATCCGTATGTAATTGAATATGGAACTTGGACTAATCCAGATGATGCAACATTTACGGAATTTTATACGAATTCAGTAACTCATTCAAATGGAGAAGTTCTAACTGCAAGATTTAATTTTGATTTTGGTGGGAATGTAGATGAAACTAAATTTTCAGCAAAAGCAAACACATTTGTAAACAATGTGTGGGGAACAACTACCAACACATCAAGAGCAATAAGTGGATTAGGTAAAGTAGATATTACAAATGATTTAGATACAAACAAAATATCCGATGGAATCAGAGCAACAATAGTTCCGGGGCAAGTAGAATGGTCGCTTATAAATCCATACGAAACATCAAGAAATGGACACCGATTACAAATTGATGAAAGAGTATTTAGTGGAACTGGTATTAATTTAAATAATGTAAAGTATGTAAAGTTATTTGATATCTACGAAGGACCAATTACACCAATGGATTTTAATGGATGGTGGAAACAATGGGTAGTGCCAGTAAATATTAATTTGGCTAGTAAAGTAGCTGCAAGTTCATTCCAAAGTAATATAAGATTGCAAGATGGATGGTATGCTTTCAGAGCAGATTATTCATTCACAGCAAATACAATGTTTAAGCAGCATGGAATAGAATTATCATATGCCAATCAAACGGATTTAAATACTTTATACAACAATATTGTGACTGTATCCGATGTGTTTATAGCATTTAAGGAATTATCAAATGGTGGAATATTTGGAAATGAAAGTGGAAACGAATTCACATCGGGTATTCAATATATGAATGCGGATGTGGATGGTAATGGTATATTTAATGAAACTGACACATACAAATTATTACAACACTTAACAGGAGTTGCACCATTAACACAATATTCGGCATTAACTTATTTGATGAAATTATATGGTAAAACTGAATATGATGCTATAACCAAGTCTAATTGGAATACTCAATTCAATTCAACGAGAAGTTTGTATCCATTTAATTTAAATAGTGGAACTTTAAACAACACATATAATGTGAATGTAACTTGGGTTGGTGATGTAAACTTATCGCATTCGGCACAACAAAGTGTAAGTAGTGTTGCAAGTAATTCGATGAGAACAATGAGTTTAACAACAAATGCCGTATCAAATACCATAAACGCAGAACTTATGGGTGAAAATGTTGGTGGTAAATTAGTAGTAACTATAACATTAGACCCATTACAACAAGAAGTAGTTGGAACTCAATTTAATTTAAATTATGATAACACTGCTCTTAAATTTGAAAAGGTAGAATTTACCACAAAGGGAACACCTACAAATTTTGGAACTGATAAAGGTACATATATAACATTGGGTTCATTAATAACCGATGGTTCAACTACATTGGATAAGACAACCAAATATAAAATAACATTTTTACCATTAATCGGATTGACCAGTACATTGGGATTGACTTCAATTTCAAATACTGATGCCGTTAATAAGAGCGGTACGCAATTAAAAGTAAAGGTAAACTAATGAAAAAACTATTATTAATCATATCATTAGTTTTAATTGGATTTGTGACAAACGCACAAACGCCTGATACATTACAATTATCACCAAAGGAATTATTTGGTGAAAGTGATGATTGGAACGATGTTGGTATATTACAATCTTATGTTAATTTTTCAAAAGATGTTCTTTCATCATCAAATCTTTCAATAGGTGTAATTGGGAAACAAGTATCTACTACTCTTAATTTAGGATATCATAAATCATCTATGAATGGAAAGTGGGGGCATACATTCGCAGCATCAATAAATCCTATATGGAACTACTATGGTGTTGGATATGGTTTCACTAGAAATACGGATAAAAGAACTACTACAATACAAACATTCTATTCTACGGATTTTGATTTCCAAAAAGATATTACATTATCATTTATAGATGTATTTAGAACAAAAAAGTTTGGAACATTTGGATATAGTGTAATTGCATCAAAATCATTTTGGGGAACATACGAAGGTGAGTGGGAAGGAAAATATACAATTGATGAGAATGGTAATTTTAAAGATTTAATATATCCACAAATACCAGCATCAAGTGAATTAAGTTATAGAGGTATGGTGATGTACACATATACATTGAAAACAAAAAGAGTAAACATATCACCACAAATATTCGCAATGAGTGATATCTACAAAGTATTCAAAGATGGTACTGAATCGGATTTAGCATATATAGATGATTTCAATTTGGACTTATACTATGGAACATCTATTGATTGGAAAATAACTAAAAGATTTGTATTAAACACTAATATCAGATATAACACAACTTGGGATAAATTAAGTGAATCGGTTGGATATAAAAAGAGTAACCCAATCCTATTTATGATAGGAACAAACTTTCAATTCTAATGAAAAAAATAATATTGATATCATTGATTTTATTGGTAGGATGTACTAAACCAGAGTTACCAACCCCAGTTAATCCTATTGAAAAAATATTCACGGTAACTGAAAGTAAAGTAGAAAATGGACAATCAATATATTTTGATTTACCATCAGCAGGAACATACACATTAACTTTAATTGATAAAGAAAGTGGACAAGTAGTAAGTAGAGAAAGATTTATTGGACAAAATGGCGAAAATGTAAAAAAGATTTTTACGAAATCATTACAAAGTAGATATTTATATTTGTTATTGGAAGATGTTACTAAAAAAGAAATAAGTAAAACAACAATAATAACACAATAAGATGAAAAAAGTACTTTTAGTATTTGCAATAGCAACAATGTTGGTAGGATGTACAAAGCAAGAAATTGTACCAATACCACAATCGGTAGCAGAAGAACTTAAAATACAAAGTTCGGTTGGTATTAAATTACAAACTCACTTTGTAACTTCAGAAGTTGCAATGAATGTTAAAACTGAAACAGCAGGTTCAGTAACAATAAGAATATTTGATATTGCAAATAGAGTAGTATCAAAAGAAACTATGAATGTAGTAGCAGGTGATAATGTACTTAAAGTATATACATCAGCATTACCATCATCAGCATATAGAATAGGATTATATGATGCAAGTGGTAAACAATTAGGAATAACGGATTTTAATAAATTATAACAACTAAACAATTATGGCAGAAGAAGAAAAATCAGAAAGTACAGGCGGTTCATTAAAGAACATCCTATTAGGACTTGTATCAACTATCACATTAGGCGTAGGTGGTTGGTTTACAACTAAATTAACAGGTGGAGAAGAAACAGCAGCACCAGTACAACAAGCAGCTCCGGTTATCAATATCCAAAACAACCAAACTCAACAACAATCCGCAGGTGGAGGTAAGACTGTAATCATTAAAGAGAAAGCAGTTGGTGGAAACACACAACCTACTCCGGCTGAAAAACCAAAACCTAAAAAGGATGGTGATGAGTTCAAAGAGAAAGAATCAGCTTGGTAATCAATGGATTGGTACAAAATAGGGGTTACGGGATTTTTTATAATATTTTTAGCATGGGCAATGTATCATGCAACACAACAAAGTAAAAGACATGGCAGAAAATAGCGAAGCAACAGGATTTAAAGACCTGTTAAACTCAATGATGAAGCGTAGATGGTATATTACTTCTATGGTTTTGGGTGGTTTTATATTAATAATTGGTGGTATATTTGCCGCTATTGTTGAAGGAACTAAAATAGCAGGAGAATGGAAAGAATTGATGTTACTTTTATTAGGAGCTTTCATCGGTTCTTATGGTAAGATTATCGATTATTGGTTTAGTGATACTGACAAGGATAAGATGTTAGTACAAAAAATGGATGAGGAAGATGGTGTATCTATGAGTAATACAGCAGATATGCCTGTTAATAATCAAACACCTACTCCAATTATTCCAGAAGCTTTTAGTAAGGCAATAGAAAACGCTCAATCGGAGCCAAAAGTAAATGATACATTTGAACAAGAATCCGTAGTAATACTACCAAAATCTGAAGAAAAACAAACCAAAGTAGGTGTTGAAATCGATGAAGATGGTGATGGTACTATGGATGGTTTAGATTTCGATGGTGATGGTAAAATCGATGAATACTTTGCACATAGACAATGTGAGCATGTATGGGGAGATTTAGATGGAGATGGTACTGAAGAATGTTTAAAATGTGGCAAAATCAGAGATGATGATGCCGAAATGGTAGGATAAAATAGGTTACATAGTATTAACAATTTAAATGTAAAACTATGACTTTTAAAGAATGGGTAATTGATTTATTCAAAGATGAAAGAGGAGCAATATCAGTAAAACCTGTAATTGCATTCTTTGGAGCATTATTCCTTTGTGGAACGATGTTAATAAACTCTTTCTCACATGGTGATATTAAACCATCAGCAGATTTGGTAAACGCAGTAATGGTAATAACAGCAATCGGAATGGGAGCTGATACATTAGATAAGTTTACTAAAAAAGCGCCAGTAGATAAGGAAGAAGAATTAGGATAGTAATTGAAAAGGGGAACGAAAGTTTCCCTTTTTTTTTATACTTATACATAAACGAAAAACTCATTTATGTATGAAAAAATTATTAGTATTTTTAAGTTTATTTTTGTTAAGCAGTGTTGCGGTTGTTGCTCAAACAATAGGAAGCACTAAAACAGAGCAATACAAAGCATCCTTCGAAACAAAATCAGACATTAGTCAATTTTTAAATTATGAGGGAAAGCAAATTCCGATTCAAATCCTTAAATGTGGTATTGGTGATGAAGTTTATGACCAATATCCGGAGCTCAAGGAAAAGAGAGTTGGTTTGGGTGTGGCTAATATCACGCTTGAATATTTGGATAATCTTAACCGATTTACATTTACGGAAGATAAGACAGAAATTAAGAACCGTATGGTTAAACAATTCCAAGCATCTGCAAAAGGTATTTCGGAAGATAAGTTGGATGGAATGGGTAAAATCCGTTTAGCACATTATTTCGTAGAAATTGAAGTATATGATTATTCAGTATCAGAAGATGAAACCATTAACTTAAAGGATGGTATAAAAGATATGATGGTAACTCGTTTAGGTTTACAAGTTAGATTCACAAACGCAGAAAATGGTACTATTATTGCAGCATCTGGTTTAGGTGAAGCAACTACTAAAAGAGAATTAACCCTTTTATCGGATGCAACGGTAGACCCAATCAAATTCAACCAATCAACTATTAGTATTGCAACAAAGAAAGCATTGGATATAGCTTGTGCAAATATATTGGGTAAGATGGTTAAGAAAGGAGTATTTCCAAACTAAATTATATGAAGAAAGTATTATCAATCATAATTCTACTATTCATTTTAGTAGGATGTATGCCAGTTAGAAGAGTTAATGTTAGTAGTAGACACAACTATTACGAAAGACATAGACATAATTCTTACACATCTCCAACTTGGATTCCAGGTAGAGGTATCATTTTAGAAACACACATATATCGTTTACCCAAAAGAAGTTACGCCCCTAAAGTTAGAAGAGGAAGGCATTAATGAAAAAATGGTTAGTAAGTTTATCAATATTGGTTATGTTCTTATTCGTTCAACAAGCGAAGGGGCAAACCTTTACCCAAACATTTATAGACAAGTGTAGTGGTGAGAAGAAAGTAGCAACTACAAAATATGTAAATGGAAACGCAGTTGTTTCATTTTACGACCAAGTTAGAGTATTTACCCCAACCGAAGTTCAGACAGGGCAGGTTCAATTGTGGTTACAAGCCATATATTTAGCATATTCTACTATGGGGTGTCCTACCAATATAGTAGTTCAACAAACAGTCCAAGCAACAGTACAACAAGCAGCATCTCAAGCGGCATCACAAGCCGCATCCCAAGCAGCAAGTTCAGCAGCATCATCAGCTGCTAGTAATGCAGCTAGTTCAGCAGCATCAACCGCTGCAAGTGGAGCAGCGAGTTCAGCGGCATCTTCATCAGCTAGTTCAGCGGCTAGTAGTTCGGCATCAACTGCCGCAAGTTCTACGGCTAGTTCAACGCCACCACCTCCACCATCAAGCGGAAGTAGTACACCACCGCCAGCAAGTGGTAGTTCATCACAAAGTGGGGGTAGTTCTTCATCATCTTCATCACAAAGTTCGGGTAGTTCATCTTCATCGGAAAGTAAAACCGAAACAAAGACTGAAACTAAATCCGAAACAAAGAGTGAATCTAAATCAGAATCAAAATCTGAAAGTAAGAGTGAGGAAAAGAAAGAGGAAACCAAATCGGAATCTAAAAAAGAGGAAAAGAAAGAAGAATCTAAAAAGGAAGAAAAGAAAGAAGAGAAGAAGGAAGAGAAAAAAGAACAAAAGAAATCTCAAAATCTAAATCCATTATTGATTTCATCAGATTTAACAACTGCTGAAAATCAAGATGGTACATTTAATGCAATAGCTAATGTGGGTATAAGTAGAAGTTCAATGGCAGGTGATATCACATACTCACTAACATCAATGACATGGAGTACATTAGACCAATTTGCATTGACTGGTGGTATTACTAAAATGAATTTTGAAGGAGGTAAATTAAAAGCAATCAATTCTTATTCACTAACATCCGCATATTTAAAAGGAAATTATATGGGACTGATGGGATATACTTGGATTCAACCACATCCTAAATTGGGTGTGTATGGATACAATGTGGGTGCGGTAATGTTAATGATTCCAGGAACTAAACAAAGTTGGGATGTATCACTTTCAACATCGGCAGTAGCATTTTGGACTAAACCATATCAGTATAGTAAAAAATTAACTCTTTCACCACAAGTATTTGCAATGTATTCTCCAATAGGATATAATACCTTTACAGGTAGTACATCCGTTGGTAGACATTTTGGATTTTTATTGGGTAGTTCGTTTGATTATAAAATCAGTAGAAGATTTGGGTTCTCATTCAATTATAAACTGAATGTTAATACAGACCCTATGCAGAGATTCACAAGTAACTTTTTGATTGGAACAAGAATGATACTCTAATCCAATTTCAAAGGTTCAGTATGTTCTCTTTGTTTACGGAATCCGTAATCCTTTGTTGTTTTTGAAATAGTGATTCCAAATGAACCACACATTAGTACAATTGCTATAAGTAAGTTTATCATATATTATATTATTTTAATATATATATTGAACATAATTGTAAAAAAGAAAGAAAAATAGGATTTTCCCAATAAGTTGATGAAAGTTCCTTAAATTGTACAATTATATATTTATTCAAAATTAAACACAAGTAAATGAAGAGAATTTTATCTATTGTTATGCTATTGGTTATAGCAGTAACTTTAAAAGCACAAGATGTAGTAGTATTAAAACACATCAATTACACATCACATTTTTCAAAATCAAAGAAATATCCTGTAATGGTTGAATGGTGGGAAACTAAAATAAAAGTTGGATGCCCAACTCCACTTCCTCGTAAAGATAATTTTAAGCCAGACCCATTGTTACCAACTGAAACTAATATCGGACCGGATTATGTAAATAGTGGATACGATAGGGGACATTTAATGCCAGCAAAATCAAATCAATGTCAAACATCAGCAGTACAAGATGAGTGCTTCTACTATTCAAATATGGCAGCACAAACACATAGATTAAATGCAGGAGATTGGAAATCATTAGAAACTTTAACAAGGGAGTGGGCAGTTAAGCAGGACTCCGTACATATATGGGCAGGTAACATCGGTGAATTGAAAAGAATCGGTAGTACTGCCGTACCCAAACAATGCTGGAAAGTGGTACATATCAAAAAAACGAATGAATGGTTTTTCTACTTATTTGATAATGACTTATCTAACCCAGACGGTATCAATAACAATAAAGTTTTAAAAGAAGATATAGAAAAACTAACAGGTTTTAAATTCCAATAAAAGGGGAGGGGCTGGGGTAACGCAGTCGTAAACCCAAAAATTTTTGATAGTATGCAACAAAACGATATTTGCCCATCTTGCTCTTCGGTAATCGGTTCGGATGGTTTATGTTGGAAGTGTTTAATTCAAAACTCCAAATGAAATGAGAAACATAAAATTCGTAAATCGTTCGGAGGAATTCGAGCTAATCGATGAGTTAGGAGATAAGTTATTAGAGGTAGGATTCAATGCTTCTAATTCCGTAATCATAACCGTTGGTACGGATTATTCATCTATAATAGGTCAAATGTTACGACATCAATTGACATATGAGGGTGAGGTATGTGAGGGGTTTGGGGTAGATGTTCCCTATCCTGATGAGGTATGGAATAAAAGATATGTAGATACTCTATCGGGTGTATTCCAATCATATGGATATCTTCTACAAAGAAAAACGGCTATATTGGTGGAAGCTGGGGTAATTAGGGGTGAAAATTACGGATTTTTAACGACATGGATGAAAAAACATTTGGGTTCTAATCTACCTATTGTAACCATATCTATGTTTGAGAATGTGGGAAGTAAGTTCAAATCCGATTATGTTGCCCAATACTACGATGATACGACCCATAACCTAACCTTTTGGTGGGAAATGGATAATAAACATTGGAAATAATTATAATATGTAACTCATTGAAACCCAATTATTTAAAAAATAGTTGGGTTTTTTGTTGGCAATATCGATTTTTTTTCGTATATTTACTATGTAATAAATGATAAAGATATGAATATTAAGCAATTTTATTTGGAAAGTTACCCAACTGATGAATTGGGTGTTGAGATTAATTCACAAGCCACATTCGGTGGTTTATGGGCCGCAATTCGTGGTGGTATTGTTTACGAATACATTGGTGTTTTTGATTCCGTAATTAGAGAAAGAGTTTTTGAGAAACTTTCAGAATTATCCGGTCATACCTATGATTACATTTATCAGGAATGGTTAAACGCTTAAAATTTAAAAGATATGGAAAATTTATTAGGTCAAATCGTTGATGTGGTTGTTTCTAAAAATGGTAAGATTGGAAAAAAACCACTTAAAGTATGTAAGGTTAAAGCCCGTTCGGTTCTATTCATCGAAGTAGATAAAGAAAATCGTAAAAATATCTTTCGTAAGTTTAATAAAAAAAACATTGAAAAGGTAGGTGAAAAAACATCCGGTGGTATGTTTGTTCTAATCGAAGATGGTATATTGCCAGATAAGTGGGAATCCGCTTGGGATGCGATTGGTAATTCCTCTCCATCGGTTCAAAAGTATGGGCGTTTTTATAGTAATCATTCCAAAGGATGGGCATCTAAACTAACCAGTCATTTCCCTGTTAAGAATACAACGAATTCATCCGCTGGGTTTCCAATGGTGTAAAAATAATTAAAAAATATTTTACAAAAAGCTTGACTTGTGTTCAGTTTTTTTGTATATTGTAAAGTAATTGAGAGTTAAACCTTAAACCCCTAAAATATGACTTTTTCTAAAATGTGCTCCTCCTACGATTCGTACTTTAATTATCTATTTGGTGATGTAAATCACATTTCAGGTTTCAAACCAATTTCATCTAAAAGTGATATTGTTGATTTGATTATCAAAAATGACCTGATGTATCATAATGATTACATTTCTAAAGCAATCTATAAACGAACTGAAAAACATTTAATAAAATGTTTAAAAATTATTTCGTAAAAGGCTTGACTTGTATTGATATTTTTTGTATATTGTAAGGTAATTGAGAGTGAGAGTTAAAATTTAAAATTTAAAAATATGAAATCTAAAATGAAATTTACTTGGTTGGGTGTTAATTTTGAGTTACCATCAGAGTGTTTGAGAACTACTGATTATTGGGGTAAGAAGTTAGAAACTCCCTACATCAGTATCGGTCGTAAAGAAGTTCCTTTGTTGTTCAAGCAGTATGTAAAAGCTAAATATCCTGACTTTTTAGTTTGGGGTAAATCATCCACTTTCGCTAATGGTTGTTCTTCTGACTTGTATGTGTGTAACGCCAATGGTGATGAACTTGAGATGAGTTCTAAAGAGTATAATGATTTACATTCATTCGCTAACGCAATGAGTGGTGGTAAGTTCAATGGTTGGACAGATTCTTACGAATACGCTGATAGTGGTAAAACTGATAACGGAACTACATTGGAGTTCAATTCCAAATATGTTCACTTTCAGGGTAAAGCACCTTTCGCTTCTTGGCCTGATGTAAAGAGAATGTTGATTGATATGCAAGCCGGTAAGTATGTATGGGGTGTGTTATCATTAGAGAAAGCTATTGAGAAATGTAAATCTTACAAAGTTAAAGATTCGGATATTCAAAAAGCATTACAATATATTTAATTTGTTAAACCTTAAAATCTAAAAGCTATGATACACAGAGCGAAGTATGAAAAATTGTTAAAGAACTCAAATGGTAAGTATCGTTACCAATTCAATTGGATTGGTGGTGGGTTCAATGATGTGTGGGCAAAGAACCTTAAAGAGTTCAAAGCCGAAGTGAAACGCCAGTTTGGTAATTCCAATTTAGAAGTGGATTACAAAACACTTCACAAAGCAACCGAAAGTGGTGCTAGAAGTTGGGATAGAGCAGGTAATATGATGTGTTGGTAGTAAAAATAATTAAAAAATAAATGACAAAAGGCTTGGAATTACCAAGCTTTTTTTGTACCTTTATAGAGTAGTAAAAAGACAAACATTATGAAAAGAGAACAAAATTACAAAACAATTTTTAGTGATATTGACGGGACTCTGATTGAGCAAGTTCGATTCGAAGATTTAAATCCAAATGTAGTTAATGTGTTGCCGGGAGTTGCAGAGAAAATGAATGAATGGTATGAAGCCGGACATTACATTGTTTTAACTACTGCAAGACCAGAGAATTTGAGAGAGGTAACTAAACAACAAATGGAAACTGCAGGAATTCGTTACCATCAGTTGGTAATGGGTATTGGTAGA
>JACCDK011637042.1_pt1 | contig 16637 bp, 15 predicted proteins | sample 7445871 | NCBI WGS metagenome assembly JACCDK01 (sample SAMN15323436, study PRJNA562643) | freshwater metagenome | isolation source: river surface water | place: USA:Blue River Watershed | collected 2017-08-15
CGAGGTTAATTCTGAGGCTGTGATTGAAGCCGCTCAAAAAGTGGGCATTCATCAAATGATTTTGCGCATGCCCAGGGGCTACGACACCACCATTGGTGAAGCCGGCGGCATGTTGTCTGGTGGACAAAGGCAACGATTGGCTTTGGCACGCGCCATCTATGGCAACCCACAGCTACTGGTGCTGGACGAGCCCAATGCCAACATGGATGAGCAAGGCACTGCAGCCTTGGTGACCACATTGAATTTAATGAAGTCTGCTGGCGCACTCATATTTATGGTGGCACACGACAGAAATTTATTGGCTACGGCAGACCGCTTGGTGGTGCTGGCCAAAGGAAAAATGTTGCACAACGAGGCGCTAAATCCAGAACTTAGCCCAGAGTTAAATGCAGTGCCAGCGGCTTAAGGACAGACATGACAAACAACAACACAAGCCAAATAGCTTTGAACCCAGTTGAAATAGAAGAAGAAATTAACACCCAGAAACCTATTCGGTTAGGCGCTGCGGTGTTGGTGGTGGGCTTTGGCGCATTCTTGCTATGGGCAGCTTTTGCACCCCTAGACCAGGGGGTACCTGCCTCTGGCACGGTGGCTATTGAAACCCGCAAAAAAACCATTCAACATTCTTCGGGTGGTGTGGTTAAAGACGTGTTGGTTAAAGAAGGCCAATGGGTTAAAGAAGGCGAAGTGCTAATGGAGGTGAGTGACACACAAGCGCGCGCCAACAACGAAACCATTAAGCAAGCCTATTTAAGCCAGCGTGCCGTAGAGGCGCGATTGGAGGCCGAGCGAAACAATGCGAGCAGCATTGTCTTTGGCCAAGAAATTCTTGAGAACAAGTTTGATCTGTTTGTGCAGCAAGTGATGCTGACGCAGCAAACTTTGTTTGCAGCCAGAAGGGCTTCTTACAACTCGGAGGTGTCTGCACTTGAGCAAAGCATTCAGGCACTTAAAGAGCAGTTGTGGGGGGTAGACCAATCGTTGGCCAACAGACAAGTGCAAATTCAGCTGCAAGAAAAGCATTTGAAATCCATCAAAACCTTGGCAGAAGAGGGCTATGCCCCTAAAAACCAAGTCTTGCAAATGGAGCAAACACAAACAGAACTGAAAACAGCACTGTCTGATTTGAAGTCTAATCAAGCAAGACTAAGCCGCTCTATTGAAGAGTCGCAGTTTAGGTTGGAGCAGCGAAAGCAAGACGTCATTAAAGATGTGATGGCCCAGTTGGCTGAAGTTAAAAAAGAAGTGCAGGCGGGTAAAGAAAGACTGACAGCTACCAAAGAAGAACTGGCACGCACTCAAATTAAATCGCCCGTAGATGGTCAAGTGGTTGGCATGAGCATTAGCGCTACAGGTGGCGTGGTGATGGCTGGTCAGAAATTGATGGATGTTGTGCCCAAAAGCGAAGCGTTGCTGGTTGATGCAAAAGTCTTACCGCACATCATTGACAAGGTGCAGACTGGAATGGATGTGTCTGTTCGGTTTAATACGTTTGCCAATACCCCGCAATTGGTTGTGCCGGGTAAGTTGGTGGCTTTGACTTCGGATGTGATTAACGATCCTAGCGCTGGAATGGCTGGAATTAGTAGCTATTACTTAGGCAGGGTAGAAATAACACCTGAGGGTTTGAAGATTTTGGGTAACAGGGTGCTGCAACCTGGTATGCCAACAGAGGTGGTGTTTAAAGTGGGTGAGCGCACTTTGTTGCAGTACATCATGTATCCGTTGACTAAGCGGATTGCTGCTTCATTGAAGGAAGAGTGATGTCGCAAGAGTTTGTAATCAAAGTTGCTGTTTTTCAACTTGGCCAGCGTCTTATAACAATAGCTATTCTTTGGCTATCTCTTTCTGCGCAAGCCGTAACACTGGAGGAAGTCATTGAAGTTGCTTTGAAAATTGATCCGACTTTGCGTGCAAGTAAATTGAACTTGCAAGCGACCGAAGAAAACATTGCACTTGCAAGGGCAAAATTATTACCCCAAGTTTCTTTGCAAGGAACATCTAGTCAACTAACCCAAACAACGATACAAGATTTGCCAACGGGTGGTAGCTCTTCAAGAAGCTTTACAGGCCCTTCGGTTAATCATCAATTGGTAATGCGGCAGGCCATATTTAGACCAAAAGACTTGTCATCCTTACGTTATGCCGAGTTGCAAACTGAATTCATGCAACTTAAATACAAGTTCGATTTGGCTGAATTGAAATCAAGAGTAAGTAACTCATGGATTGAATTAATTGGCGCTCAGCAAATTGCACTTGCGTATCAACGGCCATTGACTTCCATGAAATTAGCCGCAATGCAAGAGCTTGCCAAATTTGAACAGGGGGATAGCACGAAAGACGTCGTGATGGAGGCAGATGCTCAATATGAGAATGCAAAAGCAACGTACCAACAGGCTATGGAAACATTAAAGGCAAGACAAATTGCTTTTGAAAAATTGACAACAATTTCTTCAGATCAATTGGCAAATAAAAAGTATGCATCAAGGCAATTGAAAGACATGCCTGAAACTGAAAAGATGATTGTTTGGGAAAATCTTCGCGCTGCATCCTTAGAACTCCAGATGGCCAAGTTGCAAGAATCAATGCAACTAGAGAGGGTGAGGAATGCGGAAGCTGATCATAAGCCTACCCTAGATTTAATTGCAGCCGTAAATTTAGCTCAGAACGATGCTACCAGTACACAAGGGTATCAATACAAGAACAAACAACTTGGCGTCCAATATATATTGCCGCTTTACTTTGGTGGGGGCGTTAATGCGGCTGTTAAGCAAGCCTACTTCGCATATGAGTCCTCTCGATTGGAGAGTCAAATTCAAAATGTAAGAATAGAAAATGATTTTTATTTTTCCTGGAGTCAGATGACCGGAATTATTAAAAGAAATAATGCATTGATTTATTCAATCATATCGGCTAAAGAACAGTTACATGCAGCTAAAAAAGGATTTGAACTTGGAGTAAAAACTTTAAATGATATTTCAGTCTCGGAGTTGAACTTATCTAAGAGGGAGGTGGATTTTATTTTACTAATTCAAGAGTATTACAGGTTGAAATTTAAATTAAAATTAACGCTAACTCAGCTCGATAGTTTATTGATTGATTGAGGTTTGGAAATTTTAGTTTTAATATTATCCCATGAAAAAAATATACATAATTATATATAGGCAAGATGTGGATCTATATTGTAGCCTGAAGGGTGATGGCGATTCTGTGGCGTATTATTTTGATCCTACATTAGCTGATTATGTCGCTTTAAAGGGGGTTGAGAGTATTATTTATGTTGAGCGGCGAAGTGAATTTTCTTCCTCTTTAATGCAGATTAATTCTAGAAGATGTGCTGCAGATTTTGAAATTAAAATAAGCGAAATAGTCAGAAAATATACAGAAGTTTCAGATGTTATTGGATGGCAGTATTTAACATTAAGATATTTTTTCCTAAATTATTTTTGGTATTTTGAACTATGGAATGAGATGTCATATCAAATCCCTGAGGGTGAAGTAAATATATTTGTAAACAACAATCCACATTATTTGAATCAGCACTCATATTTACCTTCTGTGCTACTTATGCAGCGTCTAAGCAGTATTGGTCGGAAATATAAGGCTTATTTATATGGAGAAATAAATTATGGTTTAGATGATGTGCTAGACGTTGAGGGTCATCAGCTTGCACGGGATTGTGATGTGCTAGCTCATTTGCCGACAATAATACATGACGCTACATACGTAGAGTCAGAGTTGTCTGAATTCAAGTCAATTATCAATATTAAATCCAAGTATTGGGATGTGCCTATAAATAATGCAATTGTTAATATAGGTTTTGTAAAGTCAGAAGGCACGGAATTTCAAAATGAAATTTTTTTTAATGAGATATTGAGAACTGAAATAGATGGATTGCTTTCAAAATATTTTAGCTCACATGATTTTAGAAAAAGGCAGGTAGAATTTTTCATTAAAGTGCTGACCTATCAATTAAAAAATTACCATCTGATTAGTCATTACTTTTCTAAAAATAAGCCCAAAAGACTGTTAATTTCTGATCATGATGCTGGACTCCATGGCCCTATTCTTAAATATTGCAATGATGAAGAGATTGATATATACGTATTCCCTCATTCAAAATTCCTTCTGGACAATGGCTTTAATACTCGAAAAACGACCTATTTAAATCATTCAATACAAAGAAGTATCACTTGTATTCATACTGGTGCAAAACTTAAATCTAATTTGATTTTTCCAGACATGAATAAAATGGTTTCGAAAAAAGTTGCATCTAAAAATGTAAAATCTATTGGATTAATTCTAAATGGCTTGAGTGAAGGCGGGGTTTTAACTTTAAATTTTGAAAAATATTTGAACGGAATTAAAATTTTAAGTGATTGGTGTAGTTCAAAATCTATCATTATGAAAATAAGATGTAGGCCTGACATGCCTGTGAGAAGTTTTTTGAATAATTTATTTGCTGGAACTGAAAATGTAACTATTGATTCTTTTGAGATTGGATTGACTGACTTTACTTCCAATATTGATTTGTGCGTCATGTACGACATTCCTACTTCAGCTTCTATATCTATTTTGAATTCAAATTGTCCATTAATTAATATTCTTCCAGCAGAATTGGACTTTTGGATATCTGGATGGATTGATGAAGATGTTGTCCCATTCTATGATATTGATAGTGGAGTAGTTAAGCTAGACAGCTTACTGAGTACTCTTGATGTTTTCTTGGAAAATCAACAGGCCGAATATAAACATCGAATTTGTAAATCTAAGAGGTTGAGTGCTATTTTAACGGAGTCTAATCCATTGTGAGTAGTTCAAATCATGACAATAAATCTTGCGTGATGACTCGGAAATTAGCTACGATGAATTTATAAAATTCCATGTTAATCAAATTCATAACTCAAAATACGAGTGGCACTGGTAGTATGGGTAATGCTTTACAGTACCAATGCACTATTTTACCCGGACAAAATAGAACAAGGACAGCGGCTCAATGCTAACTAACTCATCCATCCTGATTACTGGCGGTACAGGGTCATTTGGTCACACCTTTGTGCCTATGACTTTGGCTAAATTCAACCCACGTCGAGTGGTCATCTACTCTCGTGATGAAATGAAGCAATGGGAAATGGCAAAGTTGTTTGGTAACGATGATAGGGTGCGATTCTTTATTGGCGATGTCCGTGATAAAGATCGCCTTGCTCGGGCTCTAAATGGAATTGATTATGTCGTCCACGCAGCGGCGACCAAGATTGTTCCGACTGCTGAATACAACCCATTTGAATGCGTCAAGACCAATGTGTTGGGGGCCATGAACCTGATTGACGCTTGTATTGACCAGGGCGTGAAGCGTGTCGTCGCCCTATCTACCGACAAGGCTAGTAGCCCATCCAACTTATATGGTGCTACCAAACTTACTTCCGACAAGCTGTTTATAGCGGGAAATTCTTACGCTGGAAGCAGTGACACCTGTTTTGCCGTTGTCCGTTACGGCAACGTTATGGGATCGCGAGGTTCGGTTATTCCGTTCTTTCTCAGCCAGTCAAATAAAGGTGTTCTACCTATTACGGATAGCAGGATGACTCGCTTCATGATCACGCTTGAGCAGGGAGTTGATCTGGTCTGGCATGCATTTCAGGATATGGTTGGCGGCGAAATTTATGTCAAAAAAATTCCCTCAATGAAGGTTACCGATGTAGCACTTGCTATTTCACCTACTGCTAGTCAAGACATTGTCGGTATTCGTCCAGGAGAAAAGCTGCACGAGCAGATGATCGGCCTCGAAGATGCACCCCATACTTACGAATATGCTGAACATTACAAGGTTTTGCCTTCCATCCATAATTGGAGTAAAGATCCTAAGCGCATTAACGGTGGCAGTTTGGTTGCTCCAGATTTCACCTACTGCTCTGACAATAACCAGGAGTGGATGAGTGTTGATGCATTGCGTGTTTGGATAGAAAACAACCGCGAGAAAATTGGACAGATATGAGAGATGAGTTGCTGGTGAGAAACTTTGCACGACAAATGAGAGATTCATCATGAAGGTTGCAATTATTCCTGCTCGCGGCGGCAGCAAACGCATCCCACGCAAGAACGTGCGCGAATTCTGTGGTTTGCCCCTTATCGCCTATTCCATCTTGGCGGCGAAGAACTGCGACTTGTTCGACTACATCATCGTTAGCACAGATGACGAACAGATCCGCGACATCGCCAACCAATACGGCGCCGAGACGCCCTTCGTGCGCCCTCCGGAACTGGCCAATGACCAAGCCACCACGGTCCCAGTGATCAACCATGCTGTTAGTTGGGCCCAGCAACATTTGGGTAAGGTAGACCATGCATGCTGCATTTATGCGACAGCTCCATTCATACAAGCTACGGCACTGCTTAAATCCTACGAGCTGCTGATTTCAAGAAAAGTGGCTGGCTATGTATTCTCTGCCACTACGATGCCATTCCCAATTCAGCGCACCTTCAAGGTCAAGCCGGACGGCTTCGTTGAGATGTTCGAGCCGCTTCATTACAACACCCGCTCGCAAGACCTAGAAGAAGCCTACCAGGACGCCGGCCAGTTCTACTGGGGCAGTGCCGGGACCTACAACAGCGAAAAAATCTTCTTCTCGACCGATTCAATGGCATATGTGCTGCCGCGCCACATGGTGCAGGACATCGACACGCTTGAAGATTGGCGGCGTGCAGAACTGATGTACGAAGTGCTTAAAAAGAGCGGAGACATCGCCTAAGGCGGCAACGCCGCCCGCGATCTAGTATGGCACATGTACTCGTCATAGGCGCAACTGGTCTGCTTGGCAGCTCGCTTACACCGGTATTGGCGGCCAGCGGTCACAGAGTCGTTACCCATGGCTTCTCCAGCGCTGCACAGGAGAAAGCCGACCTATGCGACTTTGAACAGGCTTGCGCACTAGTGGCGCGGGTCAAGCCCGATTGCATCATCAATCTGGCGGCTCTGACCAATGTGGACTTGTGCGAACGCGAGCCTCACAAGGCCTACCTGCTCAATGTCGCCGCTGTCTCCCATTTGGTGCGCGCCATCCGCGAACAGGCGCCGCAATGCCACTTGCTGCAGATTTCGACCGACCAGGTTTACGATGGTAACGGGCCCCATGCTGAAGCTGATATCACCGTTACCAATACCTATGCATTCTCCAAAATCGCCTCAGAGCTGGTCGCAGCAAGCATACCATTGACCATCCTGCGCACCAGCTTCTTTGGCCGTAGCCGCTGCGACAATCGCATCAGTTTCAGCGACTGGATAGTGCACTCTCTGCGTAAGGGTGCGCCGATCAATGTTTTCGACGACATCCTGTTTTCGCCGCTTGAAATTAAAACGCTGGCGTCGATAATTGAACTTTTGGTGCGCATGCGCCCCGTCGGTCTGTTCAACCTAGGCTCCCGCGAAGGCATGAGCAAGGCAGAGTTTGCTTTTGCACTGGCCGACGTTATGGCCCTTCCGACCAACCACATTACCCGCTCGGTCTCCACGGCTAATCAAGCGCTTTACGCTTACCGCCCCAAGGACATGCGGATGGACAGCAGTCTGTTCGAGCGCTCTATGGGCTTGCGGTTGCCAACGCTGATCGACCAGATACATCTACTCCGGAGCGACTACCTTGAATAAACCAGACCGTATTTTGAACATCGAAGGTAAATCCATAGGTGACGACTACCCGACCTACTTCATAGCCGACATCGCCGCCAACCACGATGGCGACATCGAGCGTGCAAAAGACCTGATTTACATGGCTGCGGAGGCAGGCGCCGATGCGGCCAAGTTCCAACACTTCACCGCCAAGACCATCGTCAGCGACGAAGGCTTCAAGGCGTTGGGGGGCCGGCAGTCGCACCAGAGCAAGTGGAAGAAGAGCGTCACCGAGGTGTATGCGGACGCTAGTGTGCCCCTGCTGTGGACGACTACGCTGAAGGAAACCTGCGACAAGGCTGGCATCTGTTTCTTCACAAGCCCATATGACAAATCCCTGGTCGACCATATCGACCCGCATGTCCCAGCCTTCAAGATCGGTTCTGGCGACATCACCTGGCTTGAGATTATCGAGCATATCGCCAGTAAGCAGAAGCCCACGATCATCGCCAGCGGTGCGTCGAACATGGACGATGTCCATCGCGCCGTCAGCGTAGCCCTAGCCATCAACCCCAAGCTGGCCCTCATGCAGTGCAATACCAACTACACGGCTGAACTGGAAAACCTGAAGTACATCCAGCTCAATGTGCTCAAGTGCTACCGAGCCATGTATCCGGGCATGGTGCTGGGCCTGTCCGACCACACGATGGGCCATACGACGGTGTTAGGCGCCGTTGCCCTAGGCGCGCGTATGATCGAAAAACATTTTACCGACGATACGTCGCGTGTCGGCCCTGACCATGGCTTCTCGATGAGTCCCAAGGCCTGGAAAGACATGGTCGTTGCTACCCGCGAGCTGGAAAATTCCCTTGGTAACGGCATTAAGAAGATCGAAGACAACGAAAAGCAGACGGCCGTGCTGCAGCGCCGCGCCATTCGCCTGATGCAGGACCTGCCAGCCGGCACCGTGCTCACGCGCGACCATGTGACCGTGCTGCGTCCATGTCCTGCCGACGCCATCTCGCCGATGGACCTGGCCGTAGTGCCGGGCAAGAAGCTGATGCGCGATATTGCCTCCGGAGACTACCTGCGATGGAACGACCTCGCGTAGGCATCGTCGTCCCCGCCCTGAACGAGGCGGCAACGATCGCCGCTGTCGTGGAGCGGATCAGCCGCTATGGCCAGGCCATCGTGGTGGACGACGGATCAACCGATTTAACCGCTGAACTGGCGCGCCAGGCCGGAGCCGACGTGGTGTCCCACCAGGTCAACCAAGGCTATGACGGCGCCCTCAATACCGGTTTTGCCCGCGCGGCGGAACTGGGCTGCACCTATATCATCACTATTGACGCGGATGGTCAGCACGACCCGGCCCAGCTAACCCAGATGATTGCTCTGCTCGATGAGGGCAATGAGCTTGTGCTATGCATACGCGACCGTTTTGCCCGCATTGGCGAAACCATCTTTGCACGCTGCGCCTACTTCCTCTGGGGGGTGGCCGATCCCATGTGCGGAATGAAAGGCTATGCAGCGTCGCTGTACACCAGAGCTGGTCGTTTTGACCGCTACAAATTAATTGGCAGTGAATTGGCTGTGCGCTCCATTGTTGCCGGGTGCCGTACGGCTCGAATGAACATTATCGTGCGCGAGCGCCTTGACACGCCGCGGTTTGGTCGCTTGTTGTCTGCCAACTACCGCATCCTGCGCGCTATGTTTATCCTGGCTTTCTTATACCCTCGTCGCAAAGTAGCCAACTGATGGAAACGAGCCGCATCAAAGTCGCCATTATCGGCTGTGGCCTGATTGGTGCCCAATGGGATGCCGAGGACGTGTCGCCCGCATTTTCGCTGACCCACGCCGCAGGTTTTTCTAAAAACCCGCGTGCGCAACTTGCTGCAATGTGCGACCAAGACGTTGAAAAGGCGCGCTGGGCAGCAGAACGCTGGGGCGCACAAGCTTATTACAGTGATCCGCGGGCACTTTTCGCTGGGCACAAAATCGATGTTGCCGTTGTGGCATCGTCCAGCACAGCACGGTGGGAAGTGATCGAACCAGCACTGGCGGCAGGTGTGAAGGTACTGGTCATCGAAAAGCCGCTTGCCACTACGGTGGATGAAAGCCGCAAGTTAGCTTCTGCGATTGATGCAGCAGGCGCGTATTCCATCATCAACTTCTCGCGCCACTGGGACCCGAGTATGAGAGCACTGCGCGAACGGATTTGCGCAGGCGACATGGGAGTAATACAGCGCTTGGTTGGTACTTACGGCAAAGGTGTTACCAACAATGGTTCGCATATGATTGACTTGTGCTCCTTCCTGTGCGATGCCAAACCGAAGCGAGCCCGCTCGCTTGGCTCTCCGCTGGATTCCGAGGAAGCTTGTTGGAGCAGCGGTAAGGACCGCGCCTTGGATGCGCAGGTTGAATTTGAGCGCAATGACGGCAGCAAGCTACAGTTGACGATGCTTGCCACCGACCAAAGCGTCTTTACCTGTTTTGAGTTGCGCGTCATTGGCCGCAAGGCCATTTGCGAGATGAGCAAGGGCGGGCGCAGCATCGTCTACACTGAGATCAAGGACGATCCAAATTACGCCGGCTACCGCATCCCGGGCGAAGCGGTGCCGCAGTCGGCACGCGCACTGGAAGCCATGGACTGGATGGTCGACGAGGCGCTGCGCCTTGCGGCCGGTGAGATCAAGGCATCGAGCTGCGATGCGTTTAACGCATTGCTGACAGCATTGACAGTCGAGGCCATTAAGCGCTCCGCTCAAGTCGAAGGGCACTGGCAGGAGATTACGATTCCATGAATAACTGTGATATCAAAATGACCAAATTAGCAATCAAGGGCGGCCAGCGCCTGCGTGAACAGCCACTACCAGCGCGCCGCACAATGGGGGAAGCAGAAAAACAGGCAGTTATCGAGGTAATGAATAGTGGTGAACTTTCTGGATTCTTTGGCAGCCCAGGCCCGCAGTGGCTGGGTGGTGAAAAGGTCAAGCAGTTCGAGAGAAAGTGGGCCGACAACTATGGTTATAAACACGCCATTTCAGTCAACTCTTGGACCACTGGGCTGATGACTGCTGTGGGCGCTATGGGCATAGAACCGGGTGATGAAGTTATCGTCTCACCTTACACCATGTCTGCAAGCGCCACTGCCATCTTGTTCTACGGCGGTATTCCAGTTTTTGCCGACATCGACCCTGAAACCTTCAACATAACGGCCGCCACCATAGAGCCGTGCATCACCAAACGCACCAAAGCGATCATGGTAGTGCATATTTTTGGCCAGACGGCTGCGATGGATGCCATTATGGTCCTGGCCCGCAAGTACAACCTGAAGGTCATGGAAGATGGCGCGCAGTCGCCTGGCATCAAATACAAGGGCAAGCCCATTTGCAGTTTCGGCGATATTGGGGGCTTCAGCCTCAACTACCACAAGCATATCCATACGGGAGAAGGAGGCATGTTGGTCACCAATGACGACCAGGTGGCTCTGCGCTGCCAGTTGATTCGCAACCACGGTGAAAACCTGGTCGAAGTGCAACAGATTGAAGACTTGACCAATATGTTAGGCGCGAATTACCGCCTGACGGAACTGCAGGCTGCCATTGGAATCGCCCAACTTGATCGGCTGGATAGCTATGTCGCCCACCGTCAGCGCCTAGCTGCTCACTTTGGCAAGCAGCTCAACGGGATCCCCGGCCTTGCCCCGGCCAAGGTGGCCGAAGGCGCCGAACATGCCTACTACCTGTACCCAGTCAAGTACGATGCATCGGTCACCGGCATTTCTCGCAAAGCCTTTGTTCAGGCCGTGAATGCGGAGCTGCCACCAGTGCAGGTGTGGGAGCAGACCGGTTTCACCGAGGGTTATGTAAAGCCACTCTACTTGGCGCCGCTTTATCAGAAAAAAATTGCAATAGGCCGTACGGGCTTCCCTTGGAATACCAACTTAGGAGTGGATTACAACTACAGCAAGGGTATCTGCCCTGTGGTTGAGCGCATGTACGAGCACGAGCTGATTTATACGCCATTGATAAGAGAGCCGTTGACTGAGAGTGATATTGATGACTTTGTGGCGGCAATCAAAAAGGTGCTAGCCAATCCGAGCGACCTTACCGGTTGAATTGACGACGCGAGGCAATGAACATGTCGAAACAAAATGGTTTTGGCGCGCAGCGCCTAACTGGTTCAGTTGTGGAACTGCGAAGTTTTTCGCCGGACAACCTGACTGAGAGCTACATAGGGTGGCTGCGCGACCCCCAGCTCATGCGATTCAGTAACCAGCGTTTTCGCCAGCACAACATTGACAGCTGCCGCGCCTACCTAGCTTCGTTTGCCGGTACCGACAATCTGTTCATAGCCATTTACCATGAAAGCGCCTTCATCGGCACGATGACGGCCTACCGCTCTGTCGTCCATGGCACAGCTGATATCGGCTTGCTGATTGGCGCTGGTGTGCAGGGGAATGGTTTTGGAAAGGACGCCTGGGCTACCCTCATGGCTCACCTGCTGGCCAATGGAACTCGAAAGGTTACGGGTGGCACCCTGCGCTGTAATAAGGCTATGGTGCGCATTATGCTGGGCTGCGGTATGCAGGCCGACGGCGTGCGGGCAGGCCAGGAGCTGATTGATGGCGTTGCCCACGACATGCTCCACTTCGCAAAATTTGCCTAACCATGATTGACATGCTCGCCCGGCCTTTGACCGTCGTCGCTCACGATGCAGGCGCTGCCAACCATATCTTCGCGTGGCTGTCTGACGAGCAGCCAGTCCTGTGCCTATCCGGCCCAGCTCGAGCCCTTTGGCAGGAACGCTCTCAAAAAATAGGTGCGGATTTCGTGCAGTTGCCCTTAGCCGAGTCTGGCCTGACAACTGCGCTAGTTGGCGCAGCTACCGTTATCACAGGAACGGGTTGGGAAAGCACTCTTGAACACGATGCGCGTAAGTTAGCGCGTGAGCAAGGTATCCGCTCCATCGCTGTAATCGATCACTGGACCAATTACGCGGACCGCTTTGTCCGCCGTGGGGAGCAGGTACTACCAGATGAAATCTGGGTAAGCGACCCCTATGCTATGGAGATCGCCCAGGCGGCCTTTCCAACTGTGCAAGTGATACAGCAAGCTAACACCTACCTGGCAGGGTTGGTAAGGGAGGTTGAATCGCTCCAACCGCAAGCGACTGCCCAGGGGAATGACTGCGTGTTGTATGTGCTGGAACCGATTCGCCACCTTTGGGGAGAACTGTCCCAGCCTGGGGAGTTCCTAGCATTGGATTACTTCATGGCGAACAGGCAAAGGGCTTACGTAACGGCTGATGCCGAAATCCGTCTGCGCCCCCATCCGTCCGACCCGCCCGGCAAATACGACTCTTGGGTGGCACGTCAGGCAAACCCCCGGGTCAGCCTGGATCGGTCGGCCAGCTTGGCCAACGCCCTAGCTTGGTCAAATGTGGTGGCCGGTTGTCAGACTTATGCCATGGTGCTGGCACTGGCCTGCGGACGCACCGTTATTTCCACAATTCCCGCATGGGCACCACCCTGTACCCTGCCTCAACTTGAAATTAGACATTTGTCGCACCTGCCTTTATGAAGCCAGTTTTTGCCTTTGGATCTGCCTTGGCTAAGCTTCTTATTTGACCTGTTTTCTCCCATTGCTTGATTAGGATAACTATGCAAACAAACTCAAATACTACTTTTAAAAATCTGCGGTACTGTATTCGTTGCTGCATGCCTGAAACGCAGGAGGGTTTGAAATTCGATGAACTTGGTATCTGTCAAGCATGCCAGTCTTCGGAACAAAAAATTCATATTAACTGGGTCGAGCGGGAGCATGAGCTTCGAAGGTTATTAGACAGCGCAAAATCTAATGCGGGTCACAACTATGACTGCATAGTGCCGATAAGTGGTGGCAAAGACAGCGTCTATCAGTTGCATGTTTTGGTGAACGTTTATGGAATGAAGCCACTTGCCGTAACATTCAGCCACAATTGGTACAGTGAAACTGGTTGGTATAACCTACAAAATGCACTTCAGGAGTTCAATGTTGATCACATCATGTTCACTCCAAATAGGGATCTTGTTAATCGCATAGCCAACCGCTCACTAGGTGCGATAGGAGATGCATGCTGGCATTGTCACTCTGGTGTCGGAGCTTTTCCTTTGCAAGCAGCAGTTCGGTTCAATATTCCACTACTGATCTGGGGCGAATCAATTGCAGAATCATCTGGTCGCGCCTCCTATAAAGATCCAGTGCATAAGTTTGACCGAGAGTATTTCATTAAGGTATCTGCCAAGCGACAACCGAAAGAAATGGTTTGTGAAACACTTTCTGAACGTGACTTATACCCATTTAATGTGCCGACAATAGAGGAAATTGAGCGAGTCGGAGTGTACGGAATTCACCTCGGCGACTATATATTTTGGGACGAGGAGAGGCAGACTGAGTTCATACGCCAAGAATTCGGGTGGAAAGAAACAGAAATGGAAGGTGCCTACAAAGGATATAAGAGTGCCGAGTGCATCATGGCAGGCGTGCATGATTTTACCTGTTACCTAAAACGGGGCTACGGACGCTCCACCTTTCAGGCATGCCTAGATGTGAGAAATGGACTGATGACGCGTGAGGAGGGGTTCAAAGTCGCTAGCGAAATTGATTCTGAACGCCCTGGTGCACTGGACTACTTCCTTAAAATAACTAACCTAACTGAAGCGCAGTTCTACGACACAATCAAGCAACTGAAACATCTTAAATTGATTGATATCGATGTCCCGGTTCGACCGAAGTCACATCAAAACCGTGAAATTACGGTGCCGTTCTTTGAGCAACTCATAGCAAAGCATCGCAATCGTTCAGATCCGCGCGAGCAGGAATAAGATTATGTTTTCAAAATACTCAATTGCTGATATTCATCGCCAATTTGAAGATGGCAGCCTCGATCCAATGAAGCTCGTTGAGGACTGTATCGATAGGATAGCCCGATTAAATCCTGAGTTTCACGCATGGGTTAACTTTGACGCAGAATTACTAAGGCGCCGAGCAAGTGAGGTTAAAACGTCGATAGCTAGTAAAAAGCCGTTGCGGGCTTTGGAGGGGATTCCCGTTGGTGTCAAAGACGTATTCAATACCACTGAATTTCCAACCGAGATGGGAAGCGAGATATGGCAAGGTTTCACTCCAGGAAATGATGCACGTGTTGTTTATTACCTGAAAAATGCTGGTGGCTTGGTAGCAGGTAAAACAGTCACGGCAGAGTTTGCAGTTCACGCTCTCAATGAGACGCTTAATCCACATGATGTAAACGTTACTCCAGGCACATCCTCAAGCGGATCCGCTGTGGCGGTCAGTTTAGGTATGGTGCCAGTGGCACTTGGAACACAAACTGGTGCGTCCATTATCCGCCCCGCGAGTTTCTGCGGAGTCTATGGTTACAAACCGTCGTTTGGGTTACTTCCGAGAACAGGATCGCTTAAAACAACCGATAGCCTAGACACGGTTGGCTTTTTTGTTGCAAATCCTAACGACTTGAAGCGCGTCTTTGATGTGTTACGAGTTCATGGTCCTAACTTCCCTATAAGCTACAAGATCCTTAAGGATCAAGATAGGCAAACAAAACCAGCTAACCGGCCGTGGAATATCGCAATTGTAAAAACACATACGTGGTCGCAGGCTTCTTCATATGCACAGAGGTCGCTTCTCGAGTTTGCGGATAAGTTAGACAAAATAGAAGGAGTTCATGTAACAGAAATAGTATTGCCAAAAGAATTCGAAAGAACGCACGAAATTCATGCTGCAATCTATGATAAGAGCCTATCCTACTATTTTGCGGAAGAGCATCGTCAGAGCGAACGAATTTCTCCAGTTATGAGCGAAATGATTGAGCGCGGAAACAAGATAGCTCTAGACACTTACTATCAATCTTTGCAATTGCAAGAGCAATTAATTGCGAAGATGGATAATATTATGACGAGCTACGACGCCTGCATATGTTTATCAACTGCAGGCGAGGCGCCGAAAAGAAATGTAATGGAAGCGCCCGACCCATCCCTAATGTGGACTTTAATGCATCTTCCAGCTCTGAATGTCCCTATTTTTGATTCGCCATCTGGTTTGCCTTTTGGATTGCAATTGTTCACGAGAAAATATAACGACTACCTTCTATTAAATTTGGTTGAGTACTTGGTGTCGATTGGTATTTTTCCATCACAGCAATTTCCTCTTAGTAAATCAGAGTGAGCCCTATGAATTACAGTCCCATCGGCATTCCTTGAATTAACATCTAGGAATACGACTGTGGATATTGCTATGACATCAATAAGACCTAACCGAGTGGAAGTGTTCATCAGTTTTCAGCGCCGCAGGCGCTAAACTCCGGAACAAAAGCTTGAAATCGTCAAGTAAATCAATGAACCAGGGAGCTCTGCTTCTTTAGTAGTCCGCCAAAATGGGATGGCTGCTGTCCAGTTGTTTCAGTGGCGTAAAGCTTATTTGGAGGGCTCTTTGGTCGCAGTCGGTGCCAATGAAACCGTTGTCCTGGCCTTTGAACTTCAAGAAGCCATGACACGCATTAAACAACTTGAATGTGCGCTTGGACGCAAGACTCTAGAGAACGAAATTCGCAAGGAGGCTGTGGACTTTGCCCAAACAAAAAAGTGGATTGTGCGCTAGCCTGTATTGCCCGGGGACGAGTAGTAAGGGAGGTATTCCTTGTACTCGGCGTATCGCGCAGCAACGTATTGATCATGAAAACGCGTTTTTCTGGTTGGGCTGATTTGAGAAAGTCACCACCAAATGGATTTAATGGCAAGCCGCCCAAAACGATTGATTGGCTGACTGATAACTGCAGCTGCTAAATAGCTGCTGAGAGCAGAAGGTTTGCCAAAGAACTTGGGTTACGGTAATCGTCCCCTAGAACGGTAATCCTCCCCTTTTGCAAGGGAGTCAGAAGTAGAAGCGTTATGCAGCCATGGCCAGTTTCTGCTTCGGTGTAAATCCACCCAGAGCCATATTCGGACGGTCATTGTTATATGACCACATCC